>Ga0308165_1002777_pt1 | contig 20075 bp, 17 predicted proteins | sample PhyWR2_FD_201032 | JGI IMG/M metagenome (GOLD analysis project Ga0308165, IMG submission 201032) | Phyllosphere microbial communities from UC Gill Tract Community Farm, Albany, California, United States - DLSLW.R2 | ecosystem: Host-associated > Plants > Phyllosphere > Unclassified | place: USA...
TCGCCCACGGCATGATGGACGACAACGTGTTCTTCCAGGATTCGGTGAACCTGACCCAGCGCCTGATCGAGCTGCACAAGGACAACTGGTCGATCGCGCCGTACCCGCTGGAGCGCCACGGCTACGTGCGTGCCGATTCCTGGCTGGACCAGTACAAGCGCATCCTCAAGCTGTTCGAGCAGAACCTGAAGTGAGTGCTGCCGCGGCCACGATCCACATCGTGGCCGCGGTCATCCTCGATGACCGTGGCCGGGCACTGGTGGTGCGCAAGCACGGTGCCAGCCGCTTCATCCAGCCAGGCGGCAAGCCCGAGCCGGGCGAGCCCCCCCTGCAGGCACTGGCTCGCGAACTGGACGAGGAACTGGGCGTACGGCTGCACACCGCTTCGGCCATCGCACTGGGGAGTTTCGAGGACTGGGCGGTGAACGAGCCCGGCCATCGCGTGCAGGCGCAGGCCTGGCGGGCGTGGATCGAAGGTGAGCCGAGCGCGCGTGCGGAGATCGCCGAACTGGCCTGGGTGCCGCTGCAGCCGCCGCACGGTGTGCCCTTGGCACCGCTGAGCGAACACCATATCCTGCCGGCGGTCGCTGCCCTGGCGACGGCCCGCTGACGAAGCGGGCACCGCCCAGCCGGACAACGGATGTCAGCTTCGATTCCCTCGATTCCAGCACCTGCCCCACCGCCACCCAGCAACTGGGTCGGCGCAGTGGCGCAGGGCTCGTTCTGGCTGAGCCTGCTGGTCACCCTCTATTTCCTCGCGCAGGCGCTGTTGGCCGCGGCACTGGCCCGCACCGGGTTCTGGACCACGCTGGTGACACTGGCATGGGAACAGCAGCTCGACGGCAGCCTGTGGTGGATACTGAAACACCCGGCGGCCACCTCGCTGCTGGTTGCCCTGCTCTGCCTGGTCTCGACCCTGGCCAGCTGGGGCCTGTGGCGCGAGCGACGCTGGGGCCTGTGGGCCTATGTGTGGATGCTGGGCCTGAGCGCGCTGGCCAACTTCGTGATCGCCTGGTGGCTGGATCGCCTGCTGCTGGTGTTGATCGCGCTGCTTGCCAGCGACCCCACCGCGCAGCATGAGCTGCAGGTGCAGCGTGTGCTGTTCACCCTGACACTGGTCGGTACCTCGGTGCTGTTCGCGGGGCTGCAGGGCTGGCTCGGCTGGCGCCTGCTGCGGCCGGACATCCGCGCGCGCTTCCGCTGAGTTGCATCCGTTCCCGCACGACAAGGATCGTCGCATGCGTTTGTTGAACGTCCTGCCCACCCTGTTCCTGCTCATCGCACTGCCTGCCGGTGCCGATGCGCTGCGCTGTGGCGAATACCGCAGTACCGATGGCGGCATGGCGCTCGTGTTCACCACCCCCGGTACCGGCTACCGCCACAACGACATTGGTGAGCCCGAGCCGCTGTGGGTCGATCGCAGTGCGGCGCAGACCCGGCTGGTCATGCTCGACGATGGCGTAGCGGAGCCGATCCGGATCAGTGCCGATGGGCAGCGCATCGAGGACGACGTCGTCGTGGCCTACACCCTGCGCCAGGCGCGCGCCTGCGCCATCGAACCCACCGCGATGGACGGCAGCTGCCGCGCTGCCGGCAGCCACTGCATCGCGCAGCTGCCGACGGCCTCGCCCGGCCAGGCCAAACGCGCGTGCAACGAAGGCGTTGGCGCGGGCTGCTCCACGGTGCTGCGACAGCTTCGCGATGCAGTAACTGCGGTGGGAAGCGACGACATCGGCCCCGCGCACTTCGAGCGCCCGCCGGTCTGCCGCGAACACACGCCCGGGCATGACCCACGGGCCTGCGAGGCGCTGACCGACGATGCGCTGGTTGCCGCCATGCAGCGGGTAGGTGAACGCCTGCAACAGGAAGACCAAGACACACTGGATTCGCGCCTTACGGCCGCTGCACGCGATCACCTGCAGCAGCTGTGCCTGCAGCACCGCAGTGGCCGCTTCTGCGTCGAAGTGGCCGAACAACAGTTGATTGCACTGGAACCTGCGCTGGCGGTGCAGGCCCTGCAGGTGGTCTGCGATGCGGGGCGCGTCAGCGCCTGCGAACGTACCTCACCATTGCGTGAACTCGGTGCCGATCTACGCCTGGTGCCGCTCCTGCAGGTGCCGTGCGGCCGCTATCAGGCCGATGGTGGCGTGATCGAGACGCTCGACTTTGGCGATGGCACACGCGCCCGTTTGCAGGAAGGCGCCATCCACCTGCAGCAGAACGGCGAAACCCTTGTGCTGCGCCAGCTGGGTAACGGCGACCTGCTCGGCATGGATGCGCAGACCGGCTACCAGCGTTACCAGCCCGTGCCCGGCACGGCACAATGCGCGCCCCGGCGCAATGGCCGTGGTTCGCCATAGCGCCCGGAGTGTCCCGTTCGATCGTCAAGGAGACGACATGCTTTCACCCGCACCGCGCCGCCGCTGGCTGGCCTGGGCGTTGCTGCTGGCCACGCCGACGGCCGCTGCACAATCGCCACAATGCGGCCTGTTCAAGGCCAATGAAGGCAGCAGCACGCTGCGCGTCAGTTCACCCAATCGCGGCGAGCAGAAGCATTTCGGCAGCGCGCCCTCTCCGGTCGCCTTCCAGCAGATCGATGGAAAGCTGCAGCTGGTGAGCCTGGAATACGGTCTGCCCAGCGCGCTGCAGGTGCGCGATCGGGGCCGCACCGTCGAGGTGGATGGCACGACCTACACCCTGCAGGCGCCCGCGCAGTGTGCCGCCGCAGCGAGGCCAACTGAAGGCAGCTGCCTGGCCGATGCGGCGGCGTGCCTGGACAATCGCACCATCGCCCCGCTTTCCGTTCTTGAATCGGCCTGCCAGGAAGGCGTGCCGGGCATGTGCCTGCAGTTGGCTGATCGTTGGCATGATGAGGCAAAACCTGCGGTCGACGCCGATCCTGCCGTGCAGAAGGCTGCGCTCGACGCCGCCCTGTCCGGCATTGAGCTCCCTGCCGCCTGCCACGACGGCGGCTTCGAGCAGGGGACCCCGGCCTGTGCCGCCGCCCTGGAGGCCGCCCCTGCGGTGCAGGAGCGGCTGGTCAAGGCTGCGATGACGGCAGCCATGACCGAAGCACTGGTGACGATGGCGGCGCCCACCGCACCGGTGATCGTGCCGGCTGAGCGCCGCCAACAGCTGCTGCAGCTGTGCCGGAAGGTACCGCACGGTGGCTTCTGTACCCGCGTGGCTGAACTCTCCTGGGAGGCGGGAGATCCCCTGCAGGCGGTGCAGGCACTGGCTGCGGCCTGCGCACCCGGCAATGAAACCTCTGCCTGCGAGCACCTGCCTGCGCTGCAGGCGGTGGGCGCATCGCTGCAACCGCAGCCCGCAGCGGCCCTGCCCTGCGGCAACTACCGGTCCGACGGCGGCCTGCTGGACACGCTGGATTTCGGTGACGCCGGTCTGGTCGGTGTTGGCTGGAGCAGCCAGCTGCGTGCGCGTGTCGAGAGCGGCGACATCCGTATCCGCCATGACAAGGGCGGTGACTTCGTGCTGCGTCCGCTGCCTGGCGGCCAATTGCTGGGCCTGGACAGCTGGACCCGTTTCCAGCTGTTCGTCCCCACGGGTGAGGGCGCAACCAGCTGCAGCGCACCGAAGCAGTACTTGGTGTTGCCGCTGCCACAGGATTGCCCGCTGGCACTGGCCGATGGCGGTGGTGTCGAGGCCTGTTGCGCACAAGGCAAGCTGCAGGGCTGCAACATCCTGGGCAACCGCCTTGCGCTGTCCGGGAACTGGCTGCAGGCCGCCGAACACTACACCACGGTCTGCCGCGCCGGTGTCCGCGAGGGGTGCGAGAACCTGGTCACCGCGCAGGGCAACGGTGCCGGTGTGGACGCACGTGCAACCCTGGAACAGCTGTGCAAGGCCGACCGCGACGGCCTCCACGTGGCCTGCGACGTGCTCGGAACCCAGAACTGGGACCTGATCACGCTGGGCAGTGCCCTGCAGAAGACGGCCGACGAAGCGGCAGTGGACGACGCCCCAGCGCCGCGCAGTTCCAACCGCAAGCGCTGAGCCCGCCAGGGCCTGCCCGCAGCTTCGGGCAGGCCCTGCGGTAAAGTACGCGCCATGAACGAATTCGAGCGCGTGCGCGCCTACCTCACCGACCTGCAGGACCGCATCTGTGCAGCGATCGAATCGGCCGATGGCCGGGCACGCTTCCAGGAAGACCTGTGGCAGCGCGCCGAAGGTGGCGGTGGCCGCACCCGGGTGCTGCGTGATGGCGCGGTGTTCGAGCAGGCTGGTATCGGCTTTTCCGATGTGGCGGGCAGTCGCCTGCCGCCGTCGGCCTCGGCCAACCGGCCAGAACTGGCCGGTGCCTCATGGCGCGCCACCGGGGTGTCGCTGGTGTTCCACCCGCTCAATCCCTACGTGCCGACCACCCATGCCAACGTGCGCTTCTTCCAGGCGCAGCGCGATGGCGAAGTGGTGGCCAGCTGGTTCGGCGGTGGTTTCGACCTGACCCCGTTCTACCCGTTCGACGAGGACATGCAGCACTGGCATCGGGTGGCACGCGATCTCTGCGCGCCGTTCGGTGAAGAGCGCTACGCCGCGCACAAGCGCTGGTGCGATGAGTATTTCTTCCTGCGACATCGCAACGAAACACGCGGCGTGGGCGGTCTGTTCTTCGACGACCTGCACGGCGATTTCGAGCGCGACTTCGCCTATCTGCGCGCGGTCGGCGATGGCTTCCTCGATGCGTATCTGCCGATCGTGCAGCAGCGCAAGGACACACCGTACGGCGAACGCGAACGCGAGTTCCAGCTGTACCGCCGTGGCCGCTACGTCGAGTTCAACCTGGTCTACGACCGCGGCACGCTGTTCGGCCTGCAGAGCGGTGGCCGCAGCGAGAGCATCCTGATGAGCCTGCCCCCGCGCGCGCGCTGGGAATACGGGTTTACCCCGGAAGACGGCAGCGCCGAAGCGCGCCTGGCCGATTACCTGGTGCCACGCGACTGGCTGTAGGCGCATCCGGTACTGGATGCTGCACGCGTTGCCGCCGAGCAATACCGGCAGTTGTGCGGACCATCGCCCGCGCGGCGGCGCGCCCCGCTTCATTCCCCCTCTTGTCTTGAATCAAGGAAGACCGTGATGCCCGCTGTTGTTTCCCCACGCCGCCGGATGACCACCCGACGCCTCATGCTGCTGCTCGCGCTGGCCGTGCCCAGCCTGCCGGTGGCCGCGCAGTCGATGGCCTGCGGCACCTACCTGCAGGACGATGGCAACGCCAGCCTGACCATCGAGAGCGAAGCCCATGGCTTCCTTTCGGGGCCCTACCAGGCCACGGAGCGGCTGCGGCTGGTACGCCAGGACAACCTGCTGGGTACCGGCAACCTCTCCACCGGCCGCCTGGAGAACTGGGAGTTCAGCGACGACGACCGCACGGTCACCGGCGGATACCACACCTTCCACCTGAAGGCAGCGGCCGCCTGCAAGCCGGTGCCGGAGATGGTCGAAGGCAGCTGCATGGCCGACACCAGCGACTGCCTGGAGGCACTGCCCGAGGCCGCGCCCACGCAGCTGCACGCCTGGTGCAGCGAGGGCGTGGAGGTGGCATGCACCCAGTTGCAGGAGACCTACCAACGCCAGGCCACGGAGGCGCAACCGCAGCGTGCCGAGGCCGAGCCGCAGATGCCGCCCTACTGCCGCGATGACGCATCGCCCGAGGAGGGGGAAGCCTGCATGGCCGTCATGAAGGCCATGGCCAGCGAGCTGATGGGCAGAGCGGTGATGGGCCTGGAGCAGACCCTGGACGCACCGCTGCCAGCAGCGCAGCTGGATGAACTGGCGGCGCTGTGCGCGCAGCAGCAGGGCGAGTCGTTCTGCAGTAACGTGGCCGAGGCGCTGTGGAACGGCGGACGCCTGCAGCAGGCGCAACAGGCCCTGCAGCGCTCGTGCACGCAGCGCGAGGGCACCTACGCCTGCGGCCCGGCCACGGGCCTGGCGATGCTGACCGCGCTGGCGCCATCGGCGCTGACCCCGGTCGCAGCTACTGCGCTTCCCTGCGGCCGCTTCGAGGCCGAGCTTGGCCTGCTGTCGTCGCTGCGGTTCCTGGATGCCGGCCTGGTCGAAGTGGACGGTGTCGGCACCCGCCTGCGCGCACGCGTGCAGGACGGCAGGATCCTGATCCGTCGTGACGTCGGCAGCGATTTCGTACTGCAGCCACTGAGCAACGGAACCCTGGCCGGGATGGACAAGGACAACCGCTACGGCTACTACCAGCGCATGGACAAGTCCGCGACGAGCTGCCAGCCGCCGCCGGCATTCGTGGAGATCCCCCAGCCGCTGGACTGCCCGACCCTGGCCCGCAAGGGCGGTGCCGCGTCATGCTGCAACGACGGCAAGCTGCTTGGCTGCAAGGTCGCGGGTGAGGAACTGCACAACGCGGAGAAGTGGGCGCAGGCCCAGCCCTATTTCGTCAAGCTGTGCAGCGCCGGCGTGCGCGATGGCTGCCTGGGGCTCGCCGCAGGCTATGCACACACCGCCGACCCCAAGGTACCGCAGACGATGGCGGCGATCTGCGCCAAGGACGGCAAGGGCACCCATGTAGCCTGCGATGTGGACGCCACACGTGACTGGGCGGGCATGAAGGCGCAGGCGGCCGAACAGTAAACCGTGTCGGCGTGGGTCGCAGGAGTACTGCCTCCGGCCCACGCTGTGGCGCGCGTCAGCCGTCCTTGCGCTTGGGAATGATGGTGATGTGGCCGTTGGTTTCCAGCAGTGCCAGTTCCACTTCTTCCACGCCGATGCAGTCCTGCTGGCGCATGGCGACCTCGAAATCGGCGCGGCTGACCAGCTCGCGCCGCAGCACACGGTCGAAGAGCTTGCCGTTGCGCGCGATCACCACCGGTTCGCCCTCGATCAGCCGTTCCATGCGGCGGCTGCGGGCGGTGATCCAGCCCACGCCGTAGTTCAGCAGGATCAGCGTGGCGGCCAGCAGCAGGCCGCCGGCCAGCGACGTATCGGTGCCCAGCAACGCATTTTGCACGGCATTGCCGAGCAGCACGATCAGCAGCACATCGAACGGGGTGACCTGTCCCAGCGCGCGCTTGCCACTGAGCCGGACCATGCCCAGTACCACTGCATAGACCACCACCGCGCGCAGGATGAATTCCCACCACGGCATCGCCAGGGCGAACAGATCGGGCATTGCGGGTTTTTCCTGCTGGGCGATGGCCCAGCGTGGCGCAGCAGCGCACAAATAAAAAGCCCCGCTGACCAGGGGGAGGTCAACGGGGCCGGGGAACGGGCGCTTGGGGAGGAGCCCCCGTTCCGAGATCTGCTCCAGGGGATGGGAGAGATCCACAACAGGCATTGCGCCTGTCGGGAGTTATAGAAGCACTCCGAACACTAACGGTTCGTGAAGGGGCCCAATTTAATAAGCGCCCCTCAGGGAAACATTCATGTTCGAGTCAGAAATATCATGCATATGAACGAATTCACGGCGTTTTCGGCCTGAATGCGGCTCAGTGCGCCTCATCCCAATTGCTGCCGGTACCGGTATCGACCACCAACGGCACCCGCAATTGTGCTGCTTGCGACATGCGCTGCACGACATTGCTACGCAGTTCTTCGATGAAACCGGCCTCGGCTTCGAACACCAGTTCATCGTGCACCTGCAGGATCATCCGCGCCGGTGCGCCGCTGTCACGCAGCCACTGGTCCACATCGACCATGGCGCGCTTGATGATGTCGGCGGCAGTGCCCTGCATCGGTGCATTGATGGCCGCACGTTCAGCACCGGCACGCAGGCCCTGGTTACGTGCGTGAATATCGTTCAGGTACAGCCGGCGACCGAACAGGGTCTCCACGTAGCCCTGCTCGCGGGCCTGCTCGCGCATGCGCTCCATGAAGTCACGCACGCCCGGATAACGGCTGAAGTAGAGCGCCACGTAGTCCTGCGCCTGGCCACGGTCGATGCCGAGGTTGCGAGCCAGTCCGAACGCGCTCATGCCGTACATCAGGCCGAAGTTGATCGCCTTGGCCGCGCGACGCTCGTTGCTGGTCACTTCTTCCAGGGTGCGGCCAAACACCTCGGCGGCGGTGGCGCGGTGCACATCGGCACCCTGTTCGAAGGCCCGCACCAGGCCCGGGTCTCCGGACAGGTGGGCCATGATCCGCAGCTCGATCTGCGAATAGTCGGCCGCCAGCAGCTGGAAGCCTTCCGGGGCGATGAACGCACGGCGGATGCGACGGCCATCCTCGGTGCGGATCGGGATGTTCTGCAGGTTCGGATCGGACGAGGACAGGCGGCCGGTGGCGGCGCCGGACTGGTGGTAGCTGGTGTGCACCCGGCCGGTGTCGGGATTGACCATCTCCGGCAGCTTGTCGGTATAAGTGCTGCGCAGTTTGGCCAGGCCACGGTACTCGAGGATCACCCGGGGCAGCTCATGCTGTTCGGCAATCGCCTCCAGCGCCTCTTCGTTGGTGCTGGGCTGGCCCTTGGGGGTCTTCACCACCGCCGGCAGCTTCAGCTCGTCGAACAGCACCGCCTGCAGCTGCTTGGGCGAATCCAGATTGAAGCTGCGCCCGGCCAGTTCAGTGGCCTTCTGCTGCGCGGCCAGCATGCGCGAGGAGAGATCCTGGCTCTGCCGGCGCAGTTCGTCGGTGTCGATCCGCACACCATTGGCTTCGATGCTGGCCAGCACCGGCACCAGCGGCATCTCGATGCTGCGGTACACGCTGTCCAGGGTCGGTTCGGCCAGCAGCTGCGGCTGCAGCGCATGGTGCAGGCGCAGGGTGATGTCGGCGTCTTCGGCGGCGTAGCGGCCGGCCTCGTCGATGCCCACCTGCGAGAACGAAATCTGCTTGGCGCCCTTGCCTGCCACGTCCTCGAACTTGATGGTGTTGTAGCCCAGGTAAAGCATGGTGTCGTCGTGGTAGCCCTGCACGTCCACGCCATGGCGGCGCAGCACGTGCAGGTCGTACTTGCCATGCTGGCCCAGCTTCTTCTTCGCCGGGTCCTGCAGCGCAGGCCGCAGCGCATCGAGTACCCCTGCCAGCGGCAACTGTGCCGGCGCGCCGGGATAATCGTGGCCAACCGGGATGTAGGCCGCCTTGCCCGGCTCCACCGCCAGGCTGATGCCGACCAGGCGCGCACGCATGGCATCCAGTGCATCTGTCTCGGTGTCGAAGCTGATCAGATCGGCCTGCTGCAGGCGCGCTACCCAGGCCTGCAGCTGCTCGGTGGTCAGCACGGTCTCGTACTCGCCGGGCGCCGACAGCGCCGGATCGAGCTCGCCGGCGGGCGGCGCTTCGGCGCTGCCACGGGCAAAGCCGGCTGCGGTGCCACGCAGGCTCGGCGTGGCGTCGTTGGCCACCGCAGGCGCCGGTACCGGCCCGCCCAGCTCCTTCAATGCCTGGGTGAAGCCGTAACGCAGGTACAGCTCGCCCAGGGTGGGCACATCCGGATCGCGCAGGGCCAGCGTGGTCGGGCTGGCGTCCAGCGCGACGTCGGTGCGGATGGTCACCAGCTCCTTGTTCAGCGGCAGGCGCTCCAGCGCGGCGCGCAGGTTCTCGCCGATCTTGCCCTTCATGGTCGGCGCCGCCGCCATCACCCCATCCAGATGCTGGTACTCGGCCAGCCACTTGGCAGCGGTCTTCGGCCCGCACTTCTCCACGCCCGGCACGTTGTCGACCGCGTCGCCCATCAGCGCCAGCAGGTCGACGATCTGGTCGGCACGCACGCCGAACTTGTCCATCACCGCCGCGTCCGAGTCCATGCGGCTGCCGGTCATGGTGTTGACCAGCTCGATGCCCGGGCGGACCAGCTGGGCGAAATCCTTGTCGCCGGTGGAAATGGTGACCTTCAGGTCCTGTGCCACCCCCTGCAGGGCCAGGGTGCCGATCACATCGTCGGCCTCCACGCCGTCGATGCGCAGGATGCTGATGCCCAGCGCTTCGACGATGCGGCACATCGGCTCGACCTGGCTGCGCAGTTCATCGGGCATCGGCGGGCGGTTGGCCTTGTACTGGTCGTACAGGTCGTCGCGGAAGGTCTTGCCGGGGGCATCGACGACGAAGGCGACGTAGGCCGGGCGCTCCTTCAGCGTCGAGCGCAGCATGTTGACCACGCCGAACAGCGCGCCGGTGGGCTCACCCTGTGCATTGGACAGGGGCGGCAGCGCGTGGAACGCGCGGTACAGGTAACTGGACCCGTCGATCAGGACTAATCTGCTCATGTGCCGATTCTACGCGCCCATGCCTGCACTGAGGCGACACGGCGGTGACGCGGCGATGGGGCATAATCAAGGCTCTTTCCAGGCAAAGGCCCCGCCGATGAAGACCCTGATGCTGGCTTCCCTGCTCCTGCTTGCTGGCTGCGCCAGCATGGGCGGCGCGGGTGCTCCCCCGGTGGACGTCAAGGGCGCCGATGTTTCCAAGCGCACGATGGACAACGGCGACACCATCGAGGAATACCGGGTGTCCGGCCAGTTGCGCATGGTCAAGGTGACACCGGCACGTGGCGCCCCGTTCTACATGTACGACAAGAACGGCGATGGCCGCTTCGACAATGACAAGGATGGCGTGTCGCCGGTGTACTGGAAGCTGTACAGCTGGTGATGCGACCCCATCAAGACGATCGGCACGGCCCATCCACGCATGGCGTGGATCTACTGGGCATTGCGGTGGCCCAATCCACGCATGGCGTGGATATTTGACGGTGAACTGGAGTAGATCCACGCCATGCGTGGATGCTCTTCGGGCCGCCGGAAAAAACGACGCCGGCGCGCATCCTGCGGCCGGCGTCGGGTCCCCTCCCCGGGAACGCTTCCGTATCAGCGGATGACAAGCACCGGCAGCGTGCTGCGCGCCAGCACCTCGGCGGTCTGGCTGCCCAGCAGCACGCGGGTGACGCCGCGGCGGCCGTGCGAGGTCATTACGATCAGATCGCTGTTGCGCTGGCCCGCCGTCTCGATGATGCCGTCGGCCGCATAGCGGTCCAGCACATGCACCGGATTGGCGGTGATGCCCTGCTCGGCCGCCTTGGCCAGGGCCGGCTGCAGCACCTTCTGCGCGCCTTCCTCGCGGTCGGCCTTGTACTCCGGGCTGTTCATGTAGCCCACGCTCCAGCCCATGGCGTCGTACATGCCGACGGCCCAAGGCTCGGAGACGGTGACGATGTCGACCTCGGCGTTGAGGTCCTTGGCCAGCTCCAGGCCCTTGGCCAGGCCCTTGTCGGCCAGCTCCGAGCCATCGGTGGCAATCAGGATGCGCTTGTACATGGTGGGGCTCCGCGGTGATCCAGCCAGTGGGAACGACACCATTACACAGCCTGTGTGGAGATCGTGCCTTGCGCAGGATCAATCCGGCAGCGCGCAGCGATGCCTGCGCAGCGCGGGTTGGTCGGCCGACGTGCCCAGGATCGGCAGGCGACTGGAATGCTCCGGTAGCGCCGGGCCATGCCCGGCGGGCACTCAGGCCTGCACCGTCACCCGCCAGCCACCGTCGTGCGGCTGCCAGTCGAATTCCACCGGCAGGAACTTCTCGATCAACCGCGCATTGCTGACCAGGTGATCGCTCAGCACGTGGGTGGTGAACGCGCCGCCGCCTGCCAGCGCCATCGGCAGCAGCAGCTGGTCGGACAGGTACTCGCCAACAGCACCGGTCCCGTCCAGATACTGCTTCACCTGCCCGGCCAGGCGCGCGCCGACCTGCTCGGCGGAGACACTGCGCTCGCCGTGTCCGCTGAACACCTCCACGTGATCACCATGACGCACACGCACCAGGGCGACGTTGCCCGGTCCCAGCGCCGGCCGTATCGACTGCACGTTGCGCGGGTGCGGGTCCACACCCAGCGTCTCGGCCAGTACCTGCAGTTCGCGCAGGCCGATGCCGCTGGACAGGCCAGACATCAGCACCTTCGCCTCGATCGCCTGCAATGGTGCACGCACCTCCAACGACGGCGGCTGCAACGCCGCGCACGGCTGCACCTGCACCTCCATCACGCCGCCACCGGCTGGATGGAAGCCATGCTGCAGCAGCTGCATCGACGCCTGCACGCCCATCCGGCCGAGTGCCGGCAGATAGCTTTGGGCGATGAAATCCGCGCTGGGTGCCAGTGGGTTGTGGGTACCGCCCTCCAGGCGCAGCTGCGACGGCCCCGGCGCGCGCCACAGCGCGGGCAGCACGGTCTGCAGCACCAGCGTGGCCGAGCCGGCGCTGCCGGTCGCGAAGTGGTAGTCGCCAGCGTTCACCCGCCCCGGCTCAAAGCGCAGCGAGGTAGCGCCCAGTTCTGCACCGTGCACACAGGCGTTGCCGACCCGCGCAGCAGCGTTCACCGCGGTCAGGTGCTGGCGCATCAACCCCGGCTTGCGCCGGATCGCACGGATGTTGTGCAGCGTAAAGCCCGTGCCGGTGCACAGGCTCAGGGTCAGTGCCGAGCGCAGCAGCTGTCCGCCTCCGTGCCCGCCGTCCAGTTCAATCATGTCCATCTGTCTGTTCCTCCGTGCCCGTTGTTCGATGCCGGGCCTTGCTGCCGTGCGCGGCGCAGTGTACGCCGCGCACGGGTTGCCTCATCCCTTCACGCACACCACCTGGCGCAGCGTGTGCACGATCTCGACCAGATCGCGCTGGGCCTCCATCACTGCCTCGATCGGCTTGTAGGCCGCCGGCGATTCATCCACCACCTCCGCATCCTTGCGGCACTCCACGTGCGCGGTGGCCTTGGCGTGGTCATCCACCGTGATCAGCTTGCGTGCCTGGGTACGGCTCATCACGCGGCCGGCACCGTGGCTGCAGCTGTGGAAGCTGTCCTCGTTGCCGAGGCCACGCACGATGAAGCTCTTGGCCCCCATGCTGCCCGGAATGATGCCCAGTTCGCCCTTGCGCGCACTCACCGCGCCCTTGCGGGTCAGCATCACTTCCTTGCCGAAGTGGGTCTCGCGGTTCACGTAGTTGTGGTGGCAGTTCACCGCCTCGGCCTCGGCCTCGAACGGCTTGCTGATCACCGTGCGCACCGCGGCCACCGCGTTGCGCATCATCACCTCGCGGTTCATGCGTGCGAAACGCTGCGCCCAGTCCACCGCGAACACATAGTCGCCGTAGTGCTGGCTGCCCTCGGGCAGGTAGGCCAGGTCCTGGTCGGGCAGGTTGATCATCCAGCGGCGCATTTCCTGCTTGGCCAGCTCGATGAAGTAGGTGCCGATGGCATTGCCTACGCCACGCGAACCGGAGTGCAGCATGAACCACACGCGCTGCTCCTGGTCCAGGCAGACCTCGACGAAGTGGTTGCCGGTACCCAGCGTTCCCAGGTGCTTGAGGTTGTTGGTGTTCTTCAGGCGCGGGTGACGCTCGCAGATCAATGCGAAATCATCCACCAGCTGCGCCCAGCCTTCCACCGCCAGTTCGGGCGGCGTGTCCCAACTGCCCTTGTCACGGCCCCCGCGGGTGACGCTGCGGCCGTGCGGCACCGCCCGCTCGATCGCGCTGCGCACCGCCGACAGGTTGTCCGGCAGGTCGCTGGCGACCAGCGTGGTGCGCACTGCGATCATGCCGCAGCCGATGTCCACGCCCACCGCCGCAGGAATGATCGCGCCGATGGTCGGCACCACCGAACCCACGGTCGCGCCCTTGCCCAGGTGCACGTCGGGCATCACCGAGATCCACTTGTGGATGAAGGGCAGCCTGGCGATGTTCTGCAGCTGCTCGCGCGCCTGGTCTTCCAGCGGCACGCCGCGGGTCCACAGCTTGATCGGTGCAGCACCCGGCTGCTGGATCACGTCGTAATTGAGGGTGGTCATGGTGATGTTTCCTTTCATCCAAAGCAAAAACAAAGAAGGTGCGGTGACAATGGGGGTGGAACATTCCGTCGCCCGCGTTGCCGCGGAGGACGGCCGGGACTTGAACCCGACCCCGAAGGGCTTCCGATGTAGTTCCACCTGCATTCCCCGCGCAACGAAAGCGAAGGTGCCGGCAGCACGACAAGAATCTGGAGGAACATCCTGCTCTACCACTGAGCTACCGCTGCGTTGCCGCGACGGGCGGGAGTCGAACCCGCGACCTGGAGCGTAAGGGGCTGTAGTTCCTCCGGCATTCGCGCTGCCGGCATTGAAGCGGTGACACCGTTGCCGGTGCCGTTTGAAAAGGTGCGGTGACAAGGGGGGTGGAACGTCTGCTTCCTCACGACAGGCAGGAAACGCGGGACTCGAACCCGACCCCGAAGGGACAACCAATGTAGTTCCACCAGCATTCACCGCGAAAACGAATTCCTGGTCCCTGCCCGGCTGGCCCCATTGCCAGCCGGGCGGTCCCTGGCGGCATCCGTGCCGCCTTACAACGTCATGTCCTGGATACGCTCGACCCAGCTGCTGCCGTCCTCATCTGCGGCGACGTACTGCGCCATCAGATCGAACACCGCATCGCTGAAGCCACCAATGTGCAGCACGTCGCCGCGCTGCACGGTCTGGCTGCTGGCCACCGGCTGCAGGTCGATGCACACCAGCCGCGCCTGTGGGCAGCGACGCTTCAATGCATCCCACTGCAGCATCGTGGCCGTCTGACCGCCCTGGCGGGTGTCACGCCAGCTCTCGTTGTCCGACACCATCACCACCAGGTCCACCTGCTCACGACGCTGGTTGAGGTACTGCAGCGGCGCGCTGACCGACGTACCGCCGCCGTTGATGGCCAGCTGGCGGGCCAACGTCATCACGCTGTCGCGCGGGTTCAACCGCACGTGGCGCACCTCGGTATCGAACGGCAACACCTTGGCCTGCGGCTGACCGCGCAGCACGCAGGCTGCAACCAGCGCCGCCACATCCACGCAGCGCACCGACGTGCTGGCGCCCTTGCGGTAGCCGGTCACCGGCGACTGCATGGAACCGGATACGTCCACCGCCACCACCACCCGGCCCGGCAATGCCGGGGCCGATGCCGTCGCGATTTCCATCGCGTCCTGCAACGCTTCCAGGATCGGCGGCGGCAGACCGTTGCCTGCGTGGTAAGCCATCAGCAGCTGGTACGGCAGTACGCGGGAACGACGCACCTGCTGCGGATCACGCAGGCGCTCTGCGATCACCTGCACCATCGCCGGATCGTCGAACACGCCATGGCGGGCGAACGTGTTGAGGTTCATCCGCATCGACTGCCACGATGCATTGCGGGCCAGTGCCGACCACTGCGCCGCGTCCAGCGGCAGCGTGCTGTAGTACTGGAACGGCAGGTCCGGCGGCAGTCCGCGCGGGTCACGCTTGAACGCCTCGTACGCCTGCACCAATGCCGGCAGCTGCGCCTCGTCGTAGGGACGACCGATGATCCATGCATACAGCGCCTTGCGCTCGGCGTTGGCCGGCTTCGGGTGCACCATGCGGATCAGATCAGCCAGTGACGGCTGCTGACCGATCGCCGCCCGCACCAGCGTTTCCGCCGGCGCCTGCTGGATCCACTCACGCACCCTGCGCTTGGGCAGCGAGCCCAGCGAGCGGCGCCCCACCTGGCCGCTGCGCATGATCTGCACGAAGGTGCGCAGCTGGCGGCCGTTGTCGATCACCCGCGGGAACGCCAGGGCGAACACCTCCGGGTCGCGCAGGCTCAGCACCGCCAGCAGCAGCGCCGGCATGTCCTTCATGTGTGCGACCTGGCGGGCGTACAGGGCGGTGCGGGCGATGAAGCGCGGCTCGACCTGCGCGGTCAGCGCCAGCACCTGCTGCAGCTGTGCCTCGGCGTCGCTGTAGAAGGTGTTGTTCAGGCACCCGGTGGCCGCGTACAGCGCCAGCGCCGCACGCGGGTCGCGGCGGTAGGCCAGGCCACCGGCTTCATTGACGGTGTCTGCCTGCGGCGGCTGCGGCGTGCGCATCCAGGAGAAGAGCGAAAGGTTGGCCATGCTGATGTCCTCGGCGGGAACAGCCCGCGTCGTGTCTTGCCGGATATAGAGCAATGGCCGTGCCAACTTTTGCGAAACCACCGCATGGTATTGATTTTGAAATGATTTAAATGAAATAAGACTGTCCTGCCCAGCGGACATCGGCCAAAAGATATATATTTCCCGCGCCTCTTTTATAGGAATGGATATGGCGCGTCGGCAGGTGGTATTCGGCATGCTGGGCACCCAGCTCGACGCAGGCGAGGGTCCGGGCCGCTGGCAGAAGTGGCGCCCGACCGTTTCGCTGGGCATGCATGAGGATTTCCTGCCCGACCGCATCGAGCTGCTGCTGGATGAGCGCCGCTACAGCAAGCTGGCGCGCGTGGTCTGCGAGGACCTGGCGCAGGCCGCGCCGGGCATCAGCGTGCAGCGTCACGACACCTACTTGGCCGATCCATGGGAATTCGAGGGGGTCTACGCCTCCCTGCACGACTTTCTCGCGCGCTACCCGTTCCAGCCGGAGGAGGAGGACTACTACGTCCACATCACCACCGGCACGCACGTGGCGCAGATCTGCTGGTTCCTGTTGACCGAAAGCCGTCATTTCCCCGGACGGCTGCTGCAGACCTCGCCGCCGCGCAAGCAGGACGGTGCCGCCGGCACGTACGCGATCATCGACCTGGACCTGTCGCGCTACGACCACATCGCCCAGCGCTTCGCCCAGCAGCAGCTGCTGGATCGCGACCTGCTGAAGGGCGGCATCGCCACCCGCAACGCCGCCTTCAACCGCATGATCGAGCAGATCGAAACGGTGGCCACCCGCTCGCGCGCGCCGATGCTGCTGATGGGACCGACCGGCGCCGGCAAGAGCCAGCTGGCCAAGCGCGTGTTCGAGCTGAAGAAGCTCAAGCACCAGCTGCCCGGTCGCTTCGTCGAAGTGAACTGCGCCACGCTGCGCGGCGACGGGGCGATGAGCACCCTGTTCGGTCACACCAAAGGCGCTTACACCGGCGCTTCCAGCGATCGCGCCGGCCTGCTGCGCTCAGCGCACCAGGGGCTGCTGTTCCTGGACGAGATCGGCGAACTCGGCCAGGACGAACAGGCGATGCTGCTGCGGGCGCTGGAAGAGAAGCGCTTCCTGCCGGTCGGCAGCGACCGCGAAGTGGAGAGCGACTTCCAGCTGATCGCCGGCACCAACCGCGATCTGCAGCAGTCCGTGCTGGAAGGCCGCTTCCGCGAAGACCTGCTGGCGCGCCTCAACCTGTGGACGTACCACCTGCCAGGGCTGGCGCAGCGCATGGAGGACATCGAGCCGAACATCGAGTTCGAGCTGGAGCGCTGGTCGCTGGACCAGCATGCGCGGGTGCGCTTCAACACCGAGGCGCGCACGCGCTATCTCGCATTCGCCACCAGCCCGGAAGCGGCGTGGCGTGGCAACTTCCGCGACCTGGGCGCGTCGATCATGCGCCTGGCCACGTTGGCCAGCGCCGGGCGCATCCAGATCGAGGGCGTGGAGGATGAGATCGCGCGCCTGCGGGCACAGTGGCGCGGCGGCGATGCGCCGTCTCCGCTGGATGCCCTGCTGGGCGAGGCCGTGGACGCGCTGGACCGTTTCGACCGCGTGCAGCTGGAAGAAGTGGTGCGGGTCTGTGCACGCTCGAAGTCGCTGTCCGCCGCCGGGCGCGAGCTGTTTGCGGTCTCGCGCACGCAGCGCGCCAGCACCAACGACGCCGACCGCTTGCGCAAGTACCTGGCGAAGTTCGGGCTGGACTGGGAACAGGTGCGGGGTCCGGCCCGGTAGCGCGTCGGCCCGGCTTGCGCGTGCACTGGCCACGCCGCATGCCACGCTCCGGTAGTGCCGGCCGCTGGCCGGCAGCCGCCGCTATCCCGGCACCTGGAGCAACCGGCCCGCTCCACCCGGAACCACAGCTTCAGGCGATCTGCACCACGCGTGCGTTCTGGCACAGCGGGTAGCTGCCGACGAATTCAGCGATCGCCTCACGCATCGCCTCGAACGACCGCCCGTACATGTACAGCGCGGTCTCGCTCGGCCCCTGCCACCAGCTGCAGATCTCGCCCAGGCCGTCGATGCGCTCGGACAGCTGCTCGAACACGTGGTTTGAATCGCACTGCTCATACACCTCGTCCGGCAGCGTCAGGCCATCCAGATAGATGCCCAGGCCTTCAGTCACGCCGAAGCTGCGGTCGGCCTCGCCTGCGCCCTGCACCTGCGAACCCTTCGGTGCCCCCAGTTGCTCCAGCAGGTCGACCAGCTTGGGCACGCCCGCGGCATCGACCAGTGCCACTTCGATATCACCGTATTCGACTTCGCCGTCGTCGGACATCGCGGTACCGCCACCGGTGATTCCACCCAGCTCGGCCGCCTGCAGCAGCGCATCGAGCGGATCCTCGAACAGCTCATGGCGATGCTCGGGCTGCAGCCTGGCGTTCAACTTCACGGTGACGTGCAGCGTGGGTTCGGTCATGAGGGCGTTCCTGGGAGATGTGGCCGCCATTGTAGAGCCGCGCCGTGCTCGGCTGCTTTGCGGCGTCGGCGCCCCGTCCTTTCAGGCGATATGCAAGCGATAATGCGCGGCGCAAGGACACCATTCCAACAGGGGGAATACATGAAGTCGATCATTACGCTGGCACTGCTGCTGTTGCTCACCGGCTGTGGCATCCGCACCGAAGTGGTGCGCGTGAACGTGCCGGACATCCGGGTGAACCCCGAGCAGGGCCCGGTGGTGGTGGTGGCCCCGGTGCGTGACAGTCGTCCGGCTTATTTTCCGGAGGTTGCGGCAGCCGACCGCGCGAGAAACATTGCCGGGGTGGTTCGGCAAGGCAACGGCGTTCTCGTCTCCGTCGAGTCCACCACAGCGGCGGACAAGACGCGCGAAATCATGATCCAGGCATTGCGCAACATGGGTTATCGCACCGCCGATCGGTGCGAAGCGTCATGCACGCTACTGGAGACCTCGCTCACCGATTTCTCGGTCAAGATGCCGGCGAACTTCTTCCGGATGGTGTCATCCACACAACAAATGCTGGCCGACATTTCGGTGCAGGTCGTTGCGCGGAGGGACGGTCAAACCCGAACCTTCACCGCCACCGGCCATGGCGCAAACATCTTCCAGGTGCCATCACGCGAGAACTGGGAGATCGCCCTGGAACGCGCGGTGAAGAGCTTCACCAGCAGCCTGCAGCAGTCGATGTCCGAACAGGAGACGGCCGCGCAACCGCAGGCGCAGGACTGATCGCCGCCCGGGTCAGCGCAGGAACGGGGTCACTTTGCGCTTGAGCAGTTCCACCAGCACCGGATCCATGTACTCATAGTCATCCGGAATATCCAGGCAGATCACCCGCTTGCCGTTCAACCATGCCTTGTAGCGGCTGGAAAGCCGGTTGCGGTGCGCCCGCTCCATCACGAATACCAGGTCGGCCCACTGCAGCAGTTCTGGGCTCAGCACTTCCTCGGCATCGGCGAGCAACCCGGCCGAGGCGGTTTCGATGCCCGGCCAATCGGCGAACACCTGCTCGGCCGTGGGGCTGCGCAGGCGGTTCTGGCTGCAGAGGAAGAGCACGTTGCGGGTCATGAGCACTCGCCTTTGGAAAGCCGAGCCCGTGCTCGGCTGCTTTCTGCCGCGTCGGGGTCAGAGCCCCCTTTCGGGAGGGGTCCGACCCCGGCGGTGATCAGATCACCGTCAGGTTGGCATACGCCATCACCAGCCACTTGCTGCCGGCATCCGCAAACTCGACCTGCACGCGGGCATGGGCACCGCTGCCTTCGTAGTCGGTCACCATGCCTTCGCCGAACTTGGGATGGGTGACCAGGGCGCCGAGCTTAAGCGGCGGCGCCTCGATCGAAGCATGGCCCATCACCCGGCTGGCGCCCATCGAGGCCGGTCGCGAGACCTGCACCTTCGGCCGCACTTCGTGCAGCAGCTCGCGCGGGATCTCGCGCAGGAAACGCGAAGGCAGGCTGTAGTTGTCCTGGCCGTGGATGCGTCGCGATTCGGCGTAGCTCAGCACCAGCTTCTGCCGCGCGCGGGTGATGCCGACGTAGGCCAGGCGGCGCTCTTCCTCCAGCCGCCCGCTTTCCTCCAGCGACCGTGCACTGGGGAACAACCCCTCTTCCACGCCGGCCAGGAACACCAGCGGGAATTCCAGGCCCTTGGCCGAGTGCAGCGTCATCAGCTGCACGCCTTCCTCGCCGGCCTGCGCCTGGCCCTCACCGGCCTCCAGCGCCGCGTAGGCCAGGAACGCGACCAGCTCGTCC
>Ga0308165_1002779_pt1 | contig 20068 bp, 25 predicted proteins | sample PhyWR2_FD_201032 | JGI IMG/M metagenome (GOLD analysis project Ga0308165, IMG submission 201032) | Phyllosphere microbial communities from UC Gill Tract Community Farm, Albany, California, United States - DLSLW.R2 | ecosystem: Host-associated > Plants > Phyllosphere > Unclassified | place: USA...
GCGGAGTAAACTGTCGGGGTGGCGTCATTGCCGAGCAATACGCGGATTTTACCCGACTTGATCGTTGTAGCAGCTACCATGTGGCGCTCCATATAAAAAAAGCCGCCGAATGGCAGCTGGTGATTGAGTGGTGAAAACTGGTGCGGTCTATGGCGTCTCGATGACGGCCGTATACTGAATCGAAGCCTGATTGATGCCGGGAGCGCGGATGTAGTCAGTCCGCCAATAATCGAAGGTGACGAGCGCGTTTACGGCGAGAAGCGGTTCCCATCGTCTAAGCGCTTTGGTTGCAGCGTCAGCGATTTGCCTAACCTGCTTCTGACTTGGCAGAGACGACCAGCAATTAATTTGAAAAGTGACGTCAACCGCTTCAACGCAATCAGCACTGTCGTCAGAAGATGAAGCGCTGCCAAACGAAACATAAGGATAGGTTGCAGCCGGTATATTGCCATTCGGATCGGCGGGAGGATTGTCATAGACCTTGTCAGCGCCGATTAGCATTGTTAGCGCAGCATTCTGCGATAACCGCGCATAGATCGCGGTTTGAAGTTCCCATACAGGGTCCATCCATCAGCCTCCTGCGGCTACTGTTTTCGCTGCTTTGGTGATGGCTCGACGAATACGGCGTTTTGTTTCTTTGTCTTTGGCCCGCCACGTCACGTAGAAGAACGGCTGTTTTCCCTGACCGGGGTTCTTTGTGCCGGGAAACATGCCTTTGTTGGCAAAGCCTACCGTGCCGAATTCAACCCAGCGCGCGTAGTAAGCTTCTTTGTTGCCTGCAAAGACCGTGATCGTCCAATCAGCTGCAAGGCTGGCTTCGACTGTCGCGATAACCATGCTGCCCTTTGGAGCTTTTCCCCACGTCCAGCCGATGCTTTCCCGTAGTGCGCCGTCATCTTCAGCAACACGACGTTTCATCATATCGACGATACCGTCAGCGCCCTGCTCCATCGCACCACGAACCATGTCGCGAGCGACTTTCGACAGGCGTTTGAACTTCTGTTCGAGTTTGGCAAGCCTTAAAATTCGAGCACCGGCAGCCATCATCCACCGCCCTGCACTACAGCGCGCATTTCGATGTACTGATTTACCTCGTCAGGGTTCGCGCATGACTGGATTTCGTAAAGAACACCCGTCCGCTTATTTCTAGCCCGCCAAGACGGCGTGACGTTTCGCGTGCGTGTTTCGCTGCGGACAACAAGCGTATAGGGTTGGATGCCTTGCGTGCGTGCCGCGATGTCGGTTTCAGAACCAAGCCGCGGCTGCAAACGAGCGGCCGTTTCGAATTTGTCGACCCACTCTTGGCTCGTCCCGCCACCCTCGTCCCTCAATGCTTCACGCTGTTGAAAGACGACAATGTTGTTGAGCGCGCCGGCTCCTTTACGTGTCGCCATCCTTCTCACCTTGTCTCGGAGTTTTCACGCGAACAGCCTTGTTGCTTTGGATTGCAGCCGTTGCGCAAGGTGTGGTGACAAGGCCGGACCAGCCAGCCTTATAAGCGATGGTGACTTGGGGCAGTGGCTTCCAGTCGAAGTCTTCTGAGAAGCGGACGTGGGGCATATTTCCCTCCCTCGCTCGACACTCACGAGCGAGTCTGATCATATGGCGACAAAGACTGGAGAAGCGCGGTTAGAGCAAAATTCAAACGCCAATCAGCCGCGCGCGTGTATCGATGATTGCAGAACAAAACGAAATTTTTGATGAGTTTCAGATTTCCTTGCTTGTCAGAAAGCATGGATGGTCAAATCTTGTTCTTAGCTTGCCGAACAGCACACATACTTCAGTTGTAACCGACGTATTTTCCGACATCGTCAACAATATTCTTACGTGCTGCGAAGCAGTCATCGACAATCATCAACATACTCAGCCGTTTTACGATGAGCCGGGTGGATCAGTCTGGAGATTGAATCCAGATCCAATCATGAGGCATCTTGTGCGCGTCAGGATTTTTGACCTGCCGAACAAAGCAGGTGAATTCGCCGAATCCGATCTAGCTAAGCCAGTCGTCGATTTACTAACAAAAAGGAAGCACTTGCTTCTCAACTTCATGATGGAGTTATTGAGAACCAAGCTCCTGTATGCGGATGCGTCATTTTACAAAGACCGACAGGTCTTTCCGCATGATCGTTTTGAGACTGTTTGGAACAAATGGGCAAAAGCCAATATTGGCTGCCCATTCTCTCTGCCTGGTTGAGATCGTTAAACCCTCAAAAGTCTGTATGGATCGATTAGTCGTCGAGCCGTTGGGATCTCAGTATGGATGGTGCCCGTAATATCGGACTCACGATTTTCAAACATGCTGGCCATTGTGAGCAATGCCGCCGCGTCAAATGCAAACTCAGCGCCGGCTGGCATCTCTTTGCGCTTGGTGTATGTCATCGTCCAGTCGACTGCCGCAGCTAGATAAATCTCGATTTCTTGATCTTCATCATCATGCGACACACGCAAATGCTTCTTAGCAAGTTCAAGTGTCACCGCCACGGCGCTTACCCTTTAAATCGGCATTAGGCTCGGCCCAATTTTCGGACAGTGCAACCTTTGCCATACGTCCAGTGACAATTTCGCCAACCTCGTATTCGTAAGGATAAACTTCGCCTTCTGGGACGCCTTTAAAACTTTTAGTAACTCGCGCTTCCATAAACGCCTCCGAAAAAACAGGGTGCCCGAAGGCACCCCAAAGTCGTTAAGCGGCTGCGATTTTGTGATAGCGCAGAGCGGTTGGATCGGTGACACCGCCACCAACACGCTTGGTGGTGTAGAACTGCACGAAAGGCTTGTTGCTGTAGGGATCACGCAATATGCGAATACCCATGCGATCAATCACGAGATAACCGCGCTGGAAATCGCCAAAGACAACCGGAATAGCATCAGCCGCAATGTCAGGCATCGCAGCAAGTTCAGTGACCGGGAAGCCGAGGATGGTTGCTGGCTGACCCAACACCAGGCCAGGCTGCCAGATGTAGTTGCCGTTACCATCCTTCAGTTTACGCACTTCGCCCTGAGTTTTGCGGTTCAGCGCAAATCGAGCATTGGGCGTACGTCCGCTCGGCAGATCATAGACAAGGTCAATCAGGCCGTCAGTAGTCAAAGCATCTGCCGCACCAGAGTTGATTGTTGGAATGGCACCCCAAGGATGCGAACCGGCAGCTGTGTAGGTCAACAGACCCTTCGGCTTATCTGTGCCGTTGCCTGAGATGAACGCCAGACCTCCATGATAGGCAAATTCCGTTTCGACTTCACCGGCAAGCCAGCTTTCGAGATTGATTTCGGAATCATCTAGCAGCCGCTGAGTTGCCGCAGGGTTCGCATAAATCTCACCCGTATTGAACTTCACTTCTGCAAACTTTGCAGTCGTGGTTTCAGGACGCTCAGCCGTTTCACCAACCCAACCGGATGCGGTCGCGCGGTCGTTGTAGAGCTTTGAAAAGCCGTTACCACTGATCGTCTGAACCGTTGCAATCTGGCGCATCGGCGAAACAATCTTCAGCTTGTCAGTGATCGTACGATCCCATTCTGTCGGAGCGGTATAGCCGCCTTCTTCTGGGACGCCGACGCTCATTCCGGCCTTCACGCCAGCAGCAGAAGCTGCTTCAAGGCCAGCTTCGTCGCCCTTACGGAAGAAGCGATCAAACGCCTTTGCATATTCACCGCGGCCTTTTGCAGGTTCACCAGCGCCGCCCACCATGACAGCAGCGAGCTTGGAGTTCGCATCGTCGATAGCAGCTGTAAGATTGCTAATTTCAGCGTTGATACGATCAACCTTTTCAGCCTGCACTACGTCCTTGCGGACGTCAGCGAGTGCCTTGTTGTGTTCGGCCTTGAATGCTTCAAAGGCCACGCCCTGCTGTTCAATCAGGGCAGTTACAGTATTGATGTCAGACATGGGGAACTCCTAACGCTGACGTTAATTTCGTAAGTGAAGCCGCGAGTGCGGCGTATTCAGACTGGGCAACGTCAACGTTGGAATTGGGCTCAGCGGCATCATCGCGCGCGGCCCTCTTCATGTCTGAGATAGTTGTTTTGGCTTCTTTGGCGGACGCACCGACAAGCCTCAATGCACGTTCGGTTTGCTTTTCAGCCCGAAGCGCGTTCGCCTTTGTGTTCGGCTCCGACTTGATACGGTCAGCCGGTAGCAAAGCAGTAGCAAAACCAGCATCAATCGCCGCCTGACCAGAGAACCAAGTTTCAGCATCCATCATCGCAACAATGGATTCTTTGTCATTGCCGGTTCTAGCCTCATAGACGGAAGCCATGTTGGCATCGAACTGCTCCATCGTAACGGCCATCTCGGCAAAGTCGCGGCGGTGACCTTGTGCAATGGTCCAACAGTTGTGGATCATGATCGAAGCTGAAGAACCGATTTCAATCTCGTCACCAGCCATCGCGATCACGCTTGCAGCACTTGCTGCAACGCCGAGCACCTTGACTTTGACCGTCAGATTGTTGGCATCAGCGTGGTCGCGGATCTTGTTAAAGATCGCCACACCTTCGAACATATCGCCGCCTGGAGAATTGATATGAACTTCGAAGTCGCGACGTCCAATGGTTCGGAGGGCTGCATCTAGTCGCTTGAGCGTAAAGCCGCCCCCGGTCCAGAAGTCTTCACCGATCACGTCATAGATTGAGATGACGTTGTCACCGATTGCATCTGCGGAGAGGATTGATGCGTCCCACTTCTCCAAGACAGCATCAGGCGTTCGCGCGCGAATGCCATCTCGCACCGGCACAGCAATTCTAGGTAGGTCCATGTTTGATTATTCCTGTGGCAAGTCTGCCGTGGATGGTTGGGAACCAACTGGCGCCATATTGAGTGGCTGGAGATATTCGTCGCCGCCCTCAATTGGGTTCATGTCTTCCAGCGCGCGGATCTCGTTTGACGAAAGCCAGCCCCACTGCTTGCCAGTGGCGTAAGCGCCATATCGAGCGACTGTATCACCCTTGAGCAGAGCAGCATGGTTGAACTTGGCGTAAAGATCGGTTTCTTTCTCATCGATCAGATCACGCCCAATGGCCTGCTCCCACATCGTGAGCCAGTCCTGCATGGTATAGGTGACGAAGCCGATGCCCATCTGCTCAATGCCGGTTCCCCAGCTCGATGCTTTGTCGTTCAATCCAATAAGGTGCAAGGGCACGCCAAAATACATTCCGATCTCAGCAAGAGATTGAACGCGGGTTTGAATGAACTGCGCATCCACTGACGTCATCGCCAGCCGGTCGTATTCCATTCCCTCTTCAAGAATAAGGTCCCGGCCTTCAAGAGCGCCACCGGATCGGTAGTAATCCAGACTTTCACGAAGTGCGACAACGCCTTCCTCGCCCAACGTTCCAGGGTGCTTGATGACCCCGCCAGCGCGCGTACCATTCTTGAAAAGTGCGCCCGCATGATTTTCGGTGGCAATCGCAAGACCCATTGCCTCGCGTGCATAAGTGATCACCGGCAATCCGGTTACGCCATCCATCGTTAAGCCACGTAGATGAAACATATCGCGCTGTTTGAGAGTTGTCCGCACACCAGAAGGCAGCGTGACCGTATAACTTATCGATAGATCGCGCTCTTGCTTGGCCTCAACGTTGTCAGCGTTGAGAGGAATGAGCTCAAGCACCTTTTTGCCCGACCGAACAATAAGCGCATATCCATTGCCGCGCAGCAGAACACTCGCCTGCATCATTCGCCTGAACTCGGCAGTTGTCTGCCACTTGTTCGGTCTGCGTCGCAACACCTGCCATAGATCATGATCTTCAGCATCAACACGCGCACCATTGATGCGTCGCTTTAGGTCAAGCGGCAGAGTAGCAACCCCGCCCGAAATCAGATTCACGCAGCGCCAAACGGCAGAAATCTTCATCGCCGCATCAGCAGTTACATTCGCACTTGGCGTCTGTCCGGCCAGATATTCTTCCAGCGTCGAAGCCGCCATACTATTCCATGAAGGACCAACGAAAGCTGGATCTCTTCGCGGCGCAGATGGGGCAGATGTGCCCGATCCACGCCACCAATCTCTCAAGCCCATGCGGCCCTCACAATATTAAAAGGCCACGGCCTTTGCGGTATACGGATGGTTCAGGAACTTCCTGCTCATAGGTGCTGGCCACCGCTGTCGCCATGGCAAGCGCAACAGCGCCATCGATACGTCCGCGCGATTTCTGCTTGTCGAGTTTTCGATTGCCAGACGGGTCTTGCTTTACAGTTGCGTTGACCATGCACATGTTGAGAACAGGGTGTTCGCCATGAGCGATCTTCTTGCTGAGAAGCAAACTTTCCAGCGTTCGCAGTGCGGGAGACATTGAAGCGAAGCCTTGGCCGAAAGGTTCGAACAGAGCAGCGTCGCCTTCGGTTTCTTCCTCGGTGAATCCGGCATTCAAAAGCCAAGGCTTGAGATGCCGAAAGTTCCATCGGTCAAATGCGATCTTCCGCAAGTCCACGGTCTGCTTTAGCTTAAACAGGTGATGAGCTAGAAATTCATAATCGACAGTCGGACCCGGCGTGGTTTCCAAGAAGGTGTAGCCATTATCAGACGGCTTAGCCCAAATGTCGTATGGCACGCGATCATCTTTAGCCTTCTGCCTTAAGCCATCGCTGGGCAGCCAGAATGTCGGCCGCACATGCCAGATGCCGTCCTTTGGTGCCATCAACACAAGTGCGGTAAGATCGTTCACTTCGGACAGATCAAGCCCGCCGAATACCGGCAAGCCTTCGAAGTCGGCCAATTCGGCGCACCCGCATTCTTTCCAGACCGCAGGCGTTACAAACGGCGCAGATGCGTCAATGCGCTGATTGAGATGCAACCAGCGAAAGCTTGCTTCAACTGTTGGCTGACGTGCCGCTCGTGCTGCAAAATCTCTGACATCGCTGACAGACTTAAAAATGCCTAATGCCGGATTAGCTGCCCGCCAAGCTTCCTCATCTTGCAGATCGCATTCCGCATCAGCCGAATAAACATGACTGACAATGCGAGGATCTTTCGATGTTTCAGCATCGTCGATCCACCGACTGAACATATCGTTATCGGTGGCAGCCTGCGTTGAAATGGCGATCAGCAGCGCCATACCTTCGTAAGCGCCCTGTGACGTTTCAATCGCCTCAACGAAGTCATCTGTCGGGCCTTTGACCTGCCCCACCTCGTCAAGAATAGCCAGGATTGGCGATCCACCATGAGCCGTTGCGGCTTCGGCGGAGATAGCCTGATATTCGACGTTCTTCGTATATCCGATAATCGTCTTGCTCGACGGAATGCAGCGACCAAGCTTTTTAAAGGCTGGCTGCATCATGAACATTTTCGAAGCGTAGTTGAATACTTCAGCAGCCTGTTTGCGCGAACGTGCACCCGAAATGATGCGGCTGTTCTGATACGCCTCCGGCCCGATGTTATGGGCCAGCAGTAAGCAAGCTATGATCGCCGTCTTACCGTTCTTTCTAGCGATCGAAAGATATGCGCGGGAAGTGCCACTCGGATTATCGTAGACGTCAGTTATGAATTTCTTTTGAAACGGTAGGAGCCTTACTGGCTTACCGAGCAACGTGCCTTCTGGCACGATGCAATATTTCTCTATGAATGCGATGACGCGCTCGCCACGCGATATGACTTTAGCCGCCATTTACCTCAATCGGGCCGCGCCAGCAGATCGTCCTCCAGCGGGTTGCCGTCCTCAATGTCTTTGGCGGACACACGCCGTTTTGCAACATCCCGGCTCTCGCCCGCTTGCGCACGCGCGTGAAGAGACAGCGATCGGCGGAAGGAAAGGATTGAGCTTGCGTGCATCTGGACGATTGACTTGCGCGGATTTGCAACTGGCGTTCCTTTGTCGGAATACGCAATACCGCCCTCATCGCGCAGCAAGCCTTGCTCGCGCGTTAGATCAGCCATTGTGCGCGCGAGTAGCGCTGCAAGCTCAAGCTGATGCGCAGACCATTCCGACCGTGCATACTCGGCAATCACGTTTTCAAAAAATGGAATGTCTTGATCATCAAGCGGAATATTTGATGGGCGCTCAATACCGGCAGCAGCCTTCGCCATCACGCGCACGGTTTCAGCCGCGCTATCGATGCGGCTTTTACGCTTCGCCATAATTACCTCATTGAAAAAACTGTAATAGCGATAAAAGGAAATTCCCTCGCCGTTCCGCGCTCTCGCGGTCGGGAGACTTTTGACCCCGCCCCACCATCGATGTGTGACATTTTTGACACATTCGGGATGGCAATGTTGTATTTTTGCAACATTTCGGTTTTCAGTCGAGAGGGTATCCATCAGCCCCAAAGGTCACGGCAACCTTGCCTGCCTCTTCAAGCTGCTTGTCGCGTGAATGGCAGGCGGCACACAATGGTTGCAACTCGCCGTGCCAGAATAGATCGGGGTTTCCACGATGCGGCACTATATGATCGGCAGTATTCGCAACTGTGATCTCTTCACGCTGCAAACACTTCACGCATAACGGTTGCTCGGCAAACAAGGCTTGCCGCCGCGCCTCCCATCGCTTTGTCTTATACCATTTGATCCAAGGTCTGGACGTCGCCGATCTTGTTTGGTTTATCACGTAAACTTGATCGCCCTCTTGAGATCAAACCAAGACACGCACGCATTCAAAGTGCTTTGCCCCACTGTTGGGTTAACAGCAAATGTTAACTTGCTAATTTGCTGATTACATATACCATCGTATTATGAAAATTTCGGCGAAGAATGCCTATGAGCTAATTCTTACTGCCGTGCACGTCGATGGGACCCTTATTGAGCCATTTACGGCTAAGGATATACGCCGAATAATTTCGGGTTGGCGTTATACTGAGTACTTCGGCTTTCTTGCTTATAATAGCGATTACAACAACTCAGTAGAAGACGCTTTATTCATACGGGTTGGTCGAGGCATTTACCGATTACCTACGGGTCTTGCTTTCACTAAGACCGATTAACTTGGTTGCAGCAGGTCGGGCTTGCCAAAATCCTTAACTGATAGTTAAATTAAGTTTTGGATAGGAGGTGAGACCAATGCCGTTCAGGAACGCACAGTATCACGGGACCTTCCGCCCTTCAGATTTAGCTATTCTACAAGAAGCATACGAAGAATGCTGCGCTTTACTTGATCGATGCCCTAATAGCCCTGAAGACAAGGACAGGGTGGCGAGAGCCGTCATCCGCGAATTTGAGCGTGGGGAACTCGATCCCGTAAAGATCGCTGAGCATGTGGCAGCAATCGAAACACATGTCGGTGTAACGTCGCCTAAAGGTCCCCATTCTGACACGACTAGACAGTGAAAGAGGATGCTTCATTGGGACGGGTAATTGATCGGCGGGGAGCCCACAAAAATGAGCTCAACCCGCCGTATCCCGTCTGCCGGAGGAGAAACGGCGCCGGGGATTTGAAGACAGCGCAAGTGCCGCATGGCAAAAACCAGTGGGGGCGAAATGCTTTCTACTGTCGTTGGAAAGTTACGCCCGGTTCATCGCTGACCGAGCGTCTGTCGCTGGCATCGGCCTGTGCGCACAGAACTTGGAATAGTGTGGAAGATTGCCTTCCCACTATTACCAACGTTCTGACTGATCAGGTCATGACTAAGCTACAAGGTCGCGGCGCTGTAAGTCGCCGATGACGTCCCTCAATGTTATCAGCGCGGTATGCACAAGAGCCCTGCCCGCACCCATAGCAGCGTTCTTGTTGCCTATTCCAGCAGCCTCACCTACATCCTTTAATGTCTTCCCGTCGATGCAAGCCAACTCGAAGGGCTCACAGAGATAACCTAAAGCCGATTGCAACCGACCGAGCTTATGTTTCGCATCGATCATATCGTTGACCGGTACATCGCCTTTCCATAGCTTCGGCACGTTGGTGTAACCGCTTTCTGATTTATCAGAAGACAACTGCGTCTCAGATTCGGTAATACTTTTCTTGCGGGACGGTATATCTATGCTGGCAGCCGTGGATTGCCTGACATGCTTGTAAGCGATACTTCCATTCGGTCGGACATGAATATGCCGATCAATCGCCATCCCATCCCCTAGCGTGACTGAAGACCCGCCAAGGAACGCATTGCTTTTGGCCGCCATGTGAATGCGTCGATACATCATGGCGTATTTTAGAAGGTCAGTGTTGCCCTCCTTAATCAGCGCGGTAGCCAACGGCCACGCGATGTTTTCATTCGCCGCACGACCATCCCAATCGTTCCCGATTGACTGGCGTTTTTCAATGCGTCGGCGCATCTTCGTCAGCGCTTTCACTTCGCGAGCCCGTTCAAGCCGCATACGCTCTCTGGCTGCTTGCCTTTCATCTGGGGTACGTTCAGGCATGTGCCACCCGTGAATGGCTGTCGTTGCGATCGTTGGTTTAAGCTGCGTCATTGATGTTCTCCTCGTGCGCTTTTGGTTGGTTATCGTTCGAAGCTTCCGGCACAGCAGCATCCAGCAGCCAACCTTTAACCAGCCTCACTGCCTGTTCTGCTGCATCGTCTTCATTTACTGCCCTGACGACCACGACTGGAAAGCCAAGAGCATCAAGCAAGGGATGACGGGTTATCTGGCTTGGTTCGAGTTTGGCCTTGCCGACCTTGTTCTCGATCTGCCGAAGGATACCGCCATAAAGATAAATCCGCAGATCAGCTTCCCCCGGTGTCAGTCCTGTCGCCAATGCTTCGGCTCTCGCCTTGGGTCCGCGCTTGGCTGCGTTCTGATCTCCGGCTAGTGTGAATGTTCCAGGTCGAACGTCTCGCGCTGTGTGGACGTATTCTGGCAATTTTCGCAGGCTGCGGACCTGTGCAGCTTGCAGTTCCCATTCCAGCGGCAGGCACGGCGATGTTGTTACCTTGCCATTGCGCGTTATGATCTTGGTGCGCACACCATTGATGCGGACGGTTTGCGTTGTGGTGACGGTTTTCGATGCAGGCGCGCGCGAGCTGTTGCGAGCCATGTGTGCTCCTCGTGTTTGTTGCGGTGGTGAGTCCATGCCGTTGGTAGCGGCAGGGTGAGTGTGGAGCGGCACAATAAATGTGGTGTTAATCACCGACACTGCGCGTCCAACTATTTCAACCAACCTCAAATCAGGTTGTATTTTTCAATCAGGAAATTTTCTAAAAAGTGCGTAGTTCTCAAACGCATAGAACTACGCGCTGCGCGCTTTGTGCGTAAGTTTCTATATAAGAACTCTTACGCACTAAAAGCAGCGTGCTTTTGCGCAAGTCTTTTCATGGTTTTTGAGACTTACGCAGTATGACTTACGCGTTACCTATGGTTGTATTTTTATTGTGACAGCAGGTTGTGTTTTAGGCGCATTAAAAGCTTTCTGCCTCTAGCGCATTTGACAGTTCATCATTCCAACACGAAAAGAGTGGGATGCATGTCAACAGAAACATAAAACAACATCCATAATAGACCATTGGGTCTCGGGTGCTGGCATCCCCTACTTTCCCATGCGCAAATTCGTGTCTCAACGCCGGCCCGGGTCGATGGTTGAATATTAGGTCGATGCAAAGGGTGCTGTCCTCTCCAAAAATACCAACTATCTCATCTCGGTAGAGGTCGAGAAGCGTGGAAATGGATCGATCCTCTTGAGTAAGGTCATTACGCATCTTTGAAGTGTCGGTACTATTGTTCAGGAGAACGTATCTTAAACAATTCTCCAACTGGGGAATTAGTATATGCGCTGCTGAAAGTAAATCACCCTGCACCAAGCGCGCAAACCCAAGCGCAAAAGCCTCAGTGTGAGATTGAGGGACAAATGGACTGTGACGAGTAATAACCCGAAAATGCCTTTCCGACAGTGGGAACATACTCGAGATCACACGTCTAGCCGGATTGATCCTGCCATTGACGGCGATATGAGTCCTTATCCGCAAATGTTCTACAAGTTTGCTTTTTATCCAATCCTCGCTCGGCTTTTCTCCTGACAGAGGTGCTCCCTCCACCTGTCCAATAACTTTGCCCTCATCGTCTAAATGTGTCGTTGAAAACAGTCCTGAAAAGCCAGTTTCTGCCGCAGAAACTTCTTTTCTCATTTCTTCGGCTTCTGGAGGCATGGCGAGTAATGCAAAATGCCTGAAGGCTTCTGGAAGAGTCAGATTCTCAAAAATCTTGATCGTCCCCGTAACCAAATCCGAAATATCAATGGGTGTATTAAATGAACCCATCTCTTCAAGAGATTTTTCTTGCAAGGCCCGCAGGTCTTTTCTGATCTGCTCTCGACGATCTTCAGTACCTGCAATACGTCTCAATTCACCTATTGCCTGTCTATGCCAATGAGCAGCACCTGATGAGCTACCGGTCTGCTGAGACATGGCCAGAGTCTGCTCAACTCCAGCAATTTGGCATCGCTTGGCATCAACTTCTTGTTTTAACTCGCGATACGCAAACGCGGCTAAATCCCAAAGTGCTTTGATCGCAAGAGTGTATTGGTCTGGTTCTTTCTCTGCCGCTAATGCAGCGGATTCCATATCTTTTGCAAGCTTATCCATCTTGATAAGGTCAAAGCGGATGAGCAATTGGGCAACTCGCCTTAACGGGACAATATCTAGATGTTCAAATGCAATTTCGTAAATCTTATTTAGTAAGCCCTCAACGCGATCGCACATAGGCTCTGATTTTTTACTCGTCTTAGAATGTATTTGAGAAGCACGTTCTATCAAATCTACTTCCTCTAGTGATACCTCTCTTTCGGTCGGGAAGCTTTTATCAAAATTACCATCAATTAAACCTTCGACACATTCGCAATATGCAGTTACAGCGATTTTTGCAGCTGAGCTTTTTCTTCTGTCGTTCAACCAAACGACGTCAGCTAGACGAGCGCGCAATGCGGGGTGCTCGATCTCTTCCAATATCTCGAAGAAATGATCGTTTTGTTGTCCTCTCCAATCCTCCGGTATTGAGGTGCGTTTCCCTGCAAGCACCATCTGCGCCCCATATGGGCCGGATTTGTCATTCAAGCGAAAATGAAGGCTCATTACCGCCGCTAGTATGCGATAGACGTCGAATGCGGGATTATTTGAGCGATTATTTTTTGCCGCATTCATGTATTCATCTTGCAGCATACTATCGCATACAGATTTGAGGCCTCTAACTATCGCGTTATAATCGATAGACCGAAAGTCAGAAGGTTCCACGATTCCCAAAGGTGGCCACCTGTCATTTTTCTCTGTCTTATCCAGCGTCGCTTTATTCGCCAAATCGTCCGCCATATTCCCCTCCGCAAATCAAACTTCTCACAACCGCACGTTATAGTCAGTACCATGCAGTGCAAGTTGTACGTGGAGTTTTCCTAACAAAAAAGCGCCCCGTAGGGCGCTCTTCTTACATCGCTCTCACAAACGTCGTTGCCCTGCGCTGAACGGGGTCTCGGTCTTCCACCTTCATTAAGAAGCCCTCCGCAAACAGCGCCTTGGTGATCATACTGACGCGCTTCTTGTCCGTATCTTCGTCAATGTCCAGCTGCAACGCATATGCAACGGCGCGCCCTACCCAATCCTTGGCTTGCGGTGCTGGCTTATACATACCGCCGTTTACAACACCCCGGATGGCTTCGCGCTCGTCCTCTGTTAGCGTCTCTGCCACTTCCTCGCTCGTCGGCCATGCCCATGATATAACGACCGGCGCATGATCTTGAGGCTTGGTCAGTCCCTGCCCGTTTCCCAGCGCGACGCTTTCCAGCTTGCGCCAGTCAGCCCTATGCGAAAGAGGCGCAAGGTTAGCTTTCCCGTATGTGACAGAGAAATACGCAAACCTCGCCTCATGTGTAAGGCCGGCCTCACTGGCCTGCGCTTCCGACATGCGGTTAAGCACGCGCACGGATCGTGCCGCACCGATCAATGAAACAGCGCCGCGTGCGTCTTCAACCGTTGCTTCACGGTCGCTCACCTTGCGCAGATGATGTACGATATCAATTGAGCAGTTCGTACGGTCAGCCACCTGCGCCCAGAGCTTGGCCACCTTGTCGATTGCGCCGTTGTCGTTTTCATTGACCTGATGCGTTGAAACGAACGGGTCAACTATCATCACGTCAATGCCAAGCTCCGAGATCGTTTCAACGACCGCCTCGACGACGGGCTCCTGAATGCGCACGCCTTTCTTGTCGTCTATCGCAATGACCAATTCCTGCTCGCGGCCCGTGTCTAGAAACAGATGCCCATCGATATCAGCTGGCTTCAGATTGAAATGAATGCATGCCGCCATGATGCGGCGCTCAAGTTCGTCGCGCGGATCTTCGGCGTTGAAAAGCCACACCTTCAACCGCTTCTGAGGCTTCGTGCCATTGAGCGCTTTACCCGATGCCATGGCCAGTGCTTCAACGATGCTGTTCGCAGTTTTGCCAAGACCACCCGGCGCAACAGTCACTGAGACATACTTGCGAATGAAGTGCTTACCGAACGCAAATTCACGCCGTGGCAACGTCGACGGGTCTTTCCAGACGAAAGGTGTGGCGATAATTGCGCGTTTATTTTCAGTGGTTTGTTCCGGTTCCTTTAGAGATGAATCGAAGTCAGCGACCGGCTCTGCAACAACATCTGTGCGCGCCTCCGCTTTCGCCAGGCCATTGGCAATCATGCGGCTGATATCCACCAGACGAGTGTTGTCGTTGTCGTTCTGCGGCACGCTACGCGGGCTGCGGGCACCGGCAGCAAGTCCGTTGTCGATCGTCTTCACGCAGCGCTGCCAATCCCTGCCCCATCCTCTGGCCACGTCCTGCAAGAGTGCGCGTGCTTCGGATTCAGCCAAAGCGCCTGCCCCGACGAAAGTTCCCAAACGAAACGCTGCGTCGTTAAGACGGTTGTTGCGGTTGCCCATCGGTTCAAGCGCAAGGTCGTCCAGCTCAGACTGAACTGCACGCTCGACATAACGGTCGTTGATCTTGCCACTGACAGATGGTGCCGCAGTGTATGTGCTCTCGTACGAGCGAGGCAGCACCAGCTCAAGCAGCCAGTCGGGCGCGTCGACCGGCTCTCGCTCAGACACCCAGCGATAAGGCAGGCCAACTTCCGGCACGCTGCCGGCCGCAATGACATAACCGCCGTCGCCGCGTACATCGACGCCTGATCCAAGAGCGCCGCGGTTGCGAACGCCCTGACGATGACGAAAGAAGTAGTGACGGCCACCGCTCGTGGTTTCTGCGGTCAGTGTTGCAGGCAGCGCGCCGTGTGTTAATTCAAGGGCTGCAAGCGTTTCGTCACCGCCGTGTTTCGGATCGATATCGAGCACCCATGCACCAATAGGCGCACCTGTTGGCACGCCGATCATAGCGGAGGGATTGCGGCGCCAGTATTCGCGAACGATACGCTCGTTGAGTGTCGCGCCACGGAATCCATTACTGGTGAGCGGAGTCTTGGTAGCAAGGATCTCGATGCAGCCGTCCTGATCGACATATTCGTCATCGCGGTGGCGGCATGGAAATACGGGCCAGTTTTGCGCCTGATACGACAGCGCGACGTGGAGCATTGGGTCTTCTGCAAATTGCTGGGTGGTGGTATTCTGCATGTGAACTCCTAAAGGAGGAAGCGATGGCTGAGAATGGTTTTGCTAAACGCCAAGAAACTGACGGCACCTGGTCAGTTATCAATGTCTACAAATCCGAGCCTGTGACCTTCAAAGGGCACCTTCAGACGAAATTATCTGAAGGAGACGCCGATGAGGTACTGGGTGAACTCCGCCGCAAATACATGGAACGGCATCACGAAGGACCCGGAGGTCGTATCCGCTAGGCGGCTTCGACCGAAGGCATGTTGTCGTTGGCGGCAGTCGGCATCAGGCGAGTAATCCTTTCACCAATCCACTTAAACTTCGGAACCGCCCAACTATTGCCCAGCGCTTTGTAACGAGGACCGTCGGGGGTATTTGGTTTGTTGCGCCATGGGATATTCGTGTATCCGTCTGGAAAGCCTTGCAGGCGCTCGCATTCCGTTGGTGTGAGACGGCGAACAGCCCAACCTTGTTGAACCGCAATCTGGCCACCGCCATTGTTATGGCTGTCCTTATGCCCCATGGCGCGCAAAGTAGGAGCAACATCGCCGACGCCGAAACCGCTGCGACCTGACGCCTTGCAGTCAAAGGCTACTGGAGCAAGAACGTGCGGCTTATCCCCGCCGCCTTGACTAGCGCGCAAGGCAAATGAGATATCATCTCCTTTCTCGATGGCCGCACCTTCGTCTCGTCCCCGCAACGCAACCGATACCGGCACAATTGGTGTACCGCGCCCTGTACCGTCCTCACTGGCGTCGAAACCCTCACCACGGAGCGAATGGGCGACAGTGATCAAATCAGTTGGTGATTTGTAATCACGGGCGCTTACCGTGCTTGCCAATTTTCCGTCGCCATACTCACAATTGGATTGTCGGTCAAAAGTGGCGACATAAGCTTCACTGTCGTCTCTCAGAGAGCAATTGCTCTGTGCTCTAAGGCTTGGCGCAACATCTCTGGCAACTTTTTGCCCCGTTTCTCTGCTCGGCGGAGTATTCCCTGACAGGCTTTTGCGCTCAAATAGTACCGCTGCGGGATCTGCCCCGTTTCCAAAATCTGCGACAACGATGACACGCTTGCGTCGTTGGGCCAGTCCGAAATATTGAGCGTCGAGAAGCCGCCAAGCGGCCCGTGCCCGTGGCCCGGCAACCATACCTGCGTTTGGCCATTTGTTCCCGTCTGGCGACTGTACGGGATCATCTGATCCGACAACTCCTGCCAGAAAACATCCGAATGCGTTGTCTTTGGTAGAGAGGACTCCGGGAACATTTTCCCAGACGGCGTTTCGAAGTCCATTTCCTGCTGCAAGCTCATGTGCAAGCTCCACAAAGGCTAGGGTTAAGTTGCCGCGTGCGTCTTCAAGCGACCTGCGCGCACCCGCAATAGAGAATGCCTGACAAGGTGTGCCACCGCAGAGGATATCGACACGACCCAGTGCGGATGTGTCGATCTTTGTGAAATCTCCAAGGTTCGGCACATCTGGATAATGATGCGCCAGCACCGCTGACGGAAATTTCTCAATCTCGCTAAAAGCAACCGCCTGCCAGCCGAGTGGATTCCACGCAACCGAAGCCGCTTCAATCCCGCTGCAGACTGAAAGAAAGCGGAGCGCGTTATTATCGTTGTCGTGCTTCATCAAAATGGCGCCTTTCCTAAAATGGTGCTTCTTTGAGTGCTTCCCGCATTCCTCGCCCGCAGCCTTCCCATGCTGCTTTCACCAGCATGCGTGCTTCGAGTTCGTCGCACTCCGCAAGATCGGTTTTCTGTATGGACTGCAAAAACTCCCCAACCGCCTCAACGCCGGTATCAAGGGCGCGCAATTCGTAAGGATCTAGCCTGCGGCGGGATCGGATATGCTCGGCAATGTCTGCGCATTCCTTACATAGCCAGCGGATTGGTTCTTTGTGCTCCTGCACGCCGAGGCCAGATGCGTGACGGAAGCAGACGTGGCATTGATCTGGATGGCTCATGCTGCGTCACCTTGCATACAGAAGAGTCCGCAAGTAACAATTGAACCTGCTTCTATCGGGGGGATTCTATGGCTTTTTTTATTCGTGATTGCGTTCGTTGTGGCGTTCGAAAAGTGCAGCACTTTCTCGTTGGGTCGAATTGCGTTGACGGCTATAAAAATTGGGAGGTTGCTGGTGCTTGCGCTGATTGCAAATCGATTTCTATTTATGCTTGGCGCTCGTCGGATGCTTCCATAAGCCCTGCAAATTATACAGGGTCCCTGGAACAACCTAATGCCAAACTGGAAGACGCCCCAATACGTATCGCGACGACTGCCATCGAGCTTAGCGAACATATACCTGTTAGAATTGCAGGGCTCTTTCGTGAAGCGAACGAGTGCCGCCAGATGACTTGGTATGAGGCTTCGGGATCCATGTATCGCAAGACACTCGATGTGGCGACTAAGTATATATATACTCATGATCCCCGCCTTGAAGGTAAAGAACCAGCGCAAGCGCTCCGCGTTAGAATTAAATCTCTTGGAGAAATGAATATCCTTGAAAAAGATATTGTTGAGCTTGCTGACATAGTTGCTCTTGATGGAAACGACGCAACTCATGACGTCGATCCTTACACGCGTGAAGAGGCTGAGGCACTTGAGGATCTGACTCTGGACCTTCTTGAACGCCTGTTCGTACGTCCGGCCCGAATAGCAGCGGTAAAGGCCAAACAAATAGCTGCCGGAGTGAGGAAGGCATAGCTCATTCATACTGCCACCCTCCCCAGTAAATCCTTATTGTCGTTTGCAGCAACATGATCGCGCCAGTCGAACCACTGGACGATAGGGCGGCCCTCGTGACGGCGGTCCCAAACGAACCACGCATAGCAGACAGCAGACCCAGCCTTCGGCCCTGCCCATCCATTACGATGCATCATTGGCAATCGCCGGGAAGCGACATGCACTCTTGCCAACGGAGTCATAGCAAACCAAGGCTTCCGAGCTGTGCCCTCAAGGAATGAGAGCCGGAGCAGCATGGCGACATACGGTGCACGTGCAAGCGCCAAATCGACAAACTGTCGAGCAAGCTTAAACGGCGGGTTGGTCATGATTGCTGGGAATTGGTAGGTGGAATCGGCATCGAAGGCACTCATCACACGAGCGCCACTGTATCCACGATCCACAATATCCGAACATACTACGTTGTGACCGGCACCTTTGAGCACCTCCGCAATCGCACCGTCGCCGCATGCAGGTTCCCAAATGGTGCCATTCGGCAGCCACTTGCTCTCAATCGATAATAGGGAGTGCACTGCCTCTGGCGGAGTGGCATAAAAATCGTGCTCTCTTTCGGCATGACTGTGCATGCCAACTCCGGCAATCATTGCCATCTGGTACTCCTCGTGTGTGGTAATCCGCCAGTTGGTGGCTGGCGGGTAGATTAGGTCAGATATCCAGTTCCCTCTTGAGGGCATCTAACGCTTCTGCGGGGGCCTTGTTTAGCGCCTCATTTATTGAATAAATGGCTGATCCTTCGACATCCTTCCGCCCTAGACCCATTTTGTTGATCCACTGGTATTCGACCTGATAAGTGCCGTCGTCAGCGTAAACGAGAAACCAGTGATCAACAAACTGTGCTGAGTTACCGCTAGATTTTTGGTACAATTCAGTCTTGCGCACGATTTAACCCTCCACTCGCCTTAGCCTATCTAATTAACGATAAGCCAAGTAACCGGCAATGGCTTACCCATCACCTCGCCACCCTCTCTTCCCGTACCGTAAACCCCGGCACCTGACGCATACCGGCGCGTACTGTTTCTTCGGCCATTGCTTGAACCACTGCTTTGAAACGCTCTGGCGCACGGCCGTATGCCCAATCAAGCGCGACGCCCTCGTCGACCAGATCACAGTGCCATACTGATCGAAGGCCAGTGCCGGTTGTTGCTGCCTTGTCTTCGCGCTTCGCCCATCGGTCGGCTTGTTTGGCTTCTTTGACCAGTTCTTCGGCCTGTTCGCGCGCTTCGAGATTGCCAGCGCTTGCCTGAATGGCTTCCTGCGCTTCGCGGATAACGCGATCAGCTTCCTCACGCGCTGCCTTGGCAGCAGCTTCTTTTTCGGCGGCAACCTTATTGCGCCATGGAGTCAGAAGCCCCTGCAGAACTTCCTTGCCCAGCACGACCTTGCCCTTGCCTGAAGTCTTGGTGTTGCCGATCAGTTTGTTGTAGCGGGTCTGGATTTCCGCCTTCGCATCGTCGTGTGGTTTAGCTTCGTCCTTGCGAACCTCATCTGCGCGTTTCCCGGCCTCATGCAACTTGTCGTGCAGCTCGGTTACGGCGTCGGCCAGAGCCTGACTGTCAATCGCATCGCCGTCTGCGAAGTTCTTGGCCTCGTCGAACAGGTCTTCGATTTCTTGCTTGATCGTCTCATAAGGTGAGGATGGCGCGTTGTTGTCGCCTATGCCTCTAGCGGTGTACGGATCGTAAGTTTCTTTATCGATATTATTCATTACTTCTCCTCGTGTGGTCGGTTGGTGGTAGAAGTTTAACACGTTGGTTGGCTCCGAATGTTAACGGCGCCAGATTTTTCTCCAGAAAATTTTGAATATTTGTAGATCAGTGTTATCGTTCACTGTGAACCGCCCACTGGGCAGGGGCAGCGGTTCACAGTCGCTCCGTGCGTTTACTCGCCGCGGAGCGAC
>Ga0308165_1002780_pt1 | contig 20059 bp, 19 predicted proteins | sample PhyWR2_FD_201032 | JGI IMG/M metagenome (GOLD analysis project Ga0308165, IMG submission 201032) | Phyllosphere microbial communities from UC Gill Tract Community Farm, Albany, California, United States - DLSLW.R2 | ecosystem: Host-associated > Plants > Phyllosphere > Unclassified | place: USA...
GTGCCGACGAAGCCAGCGGGAATGCCAAAAATATCCGTATAAAAAAACATCATGTAGAACATGACGTTGTCAAAAATAATATGGCTTGCGGCATCGCCGAGGCCATAGCCGATTTTTTCTCGCTTTGTCAGAATGTGGCTGCTCATATATCCCTCTAAAGGCGTTTGTATCGTGGATTCGATACGCCATTCTTAGAGCAAGGATAAGCCGCTAACCATTGTGTTTTTTCATTCTGAAATTATGTTTTGTGTTTTATGTGACCGCGATAACTTGTTTTTATATTCAATGATTTAAATTATAAATATGGCGCGACCTTAACATTTATCGCGCCTATAAATTAGGCCTGTGTACGCCAGTAGTCGTAATAAATATGGTCTACTTGAAAATCGATATTGCTTGCGTCACCGGTGAGTTTCCAGCCGAGGTGGAAAGCAAAATCGAAAGCAACGCCAAGGCCTTTCCCACTGAGCAAATTGCCATCTTCGACGATCTTTTCATCCACGTAGATGCCGTCTTTAACATCCTGATGCAGATCGCCTGAGCACGTATAGCGGCGGCCATTGAGGAGATTATTTCCTCCTAAAACGCGTGCGGCGGCAGAGCAAATTGGGCAGATCCATTTTCCTGCGGCGTCGTGGCGGCGGATAAATTCAACAACCAGTGGATTGGCAGCTAGATTGACGGTTCCTTCAGGCCCGCCGGGGATAACGACGGCGTCAAAGGTTTCATCCATGCTGCGTTCGAGAAGTACATCGGCAAACATGCGAATGTTGTGATAGCTGGTGAGCTCCAACATATCCTGACAGGCCAACGTGGTGACGTGGATGTCCAGACGACGCAGAACGTCGATGGTCATGATCGCTTCCGCTTCTTCAAACCCTTTCGCCAGTAGTACAGCGACTTTCTTAGACATGGTATCTCCTGCAGATAAGGTGACGGCTATTTATGCAGCAAAGGGTACCAAACTTGTGTTGATTAAAATAAAACGTTGTTTTATTTATGAAGAACGCATCGCGAAACTGGGATTTTCCACTTAGCACGTGAGGTTTTTCAGGGTATAATCGCCGACTCTTCAGATCTCCCAATGGAAGATCATCGTCCCCGGTGGGGCGGCTGGACTTCAAATCCAGTTGGGGCCGCCAGCGGTCCCGGGCAGGTTCGACTCCTGTGATCTTCCGCCAATTTGCCTCTCCTGAACTCTCCCGACGTCAACAAAACCCCTTCTAATCCCTTATATATCAGGCTTTCCTTGCATCCCGAGGTCAACCGACTTCAACCTGCATCAAGCGGTTTTTGGGGGTGCATTAGGGGGTGCTATTTTTCCTTAAGATATCAAGCACCCCCATAATGGTAAAAATGTGATATATAACAACGGTTTTCGACGACACCTTTGGTATATAAGGGATAAGTTGGGGGTATCAGGTTAGTCACTGGCAGAAATCCCCTAGAGGATGGATTCATCAAAATCCGGAGGATGTAATGGCGCTAACCGATGTAAAAGTGAAAACCACAAAGCCAAAAGAAAAGCCCTATAAGCTGGCTGATGGCGGCGGTATGTACCTTCTGATCAACGCTAATGGCTCGAAATACTGGCGTATGAAGTACCGCTTCGCCGGTAAAGAAAAGATGCTTTCCATTGGCGTGTACCCTGATGTTTCCCTGGCTGAAGCACGCGAAAAGCGCAGTGAGGCCAGAAAAATTCTCGCCGCTGGAGGCGATCCAGGTGAAGTAAAGAAAGAAGAAAAAATCGCCCAGCAAATGAGCCAAAAGAATACGTTCGAGGCCATTGCCCGCGAATGGCATCAGACTAAAGCCGATCGCTGGTCATTACGCTACCGCGATGAAATCATCGACACCTTCGAGAAAGATATCTTCCCTCATACGGGAAGACGCCCTATCGTCGATATTAAGCCGATGGACTGGCTTGAGATTCTTCGTCGCCTTGAAAAGCGCGGCGCTTTAGAGAAAATGCGCAAAGTCCGCCAGCGTTGTAATGAAGTCTACCGTTACGCCATCGTTACCGGGAGAGCTGAATATAACCCCGTGTCAGATCTTGCTACAGCTCTGGCAACGCCAAAGAAAACACATTTCCCGTTCCTTACAGTTGAAGAGTTACCGCACTTTCTTAACGATCTGGCTGGGTACACTGGTAGTGTTATCACCAAAACAGCCACGCAGATCATTATGTTAACCGGAGTGCGTACACAAGAGCTGCGTTTCGCTCGCTGGGAAGATATCGATTTTGAGAAGAAATTGTGGGAGATCCCGGCAGAAGTGATGAAGATGAAACGGCCTCATATTGTGCCGCTGTCGGATCAGGTTATTGCACTATTTAAACAACTGGAACTGATCTCAAAACATCATCCTCTGGTCTTTATCGGCAGGAACGATCCCCGCAAGCCTATCAGCAAGGAGAGCATTAATCAGGTTATCGAATTGCTGGGATATAAAGGCAGGCTGACGGGGCACGGTTTCCGCCACACGATGAGCACCATTCTGCATGAAGAAGGCTTTAACTCAGCGTGGATCGAAACACAGCTTGCGCACGTCGATAAGAACGCGATTCGCGGGACGTATAATCACGCACAGTATCTTGATGGGCGTAGGGAAATGATGCAGTGGTATGCGGATTATATCGGCTCCCTGACAAGAGAGAATGTTATTCACTGGAATTTTAGTAACATATACTGACAGGCAGCTATGTGCCTGAAGCAGACATTTATTGATTCATGAATACGCTAGCAACGCAGGTTTTACTAGGCTGCTACAACCTTAAGGACCGTAAGAAGAAAAAGATGTAGTCTATTGATTTAAAGATAAAATTAATAAATTATCTATGATGTGTTATCCATGATAATTCAATTAAATTAGTAGTGTTTACATGCAAGAACACAATCCGCATGAGGAGGAAGTTTGGCTAGATTAGGTTTGTTTTATATGCAGCCTCTTTGGGATGCTAGTATGTCTACTAGTGAGATGAGAACATTAGCAGAACACACAGAAACTAGCATATGTACATTACTCAGGGAGATTAATCAGGAAGGCGCAATTCAATATGATCATCAACTTATTGAATATGATGAAGAAAATATCTCATCCTATGATTTCTTCTATTATAATGGTGTTTCTGGTGATTCAGAGAGTGAAGTTAAAATTGAATATGAACGCCTCATATCTCAACTATATCGACGTTCAGCATTTCTCACTATATTTGGCACATTTGAATATCACTTAGATAAATGTTTGAAAAAGATGCTAGATATTTCACGAAGTGTTGAAGTGAGGTCTAACCTTAATAAAGGCATCCCATTTCGTGCGCATATAATTCTCACGACGGTTATCGCTGCGGGTACATCTACAGTGATTGAGAATATTGATCACCTTCGAGTGATCCGAAACTTTATTGCACATAATAATGGTTTTATTAATGGTTATAGCAATCTATTAAATTCGGACACAAGAACAGCGAAAGAGGAAAGTGTTGTACTATCTATAAGAAAAGGAATAGAAGCTCAAGTATTAAGTATGGATTGCTTTGATGAGATTTTTTTAAACGATTCATTCCTTACTTACACAGTTACGGAAATTAATCGATATATTAAACAAATGAGTGATGCCGTTGAAGATTACCATCAACGGCATTTTACAGCAGTCACAACAGAAAATACTCCTACTGCAACCCCATAAATTAAGTCAGACTTCGCTTGTACATCAGGTGGCATAAAGTAGACGGGAAGCATTACGTCTGCTCCGTGCTGGGAGGTTAACGGGTCGATACAACGCTATCCTTAATCGAAGGGGGACGTTGGAAACGTTTGAATTTATCAATCATGGGAAGCTGGTCACCTCCTACATCACGACTGACGGCAGTAATCAGCGCTCATGATATATTCGAAAATTTGAATGATGTATTGATTTCAGTAGCACAAACTATAGGGCAGGATCATCTACCGGGTGGGGTCATTCCATACTGAAACTCAGCTTTGCACTTGTAAAGTATATTAGGCTTATTTGATACCCAATCCAGGTTCTGTTCCAAGATGCACGGCCAGTACATGTACGATAGCTTTATCCCATCGGCAAGTTTTTGAACCAGTTGGAGTGTACACCGTTTTAAAGTGGTAAGGCTTCCCCAGGAGGGTGGGGATAAGACCTTCGTCTGTACGCTCCTGTAATCCGGCATCAATCAGTTTTTTATTTACTTCCTTTCCGGATATGTAACCGAAGTAACACCCAATATCAGATGCAGAAAAAAATCTCTTATTCTCTAAATATGTCTTATGATCAAATTGATAGAAAGAATCTATATAATCCTCTCTCTCTTTCATTGCCTTTTCTTCGGCTAGTTTAATTTTAGTTATGATAGCCAGCAGGATTTCGCATTTACCCACGATATCGTAATCGTGCAACATCATGGCCATTGGCTTAATCTTTTCTATGAAATGTTCGGATGACCATACTGAATTATAGTTTTGTTCATTCTGCTCGGAGGGGGCAAAATCATTACCAAGTTCAGTGTCTATGCTATCCCTCTCACTAACGTAATCAGCGTATTCCTTTTCATGGTAGGAGATGAGCTTAGTAAGCTCCTGGTCTATCTGGTGCCTGTAATCCATCATATTAGTCTTTTTTATGTGTTATCTATCGGATATAAGCATTATGCCAAAGTCAGCAATAGCTTTGCTATACGACTGACCTTCAGTATCGTTGTTTAACCAAATTAACTTTAGAGTGTAGCGTCCACTCCTCGCTCTCGGAGGAAACCATAATCAAATCTCCCACACTGCTTGATATATGAACACATCGTTGTAGAACAAAAAACGTATCATCGGGCAAAAGAGGCCGCTTAAGATATCTCCAGACGTGAATGGCTCATTTGGCTGGGGTACTTACAACTCTGCTGAGTATAGCGGAGGCGGAGGCTAACAACATTCTTCACAGAGAAGTGGTTTCTTTTATGGGAACTGTGTATTATTAGGAAGTTATCACCTCGGGCAATCCCCTCTGCATCATTGCAAGCCTGTAATGGGTACAGGGACTTCCGGCAGTAGCCGGTTTGTAAAAGGATAGCCCCATGAGACCGAAAATTGTACCAGTTCGTTGGTACACTCGTTTTCGTTTCGGGCGCGTAGAGCATGTGCGTAAGCACATGCGCTCGCTCCCGATCCGTTGAGTGTATGGTGCCCGCAGGTGATAATTTCATCAACCTTTTGTTTGCTCTGCAGTAATTCCCATCATTGCGTTGTAATGATCAGAATCCTTCGTTTCTTCAAAAATCTTCTGGAACAGACGGAAATACATTTCCACATTAATCACTCCTGTAGCCAAGATATTTCTGCCATCAGAGTGAGAGTGGCGGTTAATTGCCCGATAAAATGAGTCATATTCCCCGGCTGAGTATTCAGCCGCCAGCTTATCTAGTGCTTTATCCAGTTTTTCTTGTTTACAAGAGAAACTGAAATAGTATTCAAGAATATTCCGCATCGTATTAGGTAATACCACCGGCAAGCTTCTACCATCGCGGACATCCCGTATGGTTTGCCATAATGCCTGATATTCATTCAACATGTCATGCATCGATAAGGGGATACAATCGCTATATTCTCCTTTAACGATCCGATACAACGCACAGTTCTTTGGTGTTGTACGTTCGGGAACCAGTCGCTTATAAACTGAAAGCAGAATCTCTTGAAAGAAAAATATATTATGCGTCAGTATCACAATGTGTTTCGCGATTTTCGGTTGGATTAATTTACGCTTTATCATCGAAGCAACTTCATAGATGTAGTTATGTGACAAGCTGGAAATAGGATCGTCGATAACAATCAGTTTGGGCTGTATTGTCTGGGTGTCGGCTACCTGCCCAATGCATGATTCCATGAAGTAAAGAAGAGATATGATCGTCTTTTCGCCTTCGCTCAAAGACTTAAATACCTCTGAATCCTCTGGCTGACTTCGCCTGTGTAAGCGATACAACTTCAGGCTTTCATCATGGCAAATGATACTGAAGTCACTGATCCCTAATTGTTTCAGATTATGGTTAATGTTATCGATAGTGGGCTGGATAGCTGATAGTTGCCCTATCAGACGAGCAGTCTCGGCCGTAAGTGCCTGCTTTTCATTTCTCAATAACTCAGCCTGTCTTTTCTCAGCCTGCAACTGTTGTTGTATTTCTGCTAACTGCTCATCACATCGATCTAGGTAAGGTGCGCTCACCCCTCTAAGATATCCATGGGAATCTGCCTCCAGGCGAGCTCGCTCCTTATTGAAGTTGGCTGCCAGTTGGTTATTTTCTCTGATGCTACCATTTAGAGTGGCTAGTATCTGATGCAACTGCTGGCGTATATCAGTAATAATCTCAGGTTGTATAGATTGCGAAGGCTGTAGCTGCTTTTGTTTGAGTGACTGTAGATTATTACGTAGAATTTGTTGCAGGGATTTAATAATGTCCAAGACTTGGTGATCATCACTGACTGCGGGATGTTGCCGTAAATGCTCACGAAATGATTCCAAGAGGTCGAGTTCATAGGAAATGACTGCCTGACCGCGGGTAAGCGTTGCCAGAGCATCCTCGTAAGACTTATCAAACATGTGTGTCAGTTCATTAAGAAGGTGCTGCGAATCGAAGTCTTGCTGACAAAATGGGCAAACATTGTCCTTGATATAGCCGGTTCCGCCACGAACCCAGTCAGCATTACCTAATTGCTGAATAATGGCAGAAAATGGTGTATCGGATGACGCCGTCAACGTGCTTTGCAATAGAGTCAGCATTTCGTCAGACAGGCCATTAATCTCCGGCTCAACAACCTCTGCATATTGGGTTCCTTCACTCCGAAGTAACAGATCCAGTCTCCCTGTAAGCTGTTCCAGTTCATACTTCCGATCTCCTTGTGAAGTTTCCCTCATTTTCTGATAGAAATTATTTACTCGCTTGGCTCCGTTCAGAAAATAATCCAGTGATTTCCGATCATTGATAGTTCTATTAAAAATATCTTTGGCGCAGGTTTCGATGACGGCACACTCTGTGTCGTTTTTATTTTTTATCTCTGTAGCAGATGTTTTAAGTAAATCGTCTATCTCAGCAATTCTTCGCTTATTATTTTCAATTGTATCATTAAGGTCATCATTCCTTTCATTTAATGTAAAAATTCCGGGTTGATAGACTTCCCGGTGAAAATTCTGTTCTATGTATTCCTGATTAAATACAAAATGAGCAAAATTCTCACTACTTACAAAACGACAATGCTGGTATTTTTCTCGTTGAAAACCTGAAAAGAATCCTGAAATTGTTGATTTACCTGCTCCATTTTGCCCATAAATGAGAGTAACTGGCTGACTGAGATCTATATTTACGTCTTTATCAGCAGAATAGCTTTTAACATTTCGAAGAGACAGTGTGGCCATGAGTCCTTATCCTTACGGCTGTATGTCCCTGTAGTGTACTCGGTTGGATATGAGGTTAATGACGATTTGATCAAAGTATGTAACTTTATAGTTTCCTTCAGTTTTTATTGATACAGAAAAGCTGGGGGAGCCTTGCATCCTGAGCCTGAAGGACTGTAAGTACATCTGCAAAACGTCCTCTACATTTTCAAAAATTTACCGTCGTCCTATGTCCGCGTTTCGCTGTGAGTTCAACAGGCCGATGTAATGCTATCCTTAATCAAAGATGGTCGTCATAACCGACGCCTATTTTTAATCAGATTGAGGATCCACTAGATTTTCTCTAATAAGATTTCGCAAAGCAGTACGTGCAGCAGCGACCTCTGTCATTCCGTTAAGATCCACGCTGGACTGCCCACCTCTTACTCCAAAAACTGTAACCATATCATCTTCACAGAAATACTCAGCCTCATACTGGAGACCATCTTTCTCTACTTTTATATATGACATAACTCCCTCATTTGTAAAAATCAGAATATAAAATCATTTATAGCAACCTCAGACGTCCAATTTTAGGGTTGTTAGTGAAGATTGTCTGAATCGTGATTGTACCGTGCTTTTGACCATCACCCCAGCAAAAGCAAATCGCACCTTAACCTATCGCTCTCAGGTTCTTTGACCAACATAATCACGGTACATACATTCATTGATTTATAAATATTTTCACAACTAAATTATTTCAGTGGATGGCGCATACCTTCCGTTCGGCAACACGGAATGCGACAGGTTGTGTCGTTTTTTTGATGATGACTTCGCCTTGAAATCAACTAATTAACTTACATTTCATAGCATTAAATAACTGCAGTTACCCCCACCATTTTTTCAATCCACCTCCCTTTGGTACGACATAACGTGTCGAGCCAGTACGTCATAATCTCCCATATCAATATCTGGTTATTTTGGGAGTTCAGGACTGTTCTCACCATGAAAACACAACATGATCATTATGACCGCCTGTCTGTCAGGTTATCGGTCATTATCAGCCGGTTATTGGCTGGCCAATCCTTGGCGCTGAAAGCGCTGGCAAATGAGTTTGGTGTCTCAGAGCGCACTCTACAGCGGGATTTTCAGCAGCGTCTAATCCATCTGGATCTTGAACATTCCAGTGGCAGCTATCGACTTATCCGGCGATCCGGTCGAGAGCACTTACCCAATACCTTTGCGTTTATCCTCAACTCTGGGATTTCGGGGATAATTCCGGCTCAGAACCGCAGACTAATCCGGCTGATTACCAGCAGTTCTGGTGGCTCTCCATGTCTTATCGGGCATGGAGGGCTGCCATCGCCAATCACCCAAACCACCTGCTTTCTGGAGCTGGCCGAAGCGATCCGTGACTACCGAGCCGTTACGCTATTAGTCAATGGTAAGAGCTACGACGCAGTGGCTCCTCGCCGCCTGATCTTCCAGTCCAGAAACTGGTTTCTTGTGGCTACTCGAGCCAGAAAGCTACAGGTGTTTCGGATGGAAGACGTTAACGCTGTGACTGTTCTTGACACATCTTTTCGCAGAAAGCCTGAACTTGATGCACTCACCGCCAGTGAGGAGTTTATTTCGGCTCTTCCACACTTTCGTTTCATCAGCGACGTTATTCAGACCTTCAGAGAGTAACTGGCAACGTTCATTTCAACATAAGCAAGGAGACCTTTATGGATGACCCGGTGAAGGGCAAAGGCCGGATGATTACTGATGCTAATGGCATCACCAGAAGAGAAGGGGGAATTTCAGGAATATGGAGCAATATGTTTAATGAGAGTAATGGGATAAAAGCCGACAGCCCGCCGCTTATACCTGACATCAGGGATATTCTCGATGTTTTCCCTCAGTCGCTGCGGGAAAACCTGGTGAACAAAATCAGTGAAGCTATCGACTATGAACCTGTTATTGGTGTTATGGGAAAGACCGGCGCAGGTAAATCAAGTGTGTGTAATGCGCTATTCCAGGGCGAAGTGTGTGCGGTCAGCGACGTTGAGGCCTGTACGCGGGAGGCTCAGGAGCTGCGCATACGCTTCGGCAAACGTTCGCTGAAGATAATTGATATCCCTGGCGTCGGTGAGAATGCCCGGCGGGATAAAGAGTATGAAGATTTATACCGCACTTTGCTTCCCTCTCTGGATCTCATCCTCTGGGTGATAAAAGGCGACGATCGGGCCTTTTCTGCGGATGAGCATTTCTACAACAATGTCCTGCTCCCTGCCGGTGGGGGGGAGCGCGTTTTGTTCGTCCTCAACCAGGTGGATAAAATCGAGCCCTTCCGGGAGTGGGATACACACCTGCATCAGCCGTCCCCGGCACAGCGCATCAACATCGAAAAGAAAGAATCTTACATTACTGAACGTTTTGGCTTTACGCGATATCCGGTAATCCCTATCTCCGCCGATGAGGGCTACAACATACTTCGTCTGGTAGAAACGATGATCCGTGCGTTGCCTGATCGGGCTAAAAGCAGCACAGCCTCGCAGTTTAAGGAAGAGTTCAAAACCGATGATGTTAAGACGGAGGCGAAAGGCGGCTTTGCCAGCGTGATCTCCGGGATACTTGACGACGTTATTGATTCTGTTCCGTTACCAAAGCCCGTCAAAGAGCTTGCCCGTAAGGGGAAAGATAAGGTTATCGAATGGGCGGGTAACGCCTGGGACAATTTTTTTGGATAAAGGAAAACAATAATGAAACAACTCATCATACCTGCATTGCTTGTATCGCTATTTGCAGTACATTCTGCCCATGCAGGCGGAGGTTACGACCTGCAATGCCTGCTTGAAAACGGCGAGCAAATGACGCTCAGTCATGCCAGTGATACTGTTTATATCAGTTTTGAAAAGCTAGGCAGTGACTCTGAAGAGAGCGGTTCAGTCATTAAACTGGATATTCCTTCCGGTGAGGCGAAGCAAACTGTCATCGCTAAATCAGGGGCGGGAACTGCTTCTTTCACGCTGCGCGGAGAAAGTGCCGATATCGAAGGCGCTGTTGCTGTCAATTATTCGGAATATGATGGTACAGGCGATGCTTATTACACGGCCATGAATTCACTCGGGCAGGAAACTAGCACCGTATCCTGCAAACCGGGTACGATTAACGTTTCCAGGAGTCTCCTCCAGAATGGTATTAATGCCGTGGGTAGCCAGCAGGCGAATAAACCAGCACCTTCTCAACAACAGCAGGCACAGCAACCTACAACACCTCCGTTTAAAGTACAGTTCGGCAGCACAGTCAGTAATGAAGGCTGGAATACCAGATATGGCGTTATTCAACTCACTATCACTGATGACAACGTGGTACTGAAATCCATTCGGGTTAACCGGAGGAACTGTAAAATGGGGAGCGTCGGTAACAGAACCCTGCCAGCCAAATATCAATTCGGTGATGTGGCCACGTTCAAATATATGAAATGTGACCGTATTATCGAAGCCAGTATTGCGACCGATTCCGGTAGCTGGACCTTCAATAATTAAATTTAACTATGGTGAGTCTGGGGAGTAAGTGTCAGTCAATTATCCGACACTTCCCCCTTTTAATTATGTTTAACCCCGCTGGGATGTCATTCATTTCATCCCTACAGCGTCCCTTAACAAATAACGCGCAGCAACAGCCCTGCCAGACGTTTACTGACATAGCGCTTGTGTCGGGTTACTGTTTACGGATAAGGCGTGTGGAAGTGGCCTCAAGGGCATTATTTGCGGGATTCTTCTATGCGCTCCATCAGCCAGCGCCTGACATCACTTTCCCGCCAGCGGGAACTGCGGCCAAACTTGATGGGTCTCGGGAACAGACCGTCCTTAATCAGCTTGTAGAACCACTTATCGGTTAGGCCCGTAAATGTGGTGATAAATACCATGTCCACTAGCTTATCGTTCATCAGCTCGGTCTCGGGTGTCGGAAGATTGTTCATGACGATTGTCCTTCTGTCTTTGAGTGGGTAAAAGACAGGAGCCGCAGAGCTAACCTGTTGATTTAAGGCCATGTTGCGTGCTCCGTCATTACAATCACTTCTCCTGTAATAAATTACTTTTCGCTTTGGCCTTAAACTGACTACAGCCAAAATTACGCTCACCGTCATCATTTTCTTTGGAGCGTTTTTTGGCGAGATAGCAGATACGGTTCAGGTAATTCATATAATCCGGGGAGTCAGTTTCCTCTCTGCGGTTTAACTCGAACACCCCGGGCAGCCAAAAGCGAACGTTTTCTTGTGTTCCAGCCCGTAGCTTCAAAGCATGGTGCCATGCTTTGACAGCCATCATCAGCAGAAATCCTCTCGCTTTTCCATTCATGTCCCTTGCCAACATCGACTTAGTGAACACCTCACGGTTAACCAGCAGCACCAGGTGATAATGTTTATTGCCATTAGTTTCACCGAACTCTCTGGCCCATGCGTAATACACCGGGCAAGGGTATATGCGTTTACCTTCCCTGCTGCGTTTTTTCATGTAAGCGGCTATCTGTGCCTTTAGTGAGGCGATGAAACGTGTTATCACAGCAGATTCGTGGCCCTTATGTTGGTTATGCTGCGGCAGGTATAAATCCAGCCCGAAGGCTAGAACACGGGCATGCTCATTCATCACAAAGGCTGTCAGCGCTTCCAGGCGCTCCATATGGTAAGCATTCTTCTCTCTGTTACTTTCTTTGAGTATCATTTCCGGGCTCTCATGTTGTTGGTGACATACCCATGAGAGCCTCAGTAACTTTTAATGCAGGTACAGGACGATCAAAGAAAACACTGTCTCACTCTACTGCATGCCTTAGCTTCTGCTGGTAGCTTTACTCCCTCTCTAATCGGCGCTATACCCCCATTCCCAATGGATCTCTGTGTACCCTATATCTGTAAGGTACTGTTCATACAGTAGAGAACAACAATAAACATATAATTAGTATCCGGCAGTAAATAATCACTGAAATTGCCACCTGTCACCTCGTATACCCCTGCTGTATCGGGTTTTCTAGCTGTTATTACTCCCCGCCATTCGGTCTAAAAACATTCTTAAGTTATCCCGCTATGCTGACTGCAGGTTTATTTCTTGCCCTAGTTCGCGGATGAAAATTTTATTGTCGCTCAAGCCGCTATACCGAGCATTGCCGGAAGAGGTTGTTTTGCATGCAACTAATCCTTGATTTAAGTTGATTTTTAAAAAAGTGCAGCGTTGTTAAAATCTAAAAAGTGCTGCACCTTATAAGGAGTATGTGATGGTAAGTAAAAAAAGGATAACGGTTAATCTTTCCTATCCTGAACTTCACCAGATGATAGTGAGTCTGGCGAAGAGGACGGGTAGTAGCAGTTCAGCTGTTATTCAGGACATGATTCTCGACGCCTTGAAGTACAGGATGGAAAACGATGCACTTTTACCTTCAGGTAAGCTGGTGGCGAATAAAAACCTGGTGCCCGAAAAGGTTTTCAATGCAGGTTTTGAAATCAATAATCTGACTATTGATGGAAGATTTAGGGGGGCAACCGATGCGTTTCATCGCTTATTCCAAAGAGGAGATTTTATTGAGACACTCCCTTATATGTCTTTTGCTGGTATGCAAAATCCGGTGAACGCAATAAACAGGAAAGAAATACTTGAAAGAGTAATTTCATACCTTCAGGCACGACTTCATGTTTCTGATAATACTGATTTCAAACCAGGGTTGTTTTTATTTTTTATCGGAAAGGTAACGGTAAAGTATATTGGATGTACCGCTGATGGCTTCGAAGTGAAAATAGGTTACTCTTGTAAAGTGATTCCTGTGCGCAGTAACAGATCAAATGGCGATGAAGCGCTTTTGTTCGATCTGCGTAACATTAAATACAGAACATTTCATGACATGGCCAAAAATGGATGGAACAGGAAAAAACATTCACACCAATTGTGTATTAATGGGCTGGAAGGTATGCGTGGGGGAGGTTTTTTTGTCGGAGTTTTGTATGAGCCGCAATCACCAGATGAACTGGCTATCCCTTTAGAGGGAGACTTTATTAGTAATGCAGGTCTCAGATATCGATTTTTTAGCCATCCTTCAACAGTTAAAGTCATAAAGCATCCCTTTCCGGATTCAGTCACTATGGATCCGAATGGTACTGCCTATACAGTAAATGAAAAAACGATACATAACCTGGATGTTATTAACCAGGCTATTCGGAAGCATAATACTAGCAGGTAAAATTTAAATTACAGACGTTTTTATCTCTGTACTATCCGTGTGACTTCCCACGAAGTTTAAAACAATCTTCTTTCACCGTTCCCTCGTACAAATAGACCATTCCTCATCATGGGGCATGGTCTTTTTTTATGTGTTTTTATAAGGAATTAATTATGATCCGTTTAGTCAGCCGCTTCGGTGCGGTCAATCTCGTTCGACGCGACCGCCCGCTAACCCGCGATGAACTGGCACGCTATGTGCCGAGCGTCTTCAGTGAAGACAAGCATGAATCGCGCAGCGAACGCTACACTTGGATACCAACCATTACCGTCCTTGAAAATCTGCAAAGTGAGGGCTTCCAGCCTTTCTTTGCGTGCCAGACTAGAGTCCGAGACCAGAGCAAACGTGAACATACGAAGCACATGTTGCGTCTTCGGCGTGAAGGCCAAATTACTGGCAAACAAGTACCGGAAATTATCCTGCTCAATAGTCACGACGGCTCCAGCTCATACCAGATGCTACCCGGGTTATTCAGATCGGTTTGTCAAAATGGGCTAATTTGCGGTGAGTCTTTTGGGGAGGTGCGTGTGCCGCATAAAGGCAACGTGGTGGAAAAAGTCATTGAAGGGGCTTATGAAGTGCTGGGGATATTTGACCGGGTGGAGGAGAAACGTGATGCCATGCAGTCGCTGATGTTACCGCCGCCAGCACAGCAGGCGATGGCGAAAGCAGCATTAACCTATCGCTTTGGTGAAGAGCATCAGCCGGTGACGGAATCGCAGATACTATCTCCACGCCGCTGGCAGGATGAAAGCAACGACCTGTGGACCACTTATCAGCGCATTCAGGAAAACCTGATTAAAGGCGGTTTGTCTGGACGAACAACCAAAGGCAAACGTGCCCATACCCGTGCTGTAAAAGGTATCGACGGTGATGTGAAGCTTAACCGAGCTCTGTGGGTGATGGCTGAGAATATGCTGCAGCTTGCCTCATGAACCTTTTTATTATCTCTTCCCTCAGGCCTTGCCAATTAACCGGCGAGGCTTTTTGTTTTAAGGAGCAAATATGTCTGTATTCAATTTATCCCCGGTATTTCCTGCAAACGAGCAACGCATCATTCGTCGGGCGTTACGACTGCTGGAGAAATATCAGCGTCAACCGAGTGAGCCATTTACCTCCACCAGCTTCACTAAAACCTGGCTGCAATTACAGATGGCTCATCAGGAGCGTGAAGTTTTTATCGTGATGTATCTCGACAATCAGCACTGCTTGCTGGGATGCGAAACACTTTTTACCGGCACACTCAGCCATACCGAAGTGCATCCCCGCGAAGTGGTTAAATTGGCTCTGAAACACAATGCCGCTGCGGTAATTCTGGCGCATAACCATCCGTCAGGTACGACAGAAATCAGTGAGCAGGATAAACACATCACTCAGCGGATAGTGAAAGCGTTAGCACTGTAGAATTGCGAGTGCTGGATCATTTGGTTGTTGGGAATGAAGTGGTTTCTTTTGCTGAGCAGGGTTTGCTTTAAACGGAGGTTTTCATGCCATTCACACCACCTCATGAATGGGGGCTACAAAGCGATATCACCCAACGATTTGGCGCAAGATTAGTTCAGGAAGGCAACCGGCTGTATTACCTGGCTGACAGGGCTGGATTGAAGGGGAGTTTTAGCCCGATACACCTGCAGAAATTAGAGCTGGCTTTTCCGCTGTTTGTAGAGCAACTGGAAAATATGCTGCACGTTGGCGAACTAAATCCACATCAGCAACATCAGGTGACCATTCAGCTTATGGGTTTAACCTGTATAGCTGATACCCGTGGTAGCTGCGGCTATGTTTACATTTCTATTTATCCAAGCCAGTAACACCTTCTCTCTTGTTCTTTTATCAGGACCCAACTCATGCAAATTTCAACTGTACCGGCCACGGTGCCGGTTTCGTCACGTCCGTCGCCCGTACAGGTCTGGCAGAAACTGTTAACGTATCTGCTGGAACACCATTACGGCCTGACACTTAACGACACGCCATTTCATGACGACGCGGCCATTGAGGAGCATATCGATGCGGGAATAACACTTGCCGATGCTGTTAATTTTCTGGTGGAACGTTATGAACTGGTACGCATCGACCGCAAAGGATTTACATGGCAGGAGCAGACGCCATTCTTGACCGCTACTGATATTCTCAGAGCCAGTCGAGCTACCGGATTAATAAATACTTGAATTCTTCGAGCCTCATTCCTGATTTTTACCTCTGAACTTCCCACCTTTTTTATTCATCGCATTATGCGCCTGCAACTCCGGCAGGCGTGTTTGCTTTTACGAGCGTTCAAACGCAAGTGTTAGCAGACGTTACGAGCAGAAAGTATACAACTGTATAGATAGGCAAAATTTCTTGCTGCTTCTTTTTTAACCTGCAATTCTTATCCGTACGGTTATATCAACGACATGAAGACATTACATTATGGATAAAGCTGAAATTCTGGACAGGGGTTGTTGGGTTGAAATCCGTATTGAAGAATTTGCACAAAGGGTGAAAGGTATTTCACGAGACAAGTATCCTTCATTACGCTGTATCGCCTGTGAGCAAACAGTTCATGATAGTGGCTTAGTCACTCCTAATCCTGACTATAGCCCCAGATTCTCTCATTCATCTCCGCCTGATAACGGTGAGTTTTGCCCTCTCGGGTCTACATCTCAACGTTTCGGTGGCCTTTCCGGAAATGACAGAACAGCATCAACAGAAATTGCTGCATCTCGCCGAAATCGATTCATGCAATTTGATAACCTCTGTAAGGCGTGGATAGTTTGTAGGTCTTTACGTGGAGGAGAAGGGAAGCTTGATCAAAAGTCATTCATTCGTTTGGTCAGGATCGCTGATAGTTTTGGGATCTGGCATTATAGCTATATGCCAGACTGGGGAATCCCGCTTCTTCTGATGTTAATGGATAACCATCCGACGCCAAACGGTAAATCAGCTTTTTTCTATTCACTTAAAAAAGATAGACTTCGTAAAGGAGTGGAATGGCAAAATCTGAATGTCCGACTTGAAGCGCATTGGGTGAGCAGTGGTAAACCGATAGTACCTACTGAAGGTAAAAAAGCTTCTTTTTTACTCACGATTCCCTTTAGTGAAGCCATTTTTGATGAAATCTTGAGCAAAGAAAATCTTGCATGGTGCACTGAAAATACTCTTAGAACTCTTCACGCTTTTAGCGTTGAAGAGTCAGATGACTAAGTTTACTCACATTTCTTGCCTTCATTGATCAAGTGACAATGGAGGCTAAAAAAACAGCGCGTAATGCCCCGAATCTCCACATGCAAAACCATTTGGGGGTGCTTATGGGGGTTACTCGTTTATTAAATACAAAATATGATCATCTAATCAATTGGTTAGGTTCCTAGTTCGACTCCTGTGATCTCCGCCAATTTGCCTCCCCTGAACTCCATCCTCGTCAAAAATAGCATTAATAGTCCCTCAGTATATAACGGCAATTTGTACTGCTATGCGGCATACTCTCAGCGTTGATAATCCCCCAATAAGGATCGCTGATGATGCACAAGCTGGAACCGTTATTTGATTATCAGGGTGTTTTACCCGAATGCCCGACGTGGGACGCGCAAACCCAAACGCTTTATTGGACTGATATTCTGCAGAAAGAGATCCATAGCTATCAGCCAACAACATGTCAGCATCAGAAACTTAATTTTCCTGAGGAAATAGGCTGCTTTGCGCTGCGTGAGCAAGGCGGGTTTATTGTTGCGATGCGTTCGGGAATTTATCTTACCGATAGCTACGGCGCAGTTATGCATAAGGTATGTGATAACCCGAATAATCCAGCCTTGGCGCGCTTTAACGACGGCGGTACCGATCAGCAAGGTCGTTTTTACGCCGGAACCTATTGGGCTCCGCGTGATTACAACGGTGCTTTGCTCTGTCGTGTTGATGCCGAGCTGAAAGCAACGGTTCTGCAATGTGACATTCTTGGCGCCAACGGCTTGGCGTTTTCCGCTGATAACCGTTGGATGTATACCAGCGACACGCCTAACCACGTTATTTACCGTACTCCATTGGATGAGCTGGGCAATCCGGGGCTGCGTGAGGTGTGGAAAACTTTTCCTCGCGGCAATGGGCGACCAGACGGAGCGGCGATGGATAGCGAAGGCTGCTACTGGAGTGCGCTGTTTGATGGCTATCGCATCGCCCGTTTTTCTCCTAACGGCGAGCTGCTTGAAGAGCATAGGCTGCCGGTTCGCTGTCCGACAATGGTCTGCTTCGGTGGTTCTGATATGAAGACGTTGTTTGTGACCACGACGCGTGAAAATATGGCTGATGAAGAGATTCGCGAACGTCCGCTTTCCGGTGCGCTTTTTACTTTAAAAACCGAGGTTGCAGGTCTCATTAAGCCCAGATTTAAACAAAATTCCCCCTCTTCGCTTTGAGCCGACACGGGATCCAAGCACTTTCTTTCGTAGGGTTATGCCTACAGCGCATAACCCTAATCTTATTTATTTCCGCGAATTATTTACCCAGAATGTGAAAAGGGTCATAGCAAGTGGTCAAGGAGAGACAATTTTTGTTAGTTCTGAATTACCCCACTCTAAAGCGATGTCGTATACTCGATTCAAACAGGGACAACTCGTCATTTTTGTTGATTGGCAGTAGATGAGTTCTCACCGGTTAGAACGCAGATGGTGTCAGGTCTGCAATCTATAGAGGATATGAGGGTTTCATAATGGAAAAGAAAGTCATCTATTTATTTTGTTCCGCCGGAATGTCCACCTCTCTGCTGGTTTCTAAAATGAAGGTTCAAGCAGAGAAATATGAAGTACCGGTCATTATCGAAGCATTCCCTGAAACACTGGCTGGCGAGAAGGGCGGCGTGGCGGATCTGGTTCTGCTTGGTCCACAAATTGCGTACATGCAGCCAGAGATCCAAAAGTTATTACCAGGAAAGCCCGTTGAAGTGATTGATTCTGTTATGTACGGCAAAATTGATGGGTTAGGTGTATTGAAAGCTGCGGTTGCAGCGATCAAGAAAGCAGCAGCAAGTCAGTAATTTTTATTTTTGTCATTTTTTATTTTAATTCTTATTAAGAATTTTTAAGTCAAAGAGAAATCCAGTCAAAGAGCGAATTTCATATTCTGGCCGCCGAATGGCGGCATTAAAGGAAAATACCAATGAGTAAAACCATTGATTCACTTGAAAAGATACTTCTTCCTTTTGCCGTCAAAATTGGTAAACAGCCTCACATTAACGCTATTAAAAATGGCTTTATTAAGTTAATGCCGCTGACCCTTGCGGGGGCCATGTTTGTTTTAATTAATAACGTATTTCTAAGCTTTGGCGACGGCTCATTCTTTTATTCCCTCGGCATTCGTTTAGATGCTTCAACCATTGAAACACTCAACGGATTAAAAGTTATTGGCGGCAACGTTTATAACGGTACGCTGGGGATAATGTCACTGATGGCGCCCTTCTTTATTGGGATGGCATTAGCCGAAGAGCGTAAAGTTGATTCGCTTTCAGCCGGTTTATTATCCGTTGCGGCGTTTATGACCGTAACACCTTACAGCGTGGGTGAAGCCTATGCGGTAGGTGCGAACTGGCTGGGTGGCTCGAATATTATTTCCGGTATGATTATCGGGTTGGTGGTTGCCGAAATGTTTGCGTTTATTATTCGCAGAAATTGGGTTATTACCTTGCCAGATAGCGTGCCTTCTTCTGTTTCTCGCTCATTCTCTGCATTAATTCCGGGCTTTATTATCCTGTCTATCTTCGGGATTATTTCTTGGCTGCTGGGATTATATGGTAACAACTTCCACCAAATTATTATGGATTCCATCTCCAAGCCTTTGGCGTCGATGGGCAGCGTGGTGGGCTGGGCTTACGTTATTTTCAACTCCCTATTGTGGTTCTTTGGTGTACACGGTTCTTTAGCTCTGACGGCGTTAGACAACGGCATCATGACGCCTTGGGCACTGGAAAACATCGACCTGTACAAACAATACGGTTCTGTCGAAGCGGCGATAGCAGCGGGCAAAACCTTCCACTTCTGGGCTAAACCAATGCTCGACTCCTACATTCTGTTAGGGGGTTCTGGGGCCACGTTGGGTCTGATTATCGCCATCTTTATTGGCTCACGCCGTGCAGATCACCGCCAAGTGGCTAAGCTGGCGCTGCCGTCAGGTATCTTCCAGATTAACGAACCGATCTTGTTTGGTTTGCCAATTATCATGAACCCAGTGATGTTTATTCCGTTCGTGCTGATTCAGCCGATTCTGGCAGCAATCACGCTGGCGGCATACAGCATGGGTATTATTCCTCCGGTGACTAACCTTGCACCGTGGACCATGCCTACCGGACTGGGTGCATTCTTTAACAGTAACGGCAGCATCGCTGCGCTGTTAGTCGCATTGTTCAACTTGGGTGTCTCAACGCTGGTCTATATGCCTTTCGTTATCCTGTCTAACAAGGCTCAGGCGATAATTGAAGAAG
>Ga0308165_1002781_pt1 | contig 20056 bp, 21 predicted proteins | sample PhyWR2_FD_201032 | JGI IMG/M metagenome (GOLD analysis project Ga0308165, IMG submission 201032) | Phyllosphere microbial communities from UC Gill Tract Community Farm, Albany, California, United States - DLSLW.R2 | ecosystem: Host-associated > Plants > Phyllosphere > Unclassified | place: USA...
TCTTGTCGGAACCCGAGGGGGTGGCAATGAGTTGCCGTGTCAAATGACTGTCAAAGCGAGAGGTGCGTAATGGCCGATGACAAATCGCAGCGCGGGGGTGCAGATCGCCGCACGGTCGCAGGCGGCGAAGCCTATGAGGTCGACTATTTCGCTGAAAAGCATGGTTTGACCCGTGACCAGGCGCAGGCTCTCATCGATCGGGTCGGCAACGATCGGGAGAAGCTGGACGCCGAGGCAGAGAAAATCACGAAGAAGTGAGAAGGGGGGGGCAGACCAGCGGCCCATCTACGTAGGAGGGTTCCTATGGCGTCAGCGGACAGGCAACAATCGGGAACTTCGACAAAGCCTGGCGATCGGCCCGCCTTGTTGATTCTCGACATGGTCAACTGCTATGATTTTGTCGGGGCGGAGGACCTGGAGCGGCATGCCATTTCGGCGGCTCGTCGGATAGATCAGCTGCGCCGACAGTTCCGCGAGCGTGGGTGGCCGATCGTATATGTGAACGATAACTTTGGCGAATGGCATTCAGAGGCGTCCAAACTAGTGGCGCGGGCATTGGATAAGGATAATCCGGTCACGGAATTGCTGGCGCCAACACACGACGATTATTTCATCATCAAGCCCCAGTTTTCCGGCTTTTATGCCACCAATCTGCCAGTGCTGCTGCCACAACTAGGTGTCAGTAAATTGGTTCTGAGCGGCGTGGCCACCGACATCTGCGTACTGTTCACCGCTGCGGATGCCCATATGCGCGAATACGGCTTATGGGTGCCGGAAGATGCCGTCGCTGCGGAAAATGAAGAACGTGGGCGCTGGGCGTTGGAAATCATGGCTCAGAGCATGGGGGCTAAGACGGCCGAGACATCGCAGATGTCAATAGATGAGTGGCTCTCTGGCCCGGAGGGGTGAGCGAGGATATTCGAACCCATTTGTTTCTCGCGCGTTTCCACCCGAAGCGGATCCGGAGAGAGGTTTGGGAATGCGGCTATTTAAAGACAATGGACTAACGATTGCGCTGTTGGCGCTTTTCGCTTTTTGCATCGTTGGCCAATGGATTTCGGGATGGCATGTTGAGCTTGAAGATGCCCGGCGCCATGCCCAACCCCAGCTTACTCTCTTCGCTTATGCCGCCAGTCCGCAATTCCTTTCCTCTGTCTTCGAGAACTGGGAAAGCGAATTCCTGCAGATGGCAGCCTACGTCGTGCTCACCGCATTCCTGATCCAGCGTGGATCGGCAGAATCGAAAGATCCGGATGCTCCGCCTCGGGATAGGGATCTGGAGCGTAAGGCACACGAGCAGGGCGCACCGTCTATCCTTCGCAAAGGTCCGGCCTGGCGCGCACTATATGCGCGTTCCCTTGGCCTCGTGCTGATCCTGTTGTTCGTCGCGTCATTCGCGACGCATTGGGTCCAGAGTGCCCACGTCGCGGCCGAGGAGGCGCTGGAACACGGGGAAACGCCGCAGACTGTCCTTGCCTATCTCGGCGACGCGCAGCTTTGGTTTGAATCGTTCCAAAACTGGCAGAGCGAGTTTCTCTCAACCGCCGTTCTTGTGGTGCTGTCAATATTCCTGCGTCAGCGCGAATCTCCCGAGTCAAAGCCGGTAGCAGCCCCGAACGCACAAACTGGAGAATGAACAATCCCACCATGCCGGGGCATCAATGAATATACCTCGATGGTTAGCAACGGAAGCTTACGATGGATACATTCTTCACCGGCATCGCCACAAGGTGCGCGCAATTGATGGGCCAGCCCCTGGCCTTCATCATCTCCTCGCTGTTCATTGTTGTTTGGGCGGTCAGCGGCCCTTTCATGGAATACTCGGATACGTGGCAGCTCATCGTCAACACCGCGACTACGGTGCTGATATTCCTTGCCGTTTTCCTGATCCAGAACAGCCAAAACCGCGACGGCGCGGCCATGCAGGCAAAGCTCGATGAGATTATCAGGGCACTCGACAAGGCGCGCGTGGAGTTTGTGGGTATCGAGCATCTGACGGATGCGCAGATCGCCCGCATTCGCGAAGCCCTCGAGGCCGATATCAAAGACAAGGATGATAAGCAGAAGACAGCCACGCCCAGCGTGGAACGGCTGTTAGAACGATACTGACTTCGCGATTTAGCGGCCGTCGGGGGCACGTGCCTAAGACGACGAGGGAACGGGTTGCGTTACGGGATTGCAAGTCTCTCGATCGGAGTAGAAATGGCCCGGGGTTCCAGCGAGAATGCAACCTCAGCGGAGGAGCATATTGCGAAAAGCGCGATTTTACGAGCATCGCTGAACCTGCAAGTCCGTTCGAGTCGACACCGTTAGGGCCCACCCTTGGCAAGGCTTGGATTCTGATCCGTTCAAGGAACCGAGCGGATAGTTGCGGAGCTGGGAGATGCTAGGTCGGTGCGGCATTTCTCAACGATAGCCCAGCGTTGACGTTCGCCGCCCAGGACTTTGCGCGTGGGCGCAAAATCTCATCCCAGAAACATGCAAGGGGTGAGCGCGTTATGACGCCCAGGGCCGCAATGGGCGGGAGGCAAGGATGACAATCGAAACGAGCAATCTGCATATCCGCCAGTTCAGCAAGCATGAGCACCTCGCCCGCGCCGGCGATCCCCAGCGGGTGGTTTACAAAGTCCAAGAGGGTTGGGCATGTCGATATTCCGTCATCCCCGATGGCCGCAGGCAGATCACCGCGATATTCCTGCCGGGCGATTTCTGCGAGCCGCAGTGGTTGCTTGCTGGCAAAGCCCAGCTTCCGATCATTGCCATCACCCCCATGACCGTTACTGAAATCCCCCTGGAAAATATCTACGGGCAGCCTGGAAAAGGAGTACAAGATCTTCTGGGCGCGATGCTCGAGGCGTTTAACCGCCAAACTGACTGGATCGTTAGCTTGGGCCGCAAATCTGCGAAGGCGCGCGTGCGCGATTTTCTGCTCGAATTGCATCGCCGACTGAAGGTCTCGGGACACGTATCTGCGCACCGCTGCACTATACCATTGACGCAGCAGGACATGGCCGATGTGCTGGGCCTTACGGCGGTTCACCTCAACCGCGTTTTAATGGATCTGCGCAAAAGCGGCGCCATCAGCCTTCGGGGGAAAACGCTTTCTTTAGGCCACAATGAGCATGTTCAAACGGGGCCGGCGACGTCAGGTGCGCCGCATATGTCGATACAACCTGCACGGGAGCCAATGCTCGCGTGATTTATCGAGCGCTTACCGTTCGGCACCGGCAACAATGTGCACATGTGCGCATTTTTCTTGCATCCCCAGCTCACGTGGTGTCCGATTAGCGAATGTTCCCGAGGATATCCTCTCCCATCGCCACGCAGGCAGAGCAACGCGTGTTAGACGTAACTGAGGCTATCCGGCGCTTCAATGTCCGTTCGAGCGGAGATGGCAAGACAGCAATGGTCTTCGCGCATGGTTTTGGATGCGACCAGAATATGTGGCGCTTTGTCGCGCCGGCCTTTGATCAGGATTATCGGGTGGTCCTGTTTGATCACATCGGGGCTGGTGGGTCAGACCTCAAGGCTTATGACGAGGAGCGGTATGCCTCGCTCGACGGGTATGCCGACGACCTCGTCGATTTGGCGCGTGCGTTGAAGGTCGAGGCCGGGATCTTTGTCGGTCATTCGGTAAGTGCGATGATCGGGCTGATCGCTGCCCGTAAGGCGCCGGAGTTGTTTGCGAGCCTGGTCTTGGTCGGCCCCTCGCCAAGCTACATCAATGACGGCGACTACCTCGGCGGCTTCACACGCGATGAAATCGATGAATTGCTGGAATTTCTGGACAGCAATCACATGGGCTGGGCGCAGGCGATGGCGCCGGTCATAATGGGAAATGCGGACCGCCCGGAGCTGGGCGACGAATTGACTGCCAGCTTCTGCCGCACAGATCCGCAGATCGCCAAGCAGTTCGCTCGGGTCACTTTTCTTTCTGATCATCGCGCAGACCTTGCGACCGCAGCAGCGCGCGTACTCATCCTTCAATGCCGAGACGACGTTATCGCACCAGTGAGCGTGGGTGCGTACGTCCACGATGCTATTCCAGGCAGCGAATTTGTGGTGTTGGACGCCACCGGTCACTGCCCGAACCTGAGCGCTCCGGAGTCTACCATTGCTGCGATCAAAGCCTTCCTTTGACGCCTCGCAGTCGACAGCCTTCATGAGCGCGTCCGCGATACCCATCGATTTCGAAGCGCTGTTCGAAATCGCACCCTGCGGCTATCTTCTCACTGACAGAGATGGGCGCATTTCGCGTGGCAATAAGACTCTTGCAAACTGGGTCGGCCGAGCAGGCGACGAACTTCGGGGTCTTCGCTTTTCAGAACTTCTGCCAATCGCAGGGAAGATGTTTTATGAGACCCATTTAGCGCCGTCCCTGCACATGCAGGGCAGCTTCACCGAAGTCGCCTTGGACCTCAAGGGACGGGGTGGGGCAAAAATCCCTATGCTGGTGAACGCGATCGAACGCAGGAGTGAAGGCGGGACACCGTTCATCTGCTTCACGCTGTTTATGGCCGCTCAGCGCCGCGCTTACGAACTCGGTCTCCTCGAGGAACGAGACGAGGCGAATGCGGCGATCGCGGCTGAGCGAGAGGAAGGAGAGCTGCGTGAACGGTTTATCGCTGTCCTGGGCCACGACCTGCGTAATCCACTGGCATCGCTCGCCAGCGGCCTGCAGATGCTATCCAAAGAAAGCCTGAGCGAGCGCGGACGAAAAGTGCTCGGGCTCATGGACGGAAGTATCGTACGGGCGACCGGCCTCATCGACAACGTCCTGGATTTTGCCCGGGGGCGGCTCGGGGGCGGCATTACGCTCAACCGGGATGCGTCCGAGCACCTGGAGCCAATGCTTCAGCAGGTCGTCTCCGAATTACAAGCTATCGCGCCCGCACGTAGCGTCGATGTCAGCTATGATCTGGACGTACCGATAAATTGCGATCGGGTTCGGATTGGGCAGCTGCTATCCAACCTGCTCGGCAATGCCCTGACCCATGGTGCTCGCGACAAGCCGGTCCGCGTCCGGGCCACCACCAGTGAAGGGCAATTGAAGATTGTCGTCGCCAACGGAGGCGTGCCCATCCCCCCTGAAGCTAGGCTGCATTTGTTCGAACCGTTCTTCCGCGCTGATGGGCACGCGTCGGGGAAGGGGCTGGGCCTTGGCTTGCATATCGCATGCGAAATCGCCCGGGCCCATGGCGGCACCTTGAAAGTTCATTCCGACGAGGTAGAAACTGCTTTCACCTTCACCATGCCATTGGACGAAACTCAGGAGCCATCCACCTGATTTTTAAAAGCGCGTGAACCAGTTCGCGCTTTCGGCATTTCCATAGGTCAGGCATCGCCTGACAGGAGAGCCGGAAAATGCCGCAGGACGAAGTGAAGACCCGTATTCTCGTCGTCGAAGACGAAACACTAATACGCATGGTAGGCGCGGAGATCCTGGAGGATGCCGGATTTGATGTGCTCGAAGCGGCGGACGCCGACGAGGCCTTGCGTATTCTGCAAGCGCATGACGATGTCTTGCTGCTGTTTTCGGATGTCGACATGCCAGGGTGTCAACCGGCGCGCAAAACTGACCCCCTATCGGCGTCCAAAGTTGACCCCATCTTTGAGCAGTCCGGCGGTTATCCCGGTAGCCCATAGGAGGGGCCCACGGACGACGACGCGCACCGTCAGGTGTGCTGGCGGCGTCGTCCGTGGGAGGTCCCCTGTGGGCCCACCGGGTTAACCGCCGGGGATGGGGGTCCGGGGGAAGGGGTTTGGAGATCAGTTCCGGTTTTTGAACCGCCAGCTGTCGTTGCCCGTCTCGATGATGTCGCAATGATGCGTGATGCGATCGAGGAGTGCGGTGGTCATCTTGGCATCGTGGAAGACGCTCGGCCATTCGCCGAAGGCGAGATTGGTCGTGATGATCACCGAGGTCTTTTCGTAAAGCTTGCTGATCAGGTGGAAGAGCATCTGTCCGCCAGATCGAGCGAACGGCAGGTAGCCCAGTTCATCAAGAGCGACGAGGTCGAGCCGTGAGAGCTGGGCAGCAAGACTGCCGGATTTTCCCTGTCGGGCTTCCTCTTCGAGCCGGTTCACCAGGTCGACCGTGTTGAAAAACCGACCTTTGGCACCGGCGCGGACCACGGCCGCGGTGATGGCTAGCGCCAAGTGGGTCTTGCCCGTGCCAGTTCCGCCGACCAGCACAATGTTGCGCCGTTCCGGCAGGAAGGATCCCGCATGGAGCGAACGGAGCAATCCTTCGTTGATCGGTGTGCCGTCGAACACGAACCCATCCAGATCCTTGATCGCCGGCAGCTTTGCAGCGGTCATGCGATAGCGGATCGACGCTGCGTCCCGATGTGCGGTCTCTGCGCGCAGCAAGTCGCCCAGCATCTCCATGATCGTTCTGTCGCGGCGGATACCGTTGGTGACGGCATCATCGAAGGCAGTGACCATGCCCTTGAGCCCCAGCCCCTTGAGAGCTGCGACGATCTCATGCCGCTGCATCAAGACCTCGCGGCTTATCGTAGCGCGCACAGTCGGCAACCGGCGGGTATCTGAGCTTCAGGTTCACGACCACATCCATGGTCACGGCGTCCTGAGGTTCGCGCCGGCGCGACAGAATATTGAGAATGACCTCATCGCTGACAGTGCCTGCCCTGAGAGCTTCGCGTACAGCGGCCTCCACAGCCTCAAGGCCGTCATCAGGAACGGCAGCCAGAACCTTGACGAAGCGTCGATCAGCTTCGTCTCCCTTGCCCAGTTTGCGGCGTAGCTGAGCAAGCGCAGGTGGAAGATCCCAGTCCTGGAAGGGAGCGCCGTTACGCAGTGCCCCGGGCTTGCGGGCAAGGACTGGAAGGTAGTGCCAGGGATCATGGACAGTCTGGTTCCGGCCGAAGACCCGATCATGTTCGGCCACGACAGCACCCTCGCTGCGGATCACGACGCGTGTTGCATAGGCCCGCACTTGCACAGCCTGATGGGCCGCCTTCGCCATCACAGAGTAGCGATTGCGGTCGAAGCTCACCAGGCATGTCGAACTTGCCACGTGCTCGCTCTCGAAGAATCCATCGAACGGTGCCGGAAGCGCCTGCAGCATGCCGCGCTCCGTCTCCAGCGCCTGCGCGATCGTAGCATCCTCCAGGTCTGGATGCGTGTTCCGCTCTGCCCAGCGTCGGCACTCGGCTTCCAGCCAGATGTTCAGTTCCTCAAGGCTGGCAAAGCGCAGCCGCGGCTTGAACAGACGCTCTCTGCTGGTCTGAACCTGGTTCTCCACCTGGCCCTTCTCCCATCCCGCAGCAGGGCTGCAGGCCACTGGTTCGACGCCATAGTGATCCGTCATGATCAGGAACCGCCGATTGAACAGCCGCTCCTTGCCTGTGAAGACTGTCGTCACCGCCGTCTTCATATTGTCGTAGATGCCGCGCATCGGGACCCCGCCGAAGAAGGCGAAGGCACGGGCATGCGCATCGAACAGCATATCCTGCGTCTCGCGAGGATAGGCCCGGACAAATGGCGCTCGCGACCAGCAAAACCGCATATGCGCAACCTTCACGCGCATCGGTTTACCAGCGATCTCCACGTCCTCGTGGCTCCAGTCGAACTGGTAGGCCTCACCGGGCCGATACATCAACGGGATGAAGACCTTGCTCATATCCCCCGCATCAACACGCCGCTCACGCTTCCAGCGGGCCGCGTACCGCCGCACTGCATCATAGGAACCGCCGAACCCTTCTCGCTGAAGCAGATCGTGTATCCGCGTCATCCGCAGCCGATCGCGGCGGGGCAAATCTTCATTCTGCTCGAGGAGTGCCTCCAGGCGTGCGCTGAATGGCCCGGTCTGAGGGCGCGGCTGATCAATCCGCCTGTAACTGGCATCCGCATCAGGTGCGCGCACCGCCTTGCGTACCGTGTTGCGCGACAAACGCAGATCCCGCGCGATCTCCTTGATTGGTTTCCCGTCTTTGTGCTCCCGACGGATTCTCGCAATCGTCTCCACTACCAACATCCCTATCCCCGCCGTTCGGAAACCCAAACGGCGGCGCCTCACACAATGAGATGAAGGGGGTCAATTTTAGACGCCGATCACCCCGCTAAGGGGGTCAAATTTGCACGCCGCTCCACAGCCAGGGAGCATGGACGGATTGGATTTAGCTCGGGTCGTTCACGAGCGTTGGCCGGATATCCGGCTTTTGCTGACCTCAGGACGCCATGAACTTACGGACGCCGAGGTTCCGGATGCCGGACAATTCATTTCGAAGCCGTGGATGAGCGAGAAGCTCATTTCTCACATCCGGGATTTGGTCGCCGATCGTTAGGACAAGTGCGCGACTCGCCTGGGGACTTTGGGAGCGGCGGAGCGTTGTCCAACCATGACTTCGAATCCACAGCTTAGCCCGACGTCGACTGGCTTCCTGACGGGTGGGGGCGAAACCGGATCGCTGATGCGGTCGTTCGACTGGGCAGCGACACCTTTAGGGGACCCTGCGCAGTGGCCGCAGCCACTAAAAACCCTTATGGGGGTGCTGCTCACAGCCAATCAACCGATGTTTATCGCCTGGGGCGCTCAGCGTACGCTACTTTATAATGATGGGTATGCCGAGATCCTCTCCAGCAAGCATCCCGCAGCCCTGGGACGCGACGTGTTGGACGTGTGGGCCGAGATCCGTGGCGATCTCGAGCCGATCGTGGACCAGGCCTATGCCGGCGTGCCGGCCCACATGGACGACATCGAACTCTTGATGCTACGCAAGGGTTACCCGGAAGAAACCCATTTCTCGTTCTCCTATACGCCAGTGCGAGATGAAGCCGGACTGGTTGCCGGTTTCTTCTGCCCCTGCATCGAGATAACCGACCAGGTCCTGGGCGAACGGCGCCGCCTTGCGGATACCGACCGCCAGCGCCGACTGTTCGAGCAAGCGCCAGGTTTCATCGCCATTTTGGACGGGCCGGAACACAAATTTGAATTCGTCAATGCTGCCTATCGGCGGCTTACAGGCGATCGCGCGTTCGTTGGCATGAGCGTCCGGGACGCGCTGCCCGAATTGGCTGGCCAAGGCTTCTTCGAACTGCTCGATCAGGTCTACGCCAGCGGCGAACGTTTTGTCGCTGAAGAAAGCCCCATTCAGTTCGAAGGACCGGACGGGCGCTCGCGCCAGCGGTTCCTGGACTTCATTTACGAGCCGATCCTCGATGACGCCGGCAAGGCCACGGGCATCTTCGTGGAAGGGCATGACGTTACGCAGGCCCATCAAGCCCGCGTGAAGCTTCGTGAGAGCGAAGAGCGGAGCCGGCGCATCGTCGAGGGGGTGAAGGATCACGCTATCTTCACAACAGACTCCGGTGGAACGATCGTCGACTGGACGCCGGGAGCAGAGACCGTCTTTGGCTGGACTGCGCAGGAAATTTGCGGCCAGAACGCGGAAATCCTCTTTATGCCAGAAGATCGGGCTACCCAGGTGCCGGCACAAGAACTTGCGACCGCACGCGCCCAAGGCTGCGCGAATGATGAACGCTTCCATGTGCGGCGCGACGGCTCTCGGTTCTTTGCCAACGGCTCGGTTCGCCCGCTGCATGACAGCCGCGGAGAAGTCACGGGCTTCATCAAGATCGCGCGGGACGAGACTGCTCGGCGCGCCGCAGAAGCGGCTCTCGAAGAGACTGCGCTCCGTTATCGCTTGGCCGCGAAGGCTACCAATGATGCGATATGGGATTGGGATCTTGCCACCAACCATGTCGATTGGAATGAAGCCATCCGCGTCTTGTTTGGCTACGCTGAGGACGACGTTGAGCCAACGGGCGACTGGTGGATCTCGCACATCCATCCCGACGACCGCGAGAGGGTCGATACGGCAATCCACGCCGTGATCGACGGGAGCAACGATCTATGGGCAGCGGAGTATCGTTTTCAGCGGGTTGACGGGACTTTCGCTGATGTTTTTGACCGCGGCCACGTAGTTCGTGATGAGCAAGGCCAGGCTTTGCGTATGATCGGCGCCATGCTGGATCTGACCGAACGCAAACGAGCCGAGAACGCCCTACGCGAGATCAACGAAACACTCGAGCAACGGGTAGCCGATCGAACCGCCGATCTGATCGCTACGCAAGATGCGCTTCGCCAATCGCAGAAGATGGAAGCTGTGGGACAGCTTACTGGCGGCCTGGCACACGATTTCAACAATCTGCTGACCGGCATTTCCGGGAGCCTGGAATTGATGCAGACGCGCATCTCTCAAGGACGGATGACCGACGTCGAGCGCTACGTCGGGGCAGCTCAGGGCGCCGCCCGGCGGGCAGCGGCGCTGACCCACCGCCTTCTTGCCTTCTCACGCCGGCAAACGCTGACGCCAAAGCCCACCGATGTGCGCCAGCTGGTGTCCGGCATGGAGGAACTGATCCAACGCACGGTGGGCCCCGCGATCATGATCGAGACAGTGAATGCGGCAGGGTTGTGGCCGAGCCTGATCGACCCTAGCCAGCTCGAGAATGCTATTCTGAATTTGTGCATTAATGCCCGCGACGCCATGCCGGATGGGGGCAAGATCACTATCGAGACCGCCAATAGATGGATGGACCACCGCGCCGCCGAGCAGCGTGGGCTCGAGCCAGGCCAATACATTTCCCTTTGCGTCTCCGATACCGGGACCGGGATGCCGCCTGACGTGATTGCCAGAGCGTTCGATCCATTCTTCACCACCAAGCCGATCGGCGAGGGAACCGGGCTCGGCTTGTCCATGATCTATGGGTTCGCGAAGCAGTCCGGCGGCTCGGTGTCCATCTACTCCGAAGTCGGCGATGGGACGATGGTGTGCGTCTATTTGCCGCGCCACCTTGGCGAGACGGAGACCGAAGATGTCCCCGTAGACGCCGACAACCTACCGCGGGCTGAAGAGGGCGAGACGGTTCTCGTCATCGACGACGAACCAACCGTCCGCATGCTCGTCGGGGAGGTACTGACTGAGCTTGGATATACGGCTATCGAAGCAGTCGACGGCGCCGCTGGGCTCAAGATCATCAACTCGGACTTGCGCATCGATCTGTTGGTGACCGACGTCGGCCTTCCTGGCGGGATGAATGGCCGGCAGGTAGCTGACGCTGCTCGCTCTGTTCGGCCCGATCTCAAGGTCCTCTTCATTACCGGTTATGCAGAGAACGCCGTTCTGAGCCATGGGCATCTCGACCCTGGAATGCATGTCCTTACTAAGCCTTTTGCGATGGACGCGATTGCAGCCCGCATCAGAGATTTATTCGAAGGGTAGGCGACTTCGGGCGGCTCATGTAAAGTTCTAATCCGAACGAGGACTGAAAAGGAAATCGCCGTGACTCAGAGTCATCGCCCGCCGCCCCGGGGAGCAGGCAAAGCTGCTATTATCGTCGTGGTCATTGTCGGACTTATGATCCTGGCTATTTTTGTTGGCTTTAATCTTTATCACGCCAAGACGCTAAAAGACGAGCAGGCCGGGCATGTCGATCCGGCCGATGCGCCAAAGAGTGCCGATGATCTGGGATCGGCCCATGCCCGCCATTGATATCGGGCCGGTCGACCTGCGTCGCCGCGCCGAGACCGGCCTTCTTGGCAATCATGCCCCGGCCATGCCGGAGAATGATTGCCAGGTGGAGGGCTCAATACGTTGATGGCGGATCGCTAGCTGGAAAGCTTTCGTCCAGTGCCTCGTCGGTAGCACTCCACGACTTTGGCGGCGAGGTCATGCTTTCTGGCCCCGCGTCACGGACATCGGGGCAGCCTCGATCGACAGCCGGCTCTCCGGCGCTGTTCTTTACGGCATATTTGTAGAGCGCGTAGCCGATGGCTCCTGCGGCAGCTAGTCTCATGAGACCCATATATAGCTCCTTGCAATACTCGCCACTAAAGGGCGGTTTTGGTGTGCTTCTTTCGCGGCCGATCCAAGCCTACCGTGAGTTCGCGCGCAGACGCTCGCCGGCAAAACGCTGCGCCTCTCCGGCTTTGCGAATGACTGCATCCGCTCCGAAGAACTCATGCGTCACCCCGATGTACGTCCGGCTTGTTACGGTTACACCGGCAGACCGGAGCCTGCTTGCAAGAGCCTGGCCCTCGGACGCCAGCGGGTCAATCGACGCCTGAATGAGCGTGACGGGCGGCAGGCCTTTGAGATTGGCCGCCAGCAGGTTGATACGCGGGTCCGCTGCGTCGGCGGGGCCTCGCGTGGTGTGGTGAAGGAACCATGCCATGGCCGCCCGGTTCAACGGCATCGCGTTGGCGTTCGCCTGGTAGGACGGCGTATTGAGATCGGAACCGGCAATCGGGTAGATTGCCAGTATCTGTGACGGTTTTTGCAGCTTGTTATCTCGCGCCGCTATCGCCGTCGCAATCGCGAGATTTCCGCCCGCGCTTTCGCCTGCAAGAGCAACCTCGCGGACGTCGCCTCTGTATGTCCCAGCGTTGGCCAACGCCCACTTGTAGGCAGCGAGCGCATCGTCGTGCTGCGCCGGGAATTTGAATTCGGGTGCCTTGCGATACTCCACCGCGATGACCACCGCCTGAGCTTCTCGGGCTAGCGCCCGGGCAGAAGCGTCATAGGTGTCGATGGTGGCAAGAACCCAGCCCCCGCCGTGGTAGTAAACGATCGTGGGAAGCGGGCCTTTGACATTCTCGGGCCGATAGACCCGCGCCGGTATCATGCCGGCGGCGCCCTGTATCTGGATGTCCTGCGTTGTTACCCCGGGCGGCGGGGCCGTCGGCCTGCCCTGCTTGCGCATGACTTCCCTTACGCCGTCAGCAAAACTGGGCTGCAGCCTCGCTTCGGCGGGGCTGAGCGTGTGGTAGGGACGCTGCCCCAAGGTTTTCAGCGCATCGAGAACCGCCTGATTGTCAGCATCTGCTTTTTCGCCGCTGGCAGGTATCCCCGCCTGCCCTTCGGGCGCGGCCGCAAAGCTGATCGCGGGCACGGCGAGCGGAGACAAAACTGTGGTCGCTGCCACAGCGAGAGAATGTGCGACTAACTTTCTCATCTTCATACCGGCAGTCCTTCAAATCCCATATTGAAGGCGCAACGGCCCTTTCTTGCTCCTGTTCCCCTTTGCGCCGGTCGAAGCTGAGAAATTTTAACCACATCGCAGCGGGTTGGAACTCGAGCAATATTATGAGGTTCATCAACTGCCAGCGCGGTAAGAATAGAGGGTGCTAGAAAATGAAGATGCCGAGCTTTCTCTTGTTCTCTGTTTTGACGTGTAGCGTCCCCGCCACCGCATATGCCCAGAGTCCTTCCAATCCCCCTCCGCCGCCGCCGGCCTCTACGGGTGCCGCAATGCCTTATCTGCAGATCGCCGGGGAAAGCGACGTCTACGAAGTCACGTCCAGTCAGATCGCACTCCAGCGCTCGCAGAATCCCAAGGTCCGCGCATTCGCTACGATGCTGATCGACCACCATACCAAAACGACCAATGCGGCGTTGACCCAGGCAAAAGCCGCAGGCCTGATGCCTCCACCTGCGGTCCTCGGCCAAGGCAGTCGCTCAAAGATCGATCAGCTCTATGCCGCAGCGCCAGGGGATTTTGACCGGGTCTATATTGCGCAGCAAATTCCAGCGCATGAGCAGGCCTTGGCAGTGCAGACGGCATATGCCGCCCAAGGCGATAAGGCTCCGCTACGGGCGTCGGCGAAGGCCGCAATTCCCATCATCACGCAGCACCTAAAGCACGCTCGCGCGCTGCAGGCTGCCCGATAGCCCTCGACCTTCCGGAGATTCCATGAAGCTTACCTCCGTCCTGGCCGCATCGTGTGCCGCCCTTGCTTTTTCGACTGCCGCTTTTGCCCAGCAGGGTGATGGAACGGATGTGCCTGTGGCAATTCACGTCTTTAAGCCAGACAAGGCACCGGCTACGCCGGAACGGCTTGCCGGGCTCAAGGCGCCTGCTGGCTTTACTGTCTCCACCTTCGCGACGGGCTTGAAAAACCCGCGTATTATCGCCGTTTCTCCAAATGGAGCGATCTACGTCAGTAGGCGCGAACAGGGGGATATCGTCCTGCTCAAGGATGCAGACGGTAACGGGGTCGCGGACGCAGCGCCCCTGGTAGTGGCCAACCGCCCCAATGCCCATGGCCTCGCGATCAATGGCGACAAGCTTTACATCGCGACGGTCAAAGAGATTTTCGTCGCGGCAATCCGGCCCGACGGTACTCTGGGCCCGCTCGAAATGATTGTCGGCGATCTGCCTGATGGCGGCCAACATCCTAATCGTACGATGGCCTTCGGTCCCGACGGTATGCTCTATGTAAGCGTGGGTTCGACCTGCAATGCCTGCAACGAAACCAATCCCGAGAACGCCAGTATTCTGCGGGTTTCACCCGACGGCAAAATGCGCACGATTTTCGCACGCAATCTGCGCAACACGATTGGGTTTAGCTGGCAGCCTCAAACTGGCGAGCTATGGGGTATGGATCATGGCATCGACGATCTAGGCGACGATTTGCAGCCCGAAGAACTCAACCTTATCGAGCAGGGGAAGCAATATGGCTGGCCGCACGCCTATGGCGTGAACGGCATCCACCCTCAAACCACGCCTCCCGGCGAGATAACGAAGGCCCAATGGCTGGCGGCGAGTACGCCCATGGTCCTGGGGTATACTGCCCATGCAGCACCCATGAGCATGGTGTTCTATTCAGGCGGCAATTTCCCGGCGGACTATCAGGGCGATGCGTTCGTCGCGATGCGCGGATCATGGAACCGTAAGCCGGCATCGGGTTACGAAGTCGTTCGGATCAAGTTCCGAGACGGCAAACCTGACCGCTTTGAACCCTTCGTCACCGGATTCCTGACAGACAGCGGTCTGAAGCATATAGCCCGCCCCGTCGGCCTCGCCATGCTGAAGGACGGCTCGCTGCTTTTGACGGACGACGGCAACGGAACGATCTACCGCATCGCTTATACCGGCGCTGCAGGGCAGCTCACCACGGCCATTGCACCGCCAGCTGGGCCTATGCTCGCCCAAGCGGCAAAGGGCGTCGGCGTTCCTCTGACAATTGATCGACCGGAAACAGCCTCGTCGAAAAGTTCAGTGAAGGTGCGTTCCGCAGCTGTCACGCCGCAAGGTATGATCGCTGAAAAATACAGCGAGTACGCCGACGCGGTGTCGCCGCCCCTGAGCTGGGATCCTGTTACCGGCGCGCAATCCTACGTGCTGATCATGGAAGACCCGGATTCGCTTCCCATTACGCCGTTTGTTCACTGGGTCGCATGGAACATCCCTCCGTCGACAACCAGCCTGCCGGAAGGCCTGCAAGAGCAAGAACGGCTGACCTTGCCAGATGGCATGATGCAGGGCCGTAACAGCAAGAACACGCCGGGTTACTACGGTCCGCAGCCGCCCGTGGGTGACCCTGCGCACCGCTACAGCTTCCAGGTTCTGGCTCTCGACACGGTGCTCGATCTCCCGATCGGTGCCAACCGCGACCAGGTGCTGGGAGCCGCTCAAGGCCACGTGCTTGCCAAGGGCGCGCTGACCGGTCGTTACCGCCAGGTCGCCAAACCGCCAAAAAACGGAACGCTGCCGACCGGGATTATAAAAACGCCTGGCACAAAGGCCCGCTGACTCCGACGGCTGACGCTACGACGCTGCGTCAGCATATGGAGAATGTGCCTTAGCCGTCCCACATATATCCGAAAAAAAACTTCATGGATAAAAATGGCGCCGTACTGTGAAGTACGGCGCCATTCCGAACGCGATCGATTACCGGGCGTTCAGGATTCTTCAGCCTGAATGTTTACGCTCGTTTCCGCCAGCTTCGTCATGTATTCGTCGCCGCCATAGATTTCCTTGGTGGCGTCGCGAAGCTTTTTATTGTCGTCCTTGAGGCCCAGAGCTTTGGCATAGGCTGCCGCAGTACCGAACCCTGCGATGCCATAGTGGCTCATTCGCTGGTACTGAGCGATGATGACGACATCAAGCAGGGGGCCTTTCTTCGGGCCTTCCTCGATGATGTGCTTGGTCGCCTCGGTGACCAAGCCTTCCATGCCTTTGCAATGCTCCTTGGAAACCTTCTCGTCCTGGCCGGCGATCAGCTCCTTGAGCACATCGGTATGCGCGGAGATGCCGGTCTGCGACTTCGTGAGCATTTCCTTGAGCTCGGGATCGCTCGCCTTCGAGGTGATCTTCTTCAGCAACCGGTTCATCTGGTCGTTTGCCGACCACAGATCCTTGAGTTCGTCGGTGTAGATTTCCTGGAAATTTTCCGGTGCGGACATGATGGTGTTCCTCTCTTCGCAGCTGCCGGGCTTAGCGCCGACCGCTCCCGTTGAGCGCCTGGAAAGCGGCAATGTTCCGGTTTGTTTCGCTTATGATGGCCGGTGCAAGAATAGGTATGCCGGACTTGTCCCAAGTCTGAGTTCACTTATTCATCAGCAAAGTTTGGGAGACGCGAGCCCTGCTGCGGCGCGTTCACCCTTGGGGTCATACGTGATCGCCCTCCGCCGGTAGAGCCACGCCATGCCCGGTCCAACTTGCCTGGAGGTAGCAACCGATCGTGGCGCATCGCCCAGGTAACCTTCATTCCACCGACTCATGACCATCACTCCGGGATGGATTCGCGCATATGAAAGCTGTGTGGGGCGTCCATAAGGCGGTTGAGTTATGTGGTTCGCAGGCCCTGCCGCAACGAGCCGGCCCCCGGTCGCTTTGAAGAACATCCCAGCTTCGCAGCATCCGGTTCAGTTTTACCTCTAGCTGCGCCAAGGTTTCAGTGTCGAAGACGCCGACTTCGGGGCCGTCCTGTCAAGCGAGGAAGCGTAGGCAGCTCGGCAATATACCTCCCGTGCGATCGGCAGACTTGCGAATCTGCCGAATATTTGTGAGCACAGACTGCTCAGGTTTCCATGCGGGCCGGTCCAAATCAATCCTGTCTACGTGCTCCCCGTCTCGCAGGAAGACAGCTGCCTTACGGATATAATCGATGGCGCGAACGGCGGCACCAGCATCGCCTGACCGTCAGGACGCTGCTCAGCAACAGCTACAGGAGATGGGCCGGGCTTCCCCTGACGGCTCAAACAAATTCGTCCTTGCGGTTCATCGCGGTAACTCTAGCATTCGAGCGATCATGTCTGATCGCCCCAAGGTCCTGCTCCAATACCTCCTGCCCAAAAAAGGGCTGACCGCACTCGCAGGCAGGGTCGCCCGGGCGAAACGCGGCGCGATGACGGCTCGGCTCATCCGATGGTTTGCACGCAAGTACGAGGTCGATATGACCGAGGCGATACAAACCGATCTTGATCACTACGAGAGCTTCAACGACTTCTTCACTCGGGCGCTAAAGCCCGACGCACGTCCGCTGGCGAGCGCGGATTTTGTCAATCCAGTGGACGGCGCGATCAGCCAGTACGGCGCCATCGATCACCATCGTATTCTGCAGGCCAAGGGCCATTACTTCAGTATCACCGACCTCCTTGGCGGCGATGCCAGCCTGTCGAGCCAGTTCCGGCATGGCAGCTTCGCGAACGTGTATTTGTCTCCCAAGGACTATCATCGCGTACACATGCCCTGTGCTGGCATACTCAAACGGATGATCCATGTGCCGGGAAGACTATTTTCGGTGAATCCCGTCACTGCGCGCGGAGTGCCGAACCTCTTCGCCCGAAACGAGCGGGTGGTCTGCATCTTCTCCTCGCCGCGCCACGGGCCATTCGTGATGGTGCTGGTCGGCGCCACGATCGTCGGGAGCATGGCCACAGTGTGGCACGGCGTGGTCAAACCGAAAGCAGCCGGGAAAATCACCAATTGGACCTACTCCGACGGCGGCATTTCACTGGAAAAGGGCGAGGAGATGGGCCGTTTCCTGCTTGGTTCGACTGTGGTGGCGCTGTTCCAGCGGGACACCATCGCATTTGACAGTCAGTGGATGCCCGGTCGCCCCATTCGCCTTGGCCAACCGATGGGCGAGCGCCGAACTTTACCGCAGACCGACGGTCTCGGCTGACCGCCAGGAAGCCTTCGAGCTGCATCTTGCTGGATCGGCTAGCTTGCGACCGGGGTCGAAGTCTGCCTTACGCGATAGACTTCCCCGCCGATGGTTTTCTGCATCCAAGCCTGGAGCGACGTCCGGGCGACCGCTTCTATTGCCCGGCGCGGGCCGAGCGATGCTCTCCATCGCCACGAACCAGCGTACGAATGATCCCGCACGGGGTCCATAGGAGAGCGATCGCTTCCAGTGAAGCGCATCAGCGAAAGGCGTTCCTCCCAGCGGAGAGACGACCTCCGGCTTTCAGTGGCGACCGGTTGCAGGCAGATGAAGGCCTGATGATGCCGGCCGCGGGATCAGGAACCATTCTCCGCACGATAGGTTGCTCCCAAAGCAGACCGTACAAATCGACGGCAGCTTTGGGAGCAGGAACGTGGATACCTTCAAAGTGGGTCCCGTGAAAACTGGCATGATCGAGCAGACCGGTGAGCGTAACTCTCTTGCCAGGCGCCGCGACGTTACCGCAGGATTTACCAGCGCCGTATCCAGACTTGAACAAGCAGAGCCGGGGATCCCTCGAAGCGTCCTGCTGGAAGCAACTCGGGCGGCGGGCGCTTTCCAGCGGTCCGCGCTTGGTTATTTCGACCACCACGAATGGTCAGACCGTGTCCGCAGCGATGGCCAGCGGCTGATCAATGTGCTGACAGAGATTGGCTTTCAACCGGCGGGAACGACGACCAGTAAGTGACGGAGGCGATGTTGCAAGGCACCCTGGATTGAACAACCGTTAGTGTTCGGAATTTGCCCGTCATTAATAGTTTTGTCGACTGAGGTTCTGCTAAACGGGAAGGCAACATAGATGGCGGAACAAGCGTCAATTTCCAAGTTATACGGCGAAACAGTTTCAGGGCGTGAGGTCGCGCACACTGATTGGTCAAAATCGTCGTTGGGGAAATTGGAAAGTTGGTCTCAGCCACTGAAGACGCTGGTAACCGCATTGCTCGCCTGTCCGACGCCCATGTTTCTGGCGTGGGGCCCGGACAGACTTTCTTTCTTCAATGACGCGTACCGACCGATTTTGGGGCAACGGGTAAAGGGCGCGATGGGCAGACCCTTCGAACAACTTTGGCATGACATTTGGAGCGATATCGAGCCACTTGTTCGCGAAACTTACTCTGGCGGCAATGTCGAAATGATCGACATGCGGCTCGACATCCATCGTGATGGAGTTCCTGAAGAAAGCTGGTGGACGTTCTCCTATTCCCCGGTCTGGGACGACAGCAACGTCGTGGCCGGGTTGCTGTGTATTACCCGCGAAACGACGGAGAGGGTGCGAGCGGAGCAGGATCGCAAGAAGGCTGCCGCCCGGCTTCAGGCAGCGTTGTCTATCGGCGATCCAATTGGGTCCTGGGAATGGGACGTTGTGAATGGTCGGGTGACTGCCGACCAGCAGTTTGCGGTAATATACAACGTGGATCCCGCGAGGGCTGCTGCGGGGACGCCGGTATCGGAGTTCCTTCACTGCATCCATCCCGACGACCTGCCTCTTGTTCAGTCTCAGATTAACAATGCTGTGCGCTACGGGGATCATTACCAGTCGGAGTATCGCATTTTTGACCGAATGGGAGAAATCCACTGGATTTCGGCTCAGGGCAGGGCGGTCCTGGATGCCACGGGCAGCTGCATCCGTTTCCCGGGAGTATGCTTCGATATCACGATAAACAAGAAGATCGAGGCGGAGCGCGAGGGCACAGGCAGCAGGCCGCGATGAGCTGGGAGACCGGAGCATTCGGATCCAGCCCTGTCGTGCGCATCCGATGGTCGGATCGTCCACAGCAGGACCCTCGTGCGTTCAAGTCGGCTTCGACCGAGTTTCGGCCAGGAGTATGGAAAAGAGGCAGGCCTCATTTTTCCGGGAGTTGGCGCCGCCCCTCTGATCGCATACTTCGTTTCTATGAAGGCAATTGAAACACTGCTTGGCGCAACCGAAGAAGACGTCCGTGAGGCTCTCAAGGCCGCGTCATTTGGAAATTGGCCGCAGGACGACGGCGATCTCCTCGAGTTCTTCATCCTGATGATCGACTCGAAGCTCAGCGGCAGGGTGTTGCCTGCTTCAGAAATCGGCCTGGACGATCC
>Ga0308165_1002782_pt1 | contig 20053 bp, 13 predicted proteins | sample PhyWR2_FD_201032 | JGI IMG/M metagenome (GOLD analysis project Ga0308165, IMG submission 201032) | Phyllosphere microbial communities from UC Gill Tract Community Farm, Albany, California, United States - DLSLW.R2 | ecosystem: Host-associated > Plants > Phyllosphere > Unclassified | place: USA...
CAAGCATATGGAAATGGCCGCACTGGCGGGTTGCCGAGATGCGATGGAATTTCTCAGTCAATTTTATTTAGAAGGTATCTGCACACCAATCGATCGCCGTGAAGCTCGCTTATGGCGTCATAAGGCCCAAAAGGCCCAAGATCACCTGCATTACCTGTATGTGGATCCTTTAGTGCGTCCATACGTACCACATGCATGTTTCACGGAGGCCTGATAATGGAAGAAATCATTTGCCCTGTATGCCGTGGAGATGGTGAGGCTGAATTTGATTGCCGCGACTGCAGCGGCACCGGCTATGACCCGACAGAAGACAACGCTTTTGGTCAGTGTCATACCTGCTATGGCGACGGGACAGCCGTTCAGGAATGTCTCAACTGCCGTGGCTCAGGTGTTGTCTATCAGGATGATGAAGACGACAGCGATATCTCCCCTGATCTCGATGAAGACGTTGAATGGGATGATGACGAAGAACCCGAGGCATCTTAGCCACACAATTGCTAACGGCCAGTCTCAAACCTGAAAGTAACTTCTAAAATGAAGGTCGGCATTCAAGCCGGCCTTTTTTTGTGCCGAATGCACTAGTCAGAAATTCACTCCATGTAATCATGCTTCCAGCTTGAAATCTAAGAACGGAAATGAAGATGATTCGATCATTTAAAGACTCCCAGCTTGCAGCACTCCATGCTTCTGGAAAGCGTGGTAATCGTATACCTGCTGAACTGGCTAAAGCACTGCTGAAGAAGCTTGATGTGATCCATGGTGCGTCAACTGAGCGTGAGCTGAGTACTAACGCAACCAGATACGAAAAGCTGGATCTGACGCGCAACGACTTTAGCTCTATACGGGTGAACAGCAAATATCGACTACTTTTCCGTTGGGATGATGGTGCCCACGATGTTCATCTGACTGCCCACGACTATAAGCGTCTGACGCACTGATGTTTATGCAATGACAGTAAATTGCCAAAATTGCAGAGAGACACGGTAATAATTGGCGTCCTTTCTGATTGTGTCCGGCATTTAATGCAAGGCATGACGCTAATAGGTGCTCTGTAGAAGGGGGGGGGGCTGACCTGCCCCCAGGATTAAATACAAAACTCAGTTAGTAATGTCGGATCCTTCACTCTCAGAATTACCCTTTCTCCAGCTCACTGCAAATTCAGACGGCGTCTGATAATTCAGCGTGGAGTGCGGGCGACATTCGTTATAATCCTGACGCCATTTACTGATGGTTTTCCTGGCATGATTGACGTCGCTGAACCAGTGTTCATTCAGGCACTCATCGCGAAAGCGTCCGTTAAAACTCTCAATAAATCCGTTCTGTATCGGCTTGCCGGGCTGGATAAGTCGCAGCTCCACTCCATGCTCAAAGGCCCACTGATCGAGCGCGCGGCAGGTAAACTCCGGGCCCTGATCGGTTCTTATCGTAGCAGGATAGCCGCGAAACAGCGTAATGCTGTCCAGAATACGCGTGACCTGCACGCCTGAAATCCCGAAGGCAACAGTGACCGTTAGGCATTCCTTTGTGAAGTCATCGACGCAGGTAAGGCACTTGATCCTGCGACCGGTAGCCAGCGCATCCATGACGAAATCCATCGACCAGGTCATGTTGGGCGCCGCCGGGCGGAGCAGCGGTAGACGTTCTGTTACAAGCCCTTTACGACGACGTCTGCGTTTAACGCCCAGCCCGTTCAGATGATAAAGGCGGTACACGCGCTTGTGATTAACCTGAAGCCCTTCACGACGCAGTAACTGCCATATGCGGCGGTAGCCAAAACGCCTGCGCTCCAGTGCCAGTTCAGTAATGCGCCCTGATAAATGGGCATCAGCCGCCGGACGCTGAGCGTCATAGCGGCAGGTCGACAGGGACAAACCTGTGAGTCTGCAGGCACGACGTTGCGACAGACCGGTCGCATCACACATCAACACCACGACTTCGCGCTTCTGGTCTGTCGTCAGTACTTTCGCCCAGGAGCCACCTGAAGCGCCTCCTTATCCAGCATGGCTTCTGCCAGCAGCTTCCTGAGTCTGGCGTTCTCTTCCTCAAGTGACTTCAGGCGCTTAACCTCAGGCACCTCCATGCCGCCATACTTCTTACGCCAAATATAAAACGTGGCGTAAGAAGTATGGCGTGCTTACGGCAGAGCTCTCGGGCAGAAACTCGGGCTTCAGCCTCGCGAAGAATACTGATGATCTGTTCATCGAAAAAACGCTTCTTCATGGGGATGTCCTCATGTGACTTATGAAAACATTACTAACACCGCAGAGTATTAATCAACGGGGAGCAGGTCAATCTTACTGAAGAGCTGACAAATGAAACCTGCAGACAGCTTTTAAGCCAAACCAGAACATAAAGGGGGATTAAGAGTAAGAATCGTCCTGGTCTCTGTGCGCTCATGAAATTTATAAGCTTTACTAATGGGGTAAGTTCCCTAAGGCCTGAAGCAATATTGCCTGGCAGGAGTATTAAGCTATGAGCGCACATCGTGGTGGTAAAGGTAATTTCGCCGAGGACTCAGTACGCGCATCTGAGGCCGGCAGAAAAGGCGGGAAGGACAGCGGCGGTAACTTCAGAAATAATCCTGACAGAGCAGTTGATGCCGGTCGTAAAGGTGGCTTAGTCAGTCGGCGTGGTAAAGCGCAGTAAACCAGTGTGTAAAACTGTCGTTTATGCATGGTAAATAAATCAATTCAGGTATGAGTAATCCCCTTGGCCGCAATATGGCCTTTTTACTTTTGACCACTATATGTTTGCAATTGTGATAGTAAATATATGGGCCCTGTGGAGTTGATGGCAGCACAATCTGAAATTACGTGAAGATGATAAACGCAACCCGTACATTTTTTTGTCAAAGCCTCACAACTGACTAATTTCAAATCACCCATCACGAAGTTTGCCGAGATAGGCGTAGTACATGTCTGCCCCCTCGCCGGTTTTTACCTGTCGGTTTTATATTAAGTTACCGCTTACGCTTGAAGCTCACTCTTAAGTAACTAATATAGATAGTGTTGTGCCATAGGTGAGCGCTCCTACCGCTCAGTGACAGGAGGATGTCTGACGGGATTGCTAGGCGTCTTCCTCACAACATCGAAAACTATATAACAGCACAATACGCTACCTCCGCGTTTTGTACCTGCCCTCCTCCTCGGAAGGCAGGTATTTTTTTTCTTGCCATTAGAGGGGTAGCAACTTCTGCTTTTGCCTGCAGTCACCAACTAAAGTTGTATTGTGTCTTGCATACGCATTGTTGCTGCTTTATGGCACCGTCTCTTCTTCTTATCGCTGAATAATATCAACCCTGTGATTGTGTGCGTCATCCACTAAAAGAATATTGTCGTCAGGCAACTGGATGCCATCCAGTGTCACCTGATACTCATTTTCGCCACGGGAAACAGTGATGCGATACTGACTCTGCCCGTGTTGATAGGTCATGCTAAACGAAGGCCATTCATCGGGTAACAGCGCATGGATGATAAGCGTATCGCCGTGACGTTTTATTCCGAGCAACTCTTCAGTTACCAGACGATAGGCCCAGCCCGCGGAACCGGTGTACCAGCTCCACCCAGCCCGCCCGGTATGGGGGGGGACGCTGTACACATCCGCACTCATGACATAAGGTTCAGCCTTGTACGTGTTAATGCCATCAGGCTGTAGCGTGTGGTTTATTGGGTTGATCATGGACCAAAGTCGCCAGGCTCGAGCTTTATCCCCCATACGTGCAAACGCCATGACAGCCCAGATTGCACCATGCGTGTACTGCCCCCCGTTCTCCCTTACGCCCGGCAGATAACCCTTTATGTAACCCGGGTCAGGCCCGTGGCCATCAAACGGGGGTGTTAACAGTTTGATTAGGCCCGCATCTTTATCTACCAGATAACTGTCCATCGACCGCATTGCCTGAGCACTACGTGCAGGATCAGCTGCACCGGACAAGACGGACCAGCTTTGGGCAATTGCATCAATACAGCACTCCTGTGACCCTCGTGATCCCAGCGGCGCACCATCGTCAAAATAGCCGCGCAGGTACCACTCACCATCCCAGGCCGAAGATTCGAGGTTTTTTTGCAAGCGCAGCGCTTCTGAATGGCATAATGCCGCCACGTCCGCGTCCTGTCGCTGTTCAGCCAGCGCCGCAAAGCGCTGTAAAATATCGTAGAGAAAAAAGCCGAGCCAGACGCTTTCGCCTTTGCCTTCGATTCCAACCAGATTCATACCATCATTCCAGTCGCCAGCCCCCATAAGCGGCAGACCATGCTGGCCAAAGAGCAATCCCCGTTCAACGGCTTTTACGCAGTGCTGCCACAACGTCTCTTCGATGTGGCTTATAACCGGAGTATCGTAAACAGATTCTTCGCCGGGCTTGAGCGGACGGCCTTCGAGATAGGGAATGTGCTGTTCCAGCACGCTGATATCACCCGTTATATCTACATAGTGACAAACCGCGAGCGGGAGCCACAGGTAGTCATCTGAACAGCGGGTGCGCACACCATTGCCGTGCGGAGGATGCCACCAGTGCTGAACATCCCCTTCTGTAAACTGCCGTGAGGCACAGAGCACGATCTGGCTGCGCAATCGCTCCGGTGCAACGTGGCTTAGCGCCAGCGTATCCTGCAGCTGGTCACGGAAACCAAATGCACCGCCGGACTGGTAATATCCGCTGCGCGCCATAATGCGGCAGGCTATTGTCTGGTAGAGCAACCAGCCGTTCACCAGCAAGTCAACGCTGCTATCGGGTGTCTGAACCACAACTTTATCAAGAATTTTGTGCCAGAAATGATGAACCTGGTCCAGCGACTGGCGTGCGTTATCCTCATTCAGAAAATGGGCAAGCGTCTCCTGAGCCTGCACAAGGTTGCCTGCCACGCCGAGGACAAAAACAAAGGTTTTCTGATCACCATCGATAATGGTCGCTGTCGACTGTAGCGCGGCACAGGGATCAAATCCGGCCCCTGTCTGGCCCGAGAGTCTGCGCATTTTCATGGCGGCCGGCGCGTGTAGTGAGCCATTGCGCCCCACAAACTCACGACGGTTACCGGTTACCGTACTCAGAGGATCATTTACGGCGAAAAAAGCGGTGCGTTCACTGCCGTCAGAACCATAAAAGTTATTTGCCATTACTGCACTACCGCAAGGCAGGGGGTGCGAATGCGTAATGATATGCGCGGCAGAGTGTGCACGCGTTGCCCCGAGTGTCCACTCCACGTAGCCAGTGACCGCTAATTTACGCGTGCGGCCCGAATGGTTGCTGAGCTTCAGGATGGCAAGCTTAACCGGCGCCTGTTCGGCTACCAATATCGTCAGTTCACTGTCTACCCCGCTTTCACGGTGCGCGAAGACGCTATAACCAAAACCATGGCGGGTGAGATAGTCGCCTTGCCCGCGCGCGGGTAAGGTCATGGGTGACCAGTACACGCCGCTCTCTTCATCCCGCAGATAAAACGCTTCGCCGCATCGGTCACTCACTGGATCGTTTTCCCAGGGCGTTAAGCGGTATTCATGGGCATTTTCAAACCAGCTATAGCTCTGCCCGGCTTCAGAAATTACGCTGCCAAAATGTTCATTTGCCAGTACGTTTGACCAGGGCACTGGCGTCGGTTCATTTTCTCTTAAGAGAATCTGATACTCCCGGCCATCCTGAGAAAATCCGCCGTATCCATTGAAATGACGTAACGGGCCCGTATCCGGTATCCAGTCTGTATGGTGATTGTTACCTGTTGTTATCTCCGGCACAAAAGGCCTGCCGATTTTCTTTGTCGCGCCAGTACGCTGGTTAAGTTGTTCTTTAATACCGTCAGCGCGATCATCCAGACTCAGGCAGGCCACGCTCATCAGCAACAGCTTATCCTCAGCGCTGAGATGTTCACCGTTACGGACAAAAATCCCTCCGGGTTTATCCAGCAGGCTGGCTTCTGAACCCGCATTGATTAAATCCATAATCTGCGTCTGTAACACCTGCTGGTAGCCACCGGCACTGTTATTCAGAATCACGAGGTCCACCTCCAGCCCTTTCATTCGCCAGTATCGATGCGCCTGGATCAGTGTGGCAACGGAGGCGATTCTTTCCTCGCTGGTGAGACAAAGCAGAACAATCGGCAAATCACCTGAAATACCCCAGCCCCACAGGCCGGACTGACCACGCCGGTTACGACTGATAGCCTGTTGGTCACTGCGTAATTCCTGACCGGGATAGATTACTGCGCTGGCGAGGCGGTTAAATAAGGTTGCGTCCTCTTCACTGGCATTCATCTGCCGCAACACGACCAGACTGTGAGACCAGGCCAGTTCAAAAACGCGATTGGCGATAGGATGGTCGCGATATTTTTCCATTAATTCGAGGCTTTGCTGACGGTTTTCGCTGACACCATACACGATATCAATGATGACAGGCTGTCCGGGCTGGAGCCTGATCGCGTGAGATATCGACAGTATCGGATCCAGCACGGCCCCGAAGGTATTACTGAGTGGCCCGCCCGTGCTGACCGCCAGGGGATCAGCCGGATGTCTTCCACGGCCAAGAAATTTGGCCCTGTCGGTTTCAAACGATGTGTTCCCGGAACTTTCGCCATGTACCACCATCATATGAAACAGGTACGGACTTTGTTCATCCGGTGAGCGTGAACGTCGGTGGCACAGAATGGCATCCCGAGCGGGATCTGTCTCAGTCTGGATAAACAGGTTGCTGAATGCAGGATGAGCCTGATCGCTGGCGTCCGGTGCCAGCACCACTTCGGCATAGGTTGTCAGTTCCAACGTCCGCGGTGTACGACCATGATGCACCAGAGTGACACGACGTAGCTCGATGTCATCTTCCGGGGAAATGACAACCTGAGTTTTAACGCTAACCGATCCGAGCACGCGTGTGAATTCAGCGCCCGCATCGGTAAAAATGATTTCATCATTGCTGATATCCGCGTTGCCACCCATGGGTTGCCAGGTATTACTCCACACCTCGTCGGTCAGTGGATCGCGGATATAGCAGAATGTTCCCCAGTTATCACGGGTGGTGTCGCTGCGCCAGCGCGTGAGTGCGATGTTTTTCCAGCGGCTGTAACCGCCACCGCCGGTTGTTATCATCAGATGGTAATGCCCGTTGGAAAGTAACTGTATTTCCGGGGTCGGGGTGACCGCCTGGGTGAAAATGCGCGGTTCATAGCGTACCGGTTTAACCCTTCCTTCATGGGACTCAAAATGACGACGCGGACTATAGAGCTCGACTGCATCGGGTACGCGCTCCTGCAACAGCAGGCTGGCCGATCTGAAAGCAGGATTCAACATAAATCGTGTGGCCATTGGCGCATCAAACAGCAGATGCCCCAGCGCCTGGAAAGCCATACCCTGATGGTGCGCCATCCAGGACTGTACGACTGAAAAAAGCTGGCCGGATGCCAGCCGCGATGGCGTATAGTCCAGCGCTTCATAAAACCCATATTCGCCGCACGCGCCGCTCTTCTCCAGGGTGAACAGATTTTCACAGGCTTTCTGCGGAGCAACTAACAACGCCAGCAGGGTGGCATAAGGGGCAACAACCATATCGTCGGCGAGTCCGCGCCGGAGCCCCAGACCAGGTACGCCAAATGCCTGATACTGATAATTGTGCTGAACATCAAACGCATGATAGCCAGACTCGGAGACACCCCATGGCACACCACGCTCTTTGCCCCAGCCTATCTGCCGTATAACCGCGGATTTGCTCATTGTATCCAGCAGACTGCCGTGCCATGACGGCATCACCAGATTCGGCATCAGATATTCAAACATTGAACCGCTCCATGACATCAGAGCAGTTTCCCGATCCAGGGTGGTAAACAGGCGGCCGAGTGCATACCAGCTTTTAAGCGGCAGCTGATTCGTCGCTATTGCAACAAAACTGGTCAGGCGGATTTCAGAGGGCATGAGATCGTAGTGGCTTTTATCCAGCGTGGTGGTGTCGCAGTTGTAACCAACGCTCAGCATACTGGTAGCCGTATTGTACAGAAACGCAAAATCCATTCGTGCATGATCAGCCAGCCGTTGTTCCAGTTCGCTGATAATATACAGTCGTAATCTGACCTGGGTTATTAAGGCGGTCGGAAGAGGCACTCCATGAATGGTTTTCTCGCCAGCCAGCTCACTTAGCGCAGGCAATGATTGTGCATTATATGTTGTGGGTAACCACCCAAGCAATGTCGACCATTCATCGCAAAGCTGTTTCAGTTGAGTGACCAGATGCGCCGTCCACCGCTCAACAATCGTGCTCTCCAGGTGACTGCGTTGAGTCAGGTCGTGGCAATGCGACTGCATTTTTCTTAGTTTTCTGAGCAGCTGTCCGGCAGGTAATGATGCTGCACTTAAACAATCTATGCGCAGCAGTCGCAGACTGGCTGGCGCTTTATATCCCCAGTATTTCTCCAGAACACTTAAAGTGTCGCTCAGCCCCTCCACGATGAGCTGAGGATTAAATACCGGCTGATGGCGCATGGCAGACAATCCTTCACGCAGTGTCAGTAAATGCCCCGCCATATTGCCGCTGTCGACACTGGAAACATAACGCGGACTAAGCGGGGACAGCGTGCGGGTGTCATACCAGTTATATAAATGTCCCCGGTAGTGCTCCATCTTATCCAGCGAGTCCAGCGTCTGTGTGATGCGCTGCAATACAGTCCCGCCAGGGATATAGCCAAAATCCCAGGCCGTGAGGTTAGCCAGAAGGGAAAGTCCGATGTTGGTAGGAGAGGTTCGATGTGCAATCTTTGGCTCCGGGATTTCCTGATAATTGTCAGGAGGAAGCCAGTTTTCATTTGCCGTTGCGAATGTCTCAAAAAAAGCCCAGATTTCCCGGCTGGTCTGACGCAAAAGTTGTTTCTGCTCCGGAGTGGGCAGGAAAGCCTTACGCGCCGGCGTGCGGCTCAACCAGCTCAGCAACAGCGGCGCCATGCACCACGACAGGCCGATGATCAATGCTATGGTCAGCCATTTCGGTGCAAAAACCAGGGTAAGTAAGATAAGTGCCACACCACAAGCCACATTCAGATACATAGCCCGATAAAAACGGAAAACAGAAAAAGTGGACTTGAAGCTATCAGGAGTGTGACGGGACCACTCGGTCAGATTTCGCTGGCTAATACCAAGGCGCCAGAGCGTCACTGTGATTGCGTACAGCGAATAGCCCGCTTCATGGGGCAGTAAAACAAAATTAAGCCCAACACGGGAAACTCGTTTCATCGCTCCGGCAGTGACGAGCATCAGTTGCTGCCTCAAAGTACGACGAAGCGGCTTATTGATAAGATCAAGTATGATACATAACGCGGCAGGCAGCAGCCAGATGAGGGTCAGTACACCTGACCAGTACCACGGATTGGGCACCCACAGCAGCGTACTGAATAGCAGCACCAGTAGAGAGGGTGCGACCAGGCTGCGGCGCAGATTATCAAATAGCTTCCACCGCGACAGCGCGGACAACGGATTTTTATCCTTTGTGCCATCCGCTTTTCTGACACGGAGCTTAAGCCAGTTAAGCAGTTGCCAGTCGCCACGGATCCAGCGCGTACGGCGTGCAACATCGGACAAATAGTTATTCGGATACTGCTCGTAGAGTAAGACCTCGCTCAGCAGTCCGGAACGGGCATAACATCCTTCAAGCAGATCGTGACTGAGAACCAGATTTTCGGGGCAGGTATTGTTGGTGGCCTGCGCAAAGATATCGACATCATAGATGCCTTTCCCAACGAAGGACCCTTCTTCAAATAGATCCTGATAGATATCTGAAGACATCATCGAATAAGGGTTATTACCCGGTACGCTGCTACGCATAGCTGCATAGCGACCCTGACCTTCACGGGGCATCTCTTCTGCCAGTCCCGGTTGTAAAATACCGTAACCTTTAACAACCCTCTGACGGACAGGATCATACTCTGGCTTGTTCAGCGGATGCGCCATCGTAGCCACCAATTTATGCGCAGTATCACGTGGCAGAAGGGTGTCACTATCCAGTGTGATGACATACTTTATAAGGCCAGGTAAACGGTTTGCGGGCATGCCTGCAACGCTGGAAAATTGTGTGTCAGGATGGCGTAACCAGCTGTTCAGCAACGCCAGCTTGCCCCGTTTGCGTTCATAACCCATCCAGATATCCTGGGAAGCGTTCCATTCAGGCGATCGGTGAAGCAGATAAAAACGCTGACGGCAACATGGGTAGCGCCGGTTGAGTGTTTGTATGTCTGACATCGCCTGGCTTAACAGCGCGCATTGTTCTTTTGTATTCTTAGTTGTTGAGTCAGCGAAATCAGTAACAAGCGCGAAGCAGAGACTATCATCCTGATTGCCAAGCCAGCACACTTCAAGACTGGTGAGGAGCTTGCCAAAACTTTCGCTGCTCGTCAGCATGCAAGGGATGGCCACCAGGGTCGCAGAAGCAACCGGGATCCCGTTGGAAAAATCCATTGCTGGCAGCGGCCGGGGAACGCGAAACCGGGTCGTCGCCTCACTCAGCATATCGCTTACCAGCTGACTCACCGCAATAATCAGGGGCAATGCCAGTAGTATCAACCACAAGGCCATTCCCTGATTCGCGGTTCTGAATAGAATTGCGGCCGTCGCCGCCGTGGTCAAAAGGCTCATGCTCCCCAGCCAGGATAGCAGGGGGAATTTGTTGAAATTGTGCCGCAAACGTTTAAGGCCAGAAGTATTTACTGAAAGGCGACGCTCCAGCTGATGTCGCCCTTCGCCCATCAGATAATAACCAATATGGAATTGTGGCAGGCCGGGTTCTGATTGATCCGACAGCGCCAGTATGCGATTTGCCACTTCCGGCTCACTGAATTGGCTCCCCCTGGCCAAAATCTCAATCACATGGCGATAATGATCGCGGGTATCAAAATGCATGGAGGGGTAAATACCTGCAGGATCTCGGCGTAAAGTCTGCTCCACGACACTAATGTTCTCGGCTAAGTCGGCCCAGTTGGTTTCATTGATCAAGCGTAAACCGGCAATACTGTTGCTGACAGAAAGTTGGCTGGCCGCAAGCTGCTGGTTAAAGCGATGTATCAGCGCCTGGGTAGTAAGGCTTTGTTCGGCAAGCCGATGTTCAATCCAGCTAAGAGGTAGCGCCAGCGCAATGCCATGTCCGTGCAACCGACGAACCATTTCAGCGACAAAGGCACTGCTCAATGGTGGGCGTGCACGCGCCATGTCGGCAATGACCATGATTAAGTCGGCTGGCGCTTTTTCCGCGCATTCGGTCATGCGTGTAATCCACATATCAGCAAGACTGCGTTCCTGCTGAGCCTGAACAACTTCGATGCTCACCCGGCGGAGGTTTTCAATAAGTGCAAGTCGCAGCATGCCGGGTAAAGCCCAGACTTCGCCCAACGTCAACGGAGTCACCTGCTGGTAGGCGTTAATGTAGCTGGTCAGGCTGGCGATATCCCAGCGCCCGTCACCATGCACAATGGCCTCCGTAGCAATATCATAGATACGCGGACAAAGTTGCGGCGAGATGAGGGAGGGAAGACCCTTACCAAAGCTGGGCGGCAAATGCTGACGGACGTTACGAATTTGCTCCTCAATCAGGTAATAATTGTCCAGCAACCACTCCCCTGCAGGCATAATCCCCGACTTTTTACCCTCGTTAAGCGTGTAACAGTTTTGGGTAATGACGGCTTCGTTATCTCCCAGCCGTTTGAGCAGGTAGTACGGCAATTTTTCCGGGGACAATTTGTGGGTATGCGCCAGTTTCTGGCCATAGCGCTCAAGCTGAGGCGTTGAGAACAAATCGGGATGCGGACTGTTTTCAAGCCTTATGTCACTGGACGTAATCGCAGCACATTCGGGTGCTTTTGCCAGGAGATGGGAGGAGCGAAACCATGCCATGGGATTTATTTTCATAGAGTTACTCTAGTGCGACGTTAACGCGCAAGAGCAGTTGAAAAATCAGTTCAGAAACGTTCTCTCAGGATGTGCATAAGGCATCAGGGATTTATCAGCTGCTGGCCCAGGTATTCACTGCAGGATATCTAAGATCGTTAGTCACCCAAGTCAGGCGCTATTGTGGTGAGACAAAAAGGGCTTTACACCCGGGACAAAGCATTGCCTGTTTCAGGCGCACTTTTGAGGCTGGCTGGTCTGAACGTAAACCACAGGCAGGACAGACGACCCTAGACGTACCACTCATGAGCTTCCTTGCGTAACTGAGAAGAGACATGGTGATTAACCCTTCAAGGAATGAGTCCCATACTAACATCAATGCTTAAATTTTAGTCGATTTGTTTTATTTTATTGTTACTGGCCTGACCGTGACCTGATAGAGAACACTGAAGTTTTCCGCTGGCTTAAGCCTGCAATTAACACCAGTTGGTGTCAGGAACGCGCTAATCGGACACAAACTGGCAAAATAGCTCAGGGATGAAAAGCAGCGTTTGCCAGGATGAATATGGCAGCATTGAGAATATTTGCATAGTAAACATCAGCAACTTTAAACGAAGCTGGTCAGACGCGATGCTTTTGCATGATGAATATATTCCTTGCACTGGCGAGGGTTAATGCGATCATTTTTAAACTTAAGCGGCATAACAAATCAGATTAAATAAATATTTAAAACTTTTTTCTAAAAGATGGTGTGGGTAAGCAGATGCCCGGCATGCGTTGAAACGTCACAATCGCCTCAGGGTTGGCGCTCCGGTCGCCAGCCTTAAAAGAAATCAGGTTTACTCTGGAGGGCCTTCTGCCCCCATCTTTCTGGCCTCTATAGTTAAAAAAAGCCGCCGCCGGGCGGCTTACTAATAGAGCTTGAGAGTATCAGCCATTCACTTAATTTTGTATGACTGTTATGTACTAATCAGTCAGGCTTTACAAATATCGACTTGCAGTGTGGGCAGAGCAAAGTTCGTTTTTTACCTATTTTTTTTATCGATTGTTGTGACTCTTTTTCGCATATCGGACAGATAGATGCAGAGGTTATTTCGGTAATTTGGTCCATGATTCGATTGAAGAAGGACATTATGTTTAGCCTTAGAAATGAATAAAACCTACTCTACCATTGCTGGTTTTTTTTGTATTACCAATAAGCGTTTATGGTCTTAATAAATATTTTAACTGGACGGATTTACAGGTTGGTAAACAGTAATATGAGAAACGTCTGCTTCTGGGACAGGGCTGCTGTTGCAGCCCTCAAAAATTAAACTTCAATAGACTCAGATATCTCCAAGGCATCATCCACTTCAATACCGAGATAACGGACTGTACTTTCGAGTTTTTTGTGACCTAACAGTAGCTGGATCACTCGAAGATTCTTCGTTTTTTTATAGATCAGATATGGCTTGGTTCTTCGCATAGAATGCGTACTGTACAGAGTCTCGTCGAGACCTAGCTTATCAATCCATCCATGAAAAATACGGTTATATTGCCTGGTTGAGATATGTCGTGAAGAACCGACGCGGGACTGGAATAGATAGTCGCTACTACGTAGATGAGCCATTTTAATCCACGCGGCTACAGCCTCTCTGGTTCCCTTAGTCAGTTCAAACTGAACGGGGCTTCCTGTTTTTTGCTGCAGCACTGTCGCTCTGCCCGAAACAGAGTGCCCATACGCCACATCAGAAACTTTTAGCTTAACCAGATCACAGCCCCGAAGTTTACTGTCCAGAGCCATGTTAAACAAAGCTAAATCGCGTACTTTTCCTTCCAGCTCAAGTCTGATACGGATTCCCCAGATATGAGAGATCTGAAGAGGCCGTTTCTGGCCAATAAGACGGCCCTTGTTACATGGGAATGTTGTCATGCTCAATCTCCTTTGGGTTAAGAGATGTGATTATGGTCGTCCAATATGAGCGAAAAGCAGATGTTGACAGAACCTTTCCTATGCTGGCGTTTTATGTTTTCCTTCGCTTAACCATCTGAACGAGTACTCCGCTATGAAAATCTACTGGACCTACAAAAGTATCCCCGAACTTGAAGAGTTATCTAGGCGGGAGCGTGGAAGGCGTTGGCGGAGCGCGTATAAATCGGCTTTCCGGCACTGGCAGACCTGGGGTGGTCTCGTTCTCTGCGGAGTCCTAGCTGGCGCGGGTGCGCACTTTGGCGGCATAATCGGCGCCGTAATATCAGGTGGGGTGGGCGGATTTATTTACAGTCAGATCGTGACACTCGTTGTCCTGAAACATTATCGTCACCGGCTAAAGGACGAAGCCAACTAATCTTTGAAGCGTTTAAGGCTGCCAGACTCAGCAAGTTACACATGACGGGTCTTCGTTCATGCGTCTCAGTGTATGCCTCGTGGTAGCAAATAATCGTCATCCCGCTGCGCCACACGGGTCCCCCACAGCGATGAGGGCAAAAGGTCTGCGGCACGCCAATAACGCTGGCACTGCTCAGTCGCAGTGATTTTACGGTTGCTGAAGCGCGCAGTGATGTTGAAACGCGCACACCCCCTCTTTCCGCTGACCGTGAGAAATCCTGGTTGTCAAAGCGGGCGCCTTATTGCGCTAACCGCATACAGGCAATCACGCGACTGGCATAAAGCAGGCCTGCAAATGCGTAGTCCGCTATGAGCGACGAGCGGACAGAGTTTTAACAGGGGTATGGATTAAATTCGTAGTTGATTTTTTAAATTAACTATATATGATTGACTAATCACTCATCTAAGGTTCCATCATGGCACGTCCCCTTGACGAAACAAAACGCAGAGCAATTCTCGACGCCGCATTACGCATCATCTCCGGGGAGGGACTTAGCGCAACTACGGCTCAGATAGCACGTGAAGCAGGTGTTTCAGCAGGGTCTTTGTTCACTTATTTTCCCGATAAAAACACGCTGTTAAACCAGCTCTATCTGACCATCAAAACAGAAGTGGCTGCTGCACTGATGCAGGATTTTCCACTTCAGGCAAACATAAGAGACAGGGCTTTCCATGTCTGGTCTGCCTATATTGGCTGGGCATGTCGTTGCCCGCAGGAGCGTGCGACACTCCAGCAACTGACGGTTTCACGTGTGGTTACTGCGGACGTGCGTGAGCAATCTGCTATGCTTTTTGAAGCAACTAATGTCATGCTCAGAGAGCTGAGTTCAGCGGGTATTTGTGATGATGTTGATTTTGTCACAACAGTCCTTGCGTCTCTTGCAGAGGCAACGGCTGACTTTGCTATGCGTAGCCCTGAACAATCGAATAAGTTTATCGAAAAAGGCTTTGAGATGTTTTACAGGGCAACAGGCATTTAGCTTGCCTTTTTAAACTTTAAATGACTGACCAGTTAATCATTTAATGGTTTCTTTATCGGCCCTGAGTGTTAACAACAACTGAGCGCTTCGCTCATCAAACTGCCATTATCAGGAGAAGTGTAATGACTAATCAGGTAGCTCTAATCACCGGTGGCGCAAGCGGCATTGGTAAAGCAACGGCTCTTAAACTCGCAGCGAAGGGGATTACTGTCGTTATAAGTGGCCGGAATGCTGAGCGAGGCCGCGAGGCTGTTGCGGCGATTCAGGCTGTTGCAGCAAACGAGGCTGTGGTGAGATTTATCCAGACCGATGTGACCAGTGAGAACGAGGTTAAGTCCTTAATCGGGCATGTCGTTCAGGAATTTGGACGCCTGGATATGGCCGTTAACAATGCAGGGATATCTGTCGAGACGACGACTATCCCGCAATCTGAAAGTACAAAATTCAGTGCAATGATCGATACTAACGTTCTGGGACTTTATTACTGCATGAAGTATGAACTTCAGCAGATGGTAAAACAGGGGCATGGCTCAATAGTTAATCTTGCTTCCATTGCCGGTCTGAATGGCATGCCGTGGGCCGGGACTTATGCTGCCACCAAACATGCCGTTGCAGGGCTGACAAAATCTGCTGCACTTGACCATGCCACTCAGAGTATCCGCATAAACGGTGTGGCACCGGGAGCCACCAAAACAGATATCATTGCCGCTCAGCTGGATGGTAATGATGAAAATTATAATGAAGACGTTATCAGCGCCATGCATCCGATGAATCGCCTCGGCAAACCAGAAGAGATCGCAAATGGGATTGCCTGGTTACTTTCAGACGAGGCAAGCTTTGTTACGGGCCATATTCTGAATATCGACGGTGGCTTTCAGGCGAAGTAATTCCGACAGAGGGCCGGGGAACCCCGGCCAGTCAGGAGTCAGGAAGTGAACATTTTGATTTATGGCGCGTCCGGAATGGTTGGTCAGGGTGTATTACGTGAGTGTCTGCAGGCTGAGGATGTTGAATCAGTCACCATTGCAGGGCGCTCAGTATCACCCTATCAGCACCCAAAGCTCAGGCAGATTGTTATGTCAGATATTGCCGAAGCATGGGGCGATAGCTCATCACAATTTGATGCCTGTTTTTTTTGCCTTGGCGTGAGCGCATCAGGTATGACAGAGGACCAGTACAGTAAGATAACCTTTGATTTAACACTGAATATTGCCAGAAGACTGGCTGAGTCAAACCGGAAAATGACATTTATATATGTCTCAGGAGCTGGCACAGATAGTACTGGAAAAGGGAGGGTGATGTGGGCCAGGGTAAAAGGAAAAACGGAAAATGCTCTGCTGGCACTGGGTTTTGATTCAGCCTTAATGTTTCGCCCTGCTGTCATCCAGCCTCTTAACGGTATTGAATCTAAAACATCCAGCTATCGCCTGTTTTACCGGCTTGCAGCCCCCTTTTTTCCTGTCCTCAGATTTATATTCCCCCGGTCAATTTTAACTACCGGTGAGATGGGCAATGCTATGCTGAACGCCGTCCGGTATGGTTCCAGCAAAAATATTCTTGAAATGGCTGATATAAGTTTATTGGCAAAAAAGCGGCACCACGAATGACTTCAGGATATTCATACTGACTGGCACTGGTCCGTAACTGGCACATAACGAACTGACGTCTGGCCGGGGTCCGCTATGAGCGAGGAGCGGACATTGCTAACAGCGTTCTATGTGAACCCGCGGGGCGCAGGTCACGCAATGTTTAAAAATCAACCTGTTCTGGCATAATGAAAATACAATGTAATTCATGCAAGGATGACATACATGTTGAATCTTATCGTGGTCGGTAATCCCGATTATCACAGTTTTTTCTCTGACAATAACGGTGAAGCGTCTTTTCCGGTTTCCCGGCTTTTTGAATCCACCCCTGACTCACTCAGAAATAAACTGCTCCCCCTGACCAGCAAAACCTATCAGTTTCTTCAAGAACTGCCGGTCATCTTTATGACAGAGCCGGAGTTTGAAGTTGATGAGGAAGACAATACAGGCGGTTATTACAGCCATATCCGAATTGGAAGAATAAGTAACATCAGAGCAACTACTATAAACCGGGAAAAAGTTCTGGCTTTTAACTATGAGTTAACCGGTATCATCGGCAAAGAGTTCTTAACCAGCGAAAAAGAATACGTCAGGAAGCTGGAACTGGGCAGTTTCGGGCTGAACAGAAATTTCTGGGCAGTCAAGGATATAGACGTTAAAGAGTTTTTCGATATATTAGGTCTCAGTGTATTAGCCCCTGAAGCTTCCGCTGCGGTTAAAACCGAAGCACCTGACAATAATGAAGACCTTGAGGTAATTTCGGATATAAATAAATATCTGGAAATCATACTGAATCATCCTCAGGAAAATAATGAAGAGGTGTTTTACCGGGGTCACTCCGACATCAGCTATCAGTTAGAACCTTCGCTGTTCCGAAAAAATACGCAGGGTAACTATCGCTACCGACATCACGAATCGGATATGATTACCGAACTGCTGACGGTTCAACCCACCGAGTTCAGGGATGACCGCTATATGCTGGATAAGCTTGTACGCATGCAACATTATGGCTTACCCACGCGCCTGCTTGACGTCTCAACTAACCCGCTTATCGCACTCTATTTCGCTTGTTCCAAAATCAAACGAGATAAAGATGGAAATGAAATTGATGGCAACGTCATTATATTAACGGCACCCAAAAGTGAAATTAAGTTTTTCGACTCCGATACCGTAAGTTGTATAGCCAATCTTTCCCGGCTTCCATCACGTATCAAAAGCAACCTGAATACCAGCTTGGCGACTCAGGCATTCAATGCCACCGAAGAGTGCGGGAATTTGCTTCATCTGATCCGTGATGAGAAGTCCTATTTCAAAAACATTATCGATCCGGCACATCTGAGTAAAATCGTTCTGGTTAAAGGGCGGCTCAGCAACGCCCGCATTTCGTCTCAATCTGGAGCGTTCCTCTTATTTGGCGAAAACGTGGACCTGCCAGAAACGGGGCTAAGTACGCTGAATGTCAGAAAACTGGTGATTAGAAACAAGGAACGCCTGATGCAGCAGCTCAGCCGCTTCGGCATCAACGAAAGTACGGTTTATCCGGGTATAGAGAAAGCTGCAACGGAAATCGCCAAACTCTACGATGGTCGGAGCTGATAACAGATAGGCATACGGTGCCACTGTATGCCATCCCAGTGCTACCTGTCGCGTATTCCTTTCGGAAAAGACGTACTCCTGATTAGAACGGAATGTCATCGTTCTTAACGGCATCATCAGAGATGAGTGCACCTCCGGGCAGAGGTATATTACTTACAGTATATAAATTAAGAATGTCTTCCCGGTCCATAAACATTATCTGGCTTCTTTTGCTGGCATCAAGTTTCCCGCCCAGCCAGTTCCTCGCCTGTTTAGTAATTTCTCCGCCGGCAACAATAAAGGCATGATCCACCAGCACCTTTCTGTTAGTTTCCGGGTCAAATATTTCATGGCCAAGCATCATCAGTACCTGGTTGTGGATTTCTGCCACATTTGAATTCGTAGCTTTGCTGACGCCGGACGCATCAAGCTTGCCTTTTTTTGCCTGTATGCCGAAATAAAGAACATGCTGAGTTGGCAGTGTGAACTTCATCCAGATGTCTTTCCCGTATTCCAGCGCTTTATCTTTATGTCCCGCTGCTGTTATCCGATGAAAACCGAGTTGCCGGAATAAAGGGAGGAGTACCTCTTCTATCAGCTCATCTTCAGAGCAGGTATCGAGAAACACGGTCAGTAATGTTCTGCGTTTTATTTCGTGAGGAGTTAAGGGCCGGTGAGGGTTATTACTTACTGAAACTGTTTTGGTGCCAATATGGCGTATATACAAAAGGTTATCGTCACCATAGAATGCCTCATAGCCTTCCCGCATCAATGGCTTGTTCAGTTCTTCAAGCGCTTTTGATCTTCCGGGATCGTCATCCATGGCATCTTCTTTTAACATTAAAGTCCTGAGTATATGAACAAACCTTTCCGGTAAAGTATGGGCCTTTGGCTGTGGCTCATTAAGAATTTCTTCAAGCCTCTGGGCCGTCCATGCCCACCGCGTTGATCCGTCATGAATAACCTCCATGTCGCAGTCCTGGAAAAATTCAGTGATGCGACTGCTTGAGCGATACAGGAATGCCGAATTATCTCCGATGAGACATTCCGCGAGAGCCCTGAGATTTCTGTCCTTAAATTTCATGTGTAATAATCTCCCCCTGTTCAGTATATATAGAATTAATTGCAGGCACCGTTTTTTCGGGTAACTGTTAGCGATTCACTACTCATTACCACTAATTCACAAAAGAAACGCCTGAGGCAGTTATTGGGCGGGTATCACTGGCGGAACCTTCATACAGCAAGTGTATCCCCCATCATAATGGTGTTTAAACGTCCCGGCTACGGGATTAACGCACTCGCGTGAAGCAGACTTGATCCGGCGTGCTTTTTTCATTTCCTGAGGGCAGAAAAATCAAGTGACTCTTTCCCCGTTGAACAACACTGATGGTTGTTAACTACTTCCGCTTATGGCACAAAGTGGACATGAAGCATGTATAAAATTCGTTAAGAGAGAAGTTGATATTAACAATCTTTCCTACCTCTTATGAGGTAATTGTTAACATCGGTATTGTCTAATTACTGGGTAACAGGTTAGACCTTGTTGCGATTCAACCTAAATATTCTCTTTCTTACTCCTGCTATAAAGTTAATGAATAGTTAACCGATAATGATGATTAAGATGCTTTTAATCTGCATTATTTGTGTTCTTATAAAAATTAATTCAGCAGGGTGTAAAAATGAGTAATATTCTTAACAATATT
>Ga0308165_1002785_pt1 | contig 20043 bp, 17 predicted proteins | sample PhyWR2_FD_201032 | JGI IMG/M metagenome (GOLD analysis project Ga0308165, IMG submission 201032) | Phyllosphere microbial communities from UC Gill Tract Community Farm, Albany, California, United States - DLSLW.R2 | ecosystem: Host-associated > Plants > Phyllosphere > Unclassified | place: USA...
GCGTATATTCTGATACTTTTATAAAAAAAAACAACCTGCTTATTTGGCTGTGAATAAAAAAATAATAATAAATTACAAATAACGATAATCAAAGATTTTTGTTCTTTACTTTATTGTTTTGATAGAGCTTAAATCCAAATAACAGGCGTTTTATTAGGTAAAACAACCAATAACGTCACCAAATTAAGGTTAAATGACTTATTTTTCTGGGTGTTTAAATCCAATTATAAAACGAATGCCAATATGGTATGTATCAGCAAGGCTGTTAACTATATTGCATTAAATATATATTTATCATTATTTTGTTTTTAACATCATGATTTAAAATTGTTTTTTGAATGGCATTTTTGGTTTGGAGATTTTTTGAAAATAAAATAAATTTATTTTATTACTCATAAGTGAATGGAATGATTAGGTTTAAATTATCCTGGTGTTTTAGAAACGATTCATAGAAGTATATTTTTTCTCCCCTCTGATGTCCGATTCACCACAGCATAGTTAAATATCAAATTGATCTTTGTTAAGTTCCCCGGCGAAGAGGTGGGGTGGGGTTGGTCGGGATAAATTGGTCACAGTTCTACAGTAAAAATAGTATCTATTTTCTGGCTTTCTTGGTGCCAAGTCTTCGTTGTAATGATGGGCCTGATACTGTTGTAACAGCTTTGTATGTAAAGTCCGGTTGTAGTGACACAGTTAATTTAGCCACCTGAATAGAGGTGATATCATCATCTCATAGTACAAACAGGTGACATTATGACCGGGCGTAACAGATGCAATTTCAGCCCCAGGTTCAGACTCGAAGTAGCCCGGCGTGTACTTGATCAGCATGACACTGTAGCGGATGCCGCTACTGCAATGAATGCCGGTAAATTTACCATGGACAAATGGGTTCGACAGTTGAATGAGGAACAGGGTAGAAAGTCGCCCACAGCTTCGCCAACGATCCCCGAACAGATTGAAAGGCGTGAGCTAAGTAAAAACTACCGTGTTCTTGATGTCAGACTCCCTGAAAAATTCTCATTAGTTGAGAAACTCAGAGTGCGGTTTCCTGTTGCCATTGTGTGCATGTATTTGGGATCCATCGCAGCAGTTATAAATACTGGCGGCAACCGAAGACGCCTGATGCCACACGCGTGGTATTAATGGGCCTTGTGCGTGAAGTGTATCGCGAAAGTCAGGGTTCAGCGGGTGCGCGCAATATCGTCGCAATAATTGCTGGGATAACAGCCCGATGGAGCGATTTTTTAGAAGCCTGAAAATGGAGTAGATACCGGATATATGAATTTTAATAAAGTTAATATAGCGATAACAAATGACATCATGGGATATTACAGTTAGTTCAGATCGCATCAATATAACGGTGGTTTAACGCGAAATAAATCAGAGTGATTGTTCTGGAAAAAACTCTAAAACTGTGACCGGTTTTTATTGATTACTACAATTCTGCGATGTTTTATTGATAGACAAACACCAGTAGATTACACAAGCTACTTTTATTATCTGACATATTAAATCTTTTAAACTCCCTTCCATCCAGTATAAGGATGCGCTATTCTAAAGAATGCGTTCGCTACCAGAACGGTTTGGTTTCTATATATTTTTTAATTAATAAAAAATTAGACTGACATCTGATATATAATTTATAATCAAAGGTTTAAAAGTGGAAAAAACAACCCTGGAATATACGCCTGTTGACTTATCTCGTTGGGCAAGAAAGGAGCATTTTGAGGTGTTTCAGTCATTTGCTCAAAGTACCATTAACCAAACTGTCCTATTAGATATTACCACACTGCTAAAACATATAAAAAAATCCGGCTGGAAATTTTACCCCACTATTATTTTTCTTCTTTCTAAAATCGTCAATAATCATGCGGAATTCCGTATGGCTATAAAGAACGATGAGCTTGTTATATGGAATGAAGTTTATCCAAGTTATACCATTTTCCATAATGAAACCGAGACGTTTTCATCATTATGGAGTCACTATGATGGCAATATTCATCACTTCCAGGACGTTTATTCAGAAGACGTTGCACGCTATGGTCATGACCTTTCTTATTGGCCTAAGGGAACGTCTCCGGAGAATATATTTTTTGTATCGGCTATTCCCTGGGTAAGTTTTACCAGTTTTAATGTCAACGTTGCTAACATGCAGAACTTTTTTGCTCCCATGTTCACTCTTGGAAAATACTATCAACAGGATGAAAAAGTATTGTTACCTCTTGCCGCTCAGGTACATCATTCCGTGTGCGATGGTTTCCATCTGGCAAGACTGATCAATGAGTTACAAGAGATGTGTGATGGCATACTGCACCTTTCAGAGGAACTCACAGCGAATAGCTGATGCGAGTATAGGATATCGGATCTGTTGAAAGTCTGCCGTAACTCGTAAGGATGGTCAGCGCCACCATTGCAGCAAATTGAGAAACAGAACTGGCAACAGGGGTTGGCTACCCCTGTGGTTTTTCCATCGCTTAAGCAGGGGGAGATATTCCGGGATATGGCCCGTCAGAAAAAACCGCAATCTTGAATTCACAGGCAGGAAGAACATTTTCCATTTAACCGTTTCTGATTTTTTCATCTATATAAGGCTGAGGTTTACCAAACAGATAGCCTTGTGCGAGATCGCAGCCCAGCGCCTGAAGGTTTTCCAGCTGTTCCTGCGTTTCAACACCTTCTGCAACGGTCTTCATATTGAGGGATTTCGCCATGCCGGTGATGAGCCTGATGATATTGAGGGCGTCTTCCTGGGTTGATATCGAATTCACAAAGGACTTGTCTATTTTGATTTTATCGAAGGCAATTCTGCTGAGGCGCGAAAGAGAAGAATAACCGGTACCAAAATCATCGATGGAGATTTCCACCCCCAGAGACCGCAGCCTGTTAAGCGTATTCATCGGCGTATTACTCTCAGTAAAGATAGAAGATTCAGTCACTTCCAGTTCAAGACGCTCAGCGGGAAGTCCCGTTTCTTTCAGAATGGACAGTACTACTCCGGTAAAGGCTTTACTGCTTAGCTGGACAGGAGAGACATTGACTGAAATTTTAGCCGGAATTGCCCAGGAGGCGGCTTCCCGGCAGGCCATTTCAAGCACCAATTTTCCCATCTCATTAATCATTCCTGTTTTTTCAGCCACAGGAATAAAGCTGTCCGGCGACAGGAGTCCCTTCAGAGGATGTACCCAGCGAACAAGGGCTTCATAGCTGTAAATCTCCCGGCTGAAAGAATCGACAATAGGCTGATAGTAAACCACGAATTCTTTATTCACTAACGCCAGTGCCATGTCATGCTCAAGAATTCGGCTTTCCTGCAGCTTTTCTAGCATCCATTTCCGGAAGACTTTTATCTTGCCGGCGCCTTCATTTTTGGCTTCATAAAGGGCAAGGTCGGCAAATTTATAGAGGTAGTCAGAGCGGTGCTCAGTGCCCGAGATGACAATGCCGACACTGGTGGTGATATTGATAATCGTGTTATAAATCGTATACGCCTGGTTGATAACATCGCATATATTTTTGGCTCGTGAAACGGCACTGCTCTCCGTCAGGCCACTCGAGAGAAACGCAAACTCATCCCCGCCTAAACGGTAAAGCGTACCGGAAGCCAGGTCCATCGAAATCAGCCGCTGCGATATCTGGCGTAATAACCTGTCCCCGACATCATGACCATAGGTATCATTGACCTCCTTGAATCTGTCTAAATCAAACAACATCACAGTCACAGAATCATTGTTTTTTACTGCGACTTCGATGGTTTCATTTAATTTTTCCCAGAAAAAATGGCGGTTATTCATCTCTGTCAGAGAGTCATGGTAGACGTCATACTCCAGCTTTGCATTCTGGACTTGCAGTTTTGCTTTAGATTCCTGCAGTGCTTCAGCAAGGCTCTTTACCTGAAGATGTGCCTTCAGAATATTTCTGTTTTGATAAAATATGAGCACACCAAGTATCGCACTCATTATTATCAGCAATGCAGACGTCGCTGAGTAAATATAGTACAGGGTTTTAATCTTGAGGTTGGCGTCATTAATCGAGTTGATATCCTTGTCTAAAGCGCCGGACGACAGACGACCCAGTTGTGCATCAAGCGTGTGCATGACTTTCAGGTATGCCTGGAGTTCTGAGCGGTTCATTTTCTCAAGATGAATATCCAGATATTCAAGCGTCTTTTCAAGCTGCAGAGCCAGCGCATGATGTGCTTGATTACTTTCTATGTAATTACTCAGTTCACCTGCTTTCATTAAATCACTCTGGCTGAACATAATGTCGAGACGCATGCGCACATCATCCAGTGTCATCGTCTCATCGATAGTGTAAAGAGCAAGCAACGATTCGAAGCGGTAATATTCTGATGCCATCTGTGCAGCAGACCACGAAGCGGCGTAGTGAGTCAGTTTCTGTAACTCTTGTTGCCTTTCATGCACAAGTGAAGAGATATATCCGGTAGATATAAACAGGAAAAAAATGATGCCAGCCAGAATTCTGTTCATGTTGGTCTTCTGACCCCTTACTCAATATTCATTCTGCTGACCTGCCAGGCTGACCTTGAATAATAAATCTTATTATTCAGCTCTGGTATGCTGTCATAGGGGTAAACAACAAACAATGGGCCTTTATCACGGATACGTATGTATTCCCCGTTGATTTTTAACGCAAGAATAACGTTGTATGTCTTGAAATCACTGAGGGGGATTTCGGTAGTGTAGTCATTGAGCGCAGTGACCTTAACAACCGAACCTTTCGCTCCGACATAATCCATGAGCTTTTGCAGTGGAATACCCTCAAAGGTGGTGCGGCCATCATACCAGGGAGAAGTGGTCTGAAAGCTGACCATACCCAGTTTCTCAAGACTTTCGAGATCAAAAACGGCTTTTCCACCTTCATTTGTATTTTCGATATTACCAGACATCGTTAAAACGACTTTACCGGTAGGTCTGGCAAGTTCATCCGCCCAGGCCTGTGTGGAGAGCACAAAGCTTAACAACATGATAATTAAACGCATTCTGACCTCGTATATCAACCGGATGTTAAGGAATTATAATTTAGTTACTGTGCTATTTATATATGTTCCAGAGCTATTGCTGATGCATCATTTCACCAATATTTTAATTCATTAACATCAACCGATCAAAAAACACGCTCTTTTTATATTGGTTAAACAAGGTCGAGGCCGTTATTTAATATACACAAAACAGCGTTGCACTTGTGCAAAGCTCGAAAACATTTACAACATCAATTTACCTTCTGCACTGGCGAGATTCTTCACAGGAAAATCCAATGAAACCATATAAATACTCTCATCCATCAACATGTTAAATAGTCTGCTGGGTATCGATGCTGTCCCTTTCCTAATCGATCTAACGTCAACCCTACCAATTTGTTTCCGGTGTTTGTTCCTCAGCCGTTGACTTCGACAGACCAACGCCCACCACCATCTTTGATTGTCTACTCATAGATATCGTCGCAGAACACAGTAAACGAGTGACTAAAGTACGTTGGGTAAACGCGATGAGTTTTGTCACAGGGGTAATCTATTGCCTCAATGACCACTGTTGCTGCTGCTTTCAATTCAGGCGAGCCATCATCCTCATTGATGATTGTATGAGAGATATCCTTGGATATACATGAGGAAAATCTCAATGAGAGGGAGTGGAATGAGGGGTTACAGGCAGGCTTTGTGGGTAGGACTCATATTGTCCTTTAACGCCATTGCAGGAAGCGTCACGAAGTCGCAACACTCCCCTTACACCAAAACGTTTAAAACAGAGGATGCAGAGTATATATGGGGTAGGGGACTGAGATTCAGTGTGTGATACAAGATAAATAACAGCGCCTTAGATGCCTGATGTATTGGGAACAGTTCCTGACTTAATGGCCAGCTTTAACTCATTTAAAAACAATACGTTGGTGTGTCTCGGACTGCAACAGAAATGAGACATACCAACGACTGTTTCCTCTCCCAGTACAAGTGTGATAACTTTCATTTCAGATAGCAGGCAGGATGTTTCTGCTGCACGCCCCTTGATGACGACTCTGCTATCAGAGAAAAATGTATTTATCTCTTTGTCTGGATTTGATACCCGTTATGCTCAAGGACCTTGAATTATTCAGTGGATCTGTTGAGTAAATATATCTTTTTTCATAATTAATTTGATACAGTATCCAGCGATAATTGCAAATACACCACCAATCAATGTTTCTAAAATCCTTTCAGATAATAAATGATAATTCGTATTATTAAAATAAATTGACATCTCTATTAATGACAAGACTAGCCCGGTAAGACAAACGGTACCAAATACATTGTTTTTCTTTTTATTACTAATTGGAATGAGAAATGAAAAAACAAGAATCAAACCAAAGCCAATATAGGGCATTAATACTGGTGTGTTAAAGGAGAAATATAGTATTAAAACAACAAGTAATGTTCCAATGACTCTATCTCGGGTGAGCGAAACAATATTCTTTAACTGTGGATTTAAAACAAAAATGTATGTTAGTGGAGCCCAGAAGAAATGATCGATATTTATTGAACGTGATGATAATACACAGGATAACAATCCAATGGCGTAAACTAATGATTGACTTAATAAATTAAAATTCATTTCATTCTTTTTTAATAAGATGTATTTATGAATTTGAAATAACGATATTTTTCTACGTGTACTGATACTGTAACAGCACAGCAAAGTTACGACTGTTCCGATTAATAGTCCAATCATATATCCATGGAAACTTGATTTATTTAATGTTGACCCAATAATAAAGAAAATCATCGAGTATTTAACAGACATATCCAAGGACGCGTCAATATTATAAAGCTGATAATAAAATAGCGGTGCGATAAATAGAATTACAAAGAATATTAAACTAACTCCAATATAATAACCAAGTGCAGAAGCGATAAAAATAAATGTTGAACACAGTAAGGAATAACTTATGTTTCTGTAACGATTTGCTTTATTAAAAATAGTATAACTGTGTAGCGTTGCCAGTGAACTCCACAGTGTGGCACCAATACCTGCGATATAGTAAGTAATAATGAAACTAATCATAATGTAAAAAGCCAAATAAAAGCTTTCTGATAATTTCGCCATCAATATCTCCGAATTATCCAATCAATAAAAATGTGACTACTGCAATGTGTTTTTATTCCCTGGTTTTAAAAGTATAGCGTCCTGGCTTGGATTCCGGGTTTTATTTATAATTCGTTTCAGCTTACTGGCGAAAAATGCGCCGTCTGGTAAGAACCAGACGGGCATGTCGTTATCTGTTGCTGTTAGTATTGAGTATGGATATCTCTGTCAGGACTTAAACAGAGTCCTCTTTCTCAATCACCAGAACTCTGGCAGCACCAATCGGATGGGCGATATGCTCTGTTCCGACGCTGGCATAAAAGATATCGCCAGTAGACAGCAGAATTTTTTTAATTTCACCTGCTTCTTTGTAGTGCATCTCAACCTGACCATCCATTACGGCAAAAACTTCCTGGCCGTCGTTGATATGCCATTTATAGGGTTTATCCGTCCAGTGTAGTCTGACGGTAGTACCGTCAAAATTGGCAATGTCAGTTGCACCCCAGGCCTTTTCGGCAGTGAAGTTTTTACTGATATAGGTTTGCATGACATGTCTTCCAAGTGATTAGCAAAAAAAGCAGCTACCACATATAGCAGAAGGTCAGGCTCCCTGAAAGGGGCTGTCAGAGCAATTTATGAGTATTAAGCTATTGGCCTGCTGCCATTGTGCTGTTTAAGCCGGTAAATCAATCAGCAAAGCCCTTAACGGGGTACTCGCTTCCAGAGTCATCTCTTGCTCGTCACGAATAAAGGCGCCATCACCACAGGTCAAATTAACATCTGTTCCTGCTGAGCTGGCTGTCACTGTGCCATGGATTGACTGCAAATAAGCATGCGATCCCTGCAATGGAATACTTTGCTGCTGGCCTGCTTGCAGATTGATATGGTGGACTCGGATATTCTGACGTAGCTGTAATACCGATTTTCCTCCCGCTGCAGCAGCAATGAGTTGCTGAGACTGGTTATTCAGCGTTATTTTTTGTATTAAAGGATTGTCCCCTTCCGGGCAGGCTTCCAGCCAAAGCTGCATGCGGGTCAGCGGATTTTTTTTACTGACATTATGCTCGCTATAACTGACGCCGGGTTGGGTTGATAACAACACCGCCTCGCCAGTTTTCACCTGAACATGATTCCCCTCGTTATCTCGATATTCTGCTTCCCCTTCCAGTATAAGGTTGAGAATATCGACTTTGGGATAGCTTCTGGGCTGTAACGATGCGCCTGGTGCCATGACTTCCTGGTTAAGTACGCGTAAGGAGGCATAACCCAGCAATTTAGGGTCAAAATAGTGTCCAAAGGAAAAGGTATAGCGCGCTTTTAACCAGCCGTAATCGGCCTCGCCACACTGTTGAGCTGCTCTTACTGTGATCATTATTGGTTACCTCTTTTTAAGCTATACTTATGTTAGAGGTATAGACGCCGTATTGTTAGCTAGTTAATCTGCATACTATCGTCAAATTTACTGAATGAGACTCAAATGGCAAAAGAGAGAGCATTAACGCTGGAAGCGCTGAGAGTAATGGACGCCATTGACAGACGGGGTAGCTTTGCTGCTGCGGCTGATGAGTTGGGAAGAGTCCCTTCGGCACTCAGTTATACTATGCAGAAACTGGAAGAAGAGCTGGATGTCGTGCTCTTTGACCGTTCAGGACATCGAACCAAATTTACTAATGTTGGACGTATGTTACTGGAAATAGGTCGTATTTTACTTGAAGCGGCTGATAAGCTAACGACCGACGCAGAAGCCCTTGCGCGTGGCTGGGAAACGCATCTGACGATTGTCACTGAGGCGTTGATACCTGCTGAGAAACTGTTCCCGTTAGTCGAAAAATTAGCAGAAAAATCTAAGACTCAGTTATCTATTGTTTCTGAAGTTTTGGCGGGTGCCTGGGAGCGTCTGGAGCAGGGGCGCGCAGATATTGTCATTGCTCCAGATATGCATTTTCGTTCATCGTCGGAAATCAATAGCCGTAAATTATACAAATTAATGAACGTACAAGTCGCGGCCCCAGACCATCCGATTCATCTCGAACCGGAGCCACTAGCTGAAGCAACGCGAATAAAATATCGCGGTATTGCGATAGCGGATACTGCTCGCGAAAGACCGGTACTGACGGTCGAGCTGCTGGACAAGCAACCACGTTTAACGATCAGTTCGATGGAAAATAAGCGTCGCGCACTGCTTGCCGGGCTGGGTGTGGCGACCATGCCATATGTTCTGGTTGAGCGCGATATTGCCGAAGGTCGTTTACGGGTAGTCAGCCCTGAAACCACCCATGAAGTCGATATTATTATGGCCTGGCGACGTGACAGTATGGGAGAAGCGAAGGCCTGGTGTTTGCGTGAAATCCCTAAAATCCTGAAATAAAACAGAGTCAGTGACCCCGTAAATGCGTCACTGACTCTGTTGTTTTATATCATTTAGATCCCCGGCATGGTGCCACCTTTGCCGGCCGATTTTATCAACTTGTTCCCCAGCGTATCCATACGCATCTGTACTGGCGGGAATGGCATTTCGATATTATGTTCGCGGAATCCTTGCAGGATATACTGGTGAATTTCATGGCGAAGTGGCATGCGATGACCCATTTCCGCCGCGAAGATACGTAAATCGAAAATCTGGATACCCTGCTGAAGATTGACCAGGAAAGCCTCTGGTGGTGGATTATCCAGTACCAGTGAACAGCGCTCTGCTGCTTCCAGTAAGATCTTCGCGACTTGATCGGGATTGGCGTCTGCTGGAGCAGGGATCGTCAGCACCACACGTGTCACCGAGTCAGAAAGCGACCAGTTGATAAATTGTTCTGTAATAAAGGCTTGGTTCGGAACGATAATTTCTTTTCGGTCCCAGTCACTGATCGTCGTTGCACGGGTATTAATACGTGCCACTGTTCCTGTTAAATCGCGGATCGTCACGGTATCGCCAATACGAATCGGTTTTTCAAACAGAATTATCAGACCAGATACAAAGTTGGCAAAAATTTGTTGTAAACCAAAGCCTAACCCGACGCTCAGTGCCGCTACCAGCCATTGTAGTTTTGACCACTCGATACCGACCATCGAGAAGCCCACCAGACTCCCTATTAGCATCAGCAAATATTTGGTGATGGTGGTAATGGCATAACCGGTACCTGGCGTCAGATCCAGATGCTGGAGAATAGCCAGTTCAAGCAATGCGGGGAGGTTACGCACCAGCTGAACGGTAATGATTAATACCAGTACGGCTATCAATACCGAGCTGAGGGTAATCGGCTCAATGCTTTCAACCCCCTGAGCACTTGAAGTGACATCCCATAAAGTAATATTACCGAGGAAGCCAAAAGCTGAGTGAATTTCTGACCACAGCACAATCACTGAAAGTAGTGCAATTAAGGTCAGGATCGATCTGACCAGTTTTAAAGACTGGACGCTGATGGCATCAAGGTCGATTTCTGTTTCATCAACATTATCGATAGTGCCTTCTGTACTGTGAGAATGGGTGGGATCTTCTTCACCACGCGCTCTCTGGGCGAGGATCTCTGCACGTCGCTGTCTTGCACGATCAAAAGCCAGACGACGGCGCTGAATCAGCATCCAGCGACGAATGATATGGTAGATAACCAGCAGGGCAAACCAGATGGCTACAGAAGTCTCCATTCGCGCCAGTAAAGCTTGTGCCGTGGCCAGATAACCGACCAGAGCTGCCAGAATGGCGGCCAGCGGAGCGCTGAGCATCAGGTTCCATAACAGAGTATTGATAAGGTTTTCACCATTACCCTGCTTGTCGAGATAGAGCGGAAGCCCGGCACGTTTCAGACTGAGGGTCACCATGGCTAATGCCCCACAAATCAGGATAAAGCACAGCCTGCCCAGTGTGGCTGAAAACTCCCGATCATTGAGGTTGTTGAACATGATAAGCGCCATTATCAGCGGGACAATAAAACCGATGCTCATAATGTAGTAGCGCATGGCACGAGCAACACGTTCACGACGCCAGCCGAAATGGACGATAAACAGTCCGTTCGGGCGGGCAAAAATAGCGCAAATCATGACCCCCCACAGCAACGGAACAGTTGCTGTGACGCCATCACCAATCGCTACTGCGGTCGGATAAGGCCAGGCTTCTTGTAAACCATGTCCCAGTGTTGCCCAGAGTATCGGCAAGGGTAGAGCGACCAGAATAGACCAGAAGACGTTACGTAGCGTTAAGCTAAAGTGATCCTGGGTAACCTTACCGACTTTGGCGCTGGAGCGTTCAAGAAATTTATTAAAGTGACGGCGAGAGCTGATACTGAAGCCAACCAGAATCAGTGCACCAAACAGCGGTACTATCGTCTCTTTGCTGGTTATCATCATGATAAAGGCTTTACCCAGCTGGCTGAAGGTATCTAGCGAAACCAGGCTACGTAAAGCGTGCACAATATCCAGTGGCCAGTCGAGTTCGACGGGCCTGACATCCGAGGTCCAGAACAGATAACGGTGAGTGGCTTCATTGACCTCTTTAAGTGCATCCTCAAGCTGACTATTGGCTACTTTTAACTTTGTCAGCTCAAGTATCAGTGTATCACCGCCTTTCAGTAAGGAGTCGAGTAGCCCGCGCTGAGTACGTAGTTGGGCATTAAGAATACGGGTCTGTTCAGCTGTCAGTGGTTCTCCATCTTGCTGGCGAATCTGACGTAGTTCTGCCTGTTTATTGAGCAAGTCTTCATAGTACAGGCGCTGTACCCGGAGCTGAGCCAGTTCAGTATCTAACTGCTGGGGCTTAGGCATCTCTGGCAGACGTGCCACCTGAGCCCGTAAAGCTTCACCTAATACATTTGAGACCCCTAGCCACTGGGCCTGTTCACGTAACGTATTCAGAGCCTGACGAACCTGAACCGTTTGTGTATAGGCCTGGCGTTGCTGAGAAGCAACCAACTCCATCCGCTGGGCTTGTTGATTCAGCAACTGAGAGAGTTCGCGGTTAGTTTTAAATTGCTCAGTAATCGCTGGAGGTAAATTCTCACTGTCTTCTGCCAGTAATTCAGTACTCTCAAGGGCTTTCTCTGCTTCACGCTGACGCTGGTTATTGAGCTGATTACGCAGAGACTGAAGATAGCCATCCAGTAGGGTGCTTTGTTTTGTCGCCAGTTCAGCACGCATCCGCGCTAATTCTTGACGATTGTTAGCCGATAGCTGTGCCAGTTCCAGTTCGTCAACCAGCGCTTTCAGACGCGCGGCTTCCGCTAACAGTGACGTATGCTGGGCCTGAATCAACGCTGAGCCGCTAGAGGGCTGTGAGCCGACTCGACGTTCAACATCGCTAAGCTGACGGCGAATATCCGTTTGTTGCTGAGGCAGCAAGCCTAGCGAGTCCATAATATCGCGGACACGTTCTTGCTCTTGCTGGGCAAGACGGCTTTTATCCAGCAACTGACTGCTGACCTGGAGAATTTCCTGGTTCAGGGCGTCAGTAGACAGATTGACGGGGGCTTTCTGTGGCTCATCCTGAATAGCAGCAATCTGTTTACGCAGGGTTTGCGACAGTTTTGGATAATTATCTATCGCCTGTTGATATTGCTCGGCGCGTTCGAGTGAACCTTTACGCTCATCGAGCGCATTTTGAGCAGACTGCAGAGCCTCGACGATTTCCGCCTGATTGGGCGTATTACTCGCGGCTTTAGCCTGTTCAAGGTCCTGTGAAACTTGTTTGGAATCGGGGACGACAGCTGCGTGCGCCGCCCCCATACTGAGGCACAAGGCCATCAGGAAAACGATAATCGAGCGCACGTCAGTCTGCCTGTAAAATTATTTTTCGCAACACTCCCCCGACCAGGGAGCTGATTTAGGAGATATGTTCGACGGTTTGGTCTGCCGGAATGGCAGGCTCACTGATGATATCGGTCGATACCGCCAGCGGCTGGCCAATCAGAGTGGTGGAAAGGCTTGCTAAAGATTCCACCAGATTGACTTTTCCAGGTGCAAACAGGTTAATCACGGTTGAACCCAGCTTAAAGCGGCCCATTTCCTGGCCTTTCAGTAATGCGACGGAACCTTCACTTTCACCAGCAGGCCAGGTTTTGCGTTTAATCACCCCTTCGCGAGGTGGCGTAACGGTACCGGACCAGACGGTTTCGATACTACCAACAATGGTCGCACCCACCAGAATCTGCACCATTGGGCCAAATTCTGTATCAAATAAGCAGATAACACGTTCATTACGGGCAAACAGATTAGGCACGTTTTGCGCTGTTAAATGGTTTACCGAGAACAGATCGCCTGGGACATAAATCATCTCACGCAGGATACCATTACAAGGCATGTGGACACGGTGATAGTCGCGGGGTGACAGATAGGTGGTGACGAAGCTACCGTTACGGAACAGGTCAGCCATCAGATAGTTACCTGCCAGCAGAGCTTCCAGGCTGTAATCATGCCCCTTGGCTTGCAAAATTTTGTCGTCTTCAATACGACCTAACTGGCTGATAACGCCATCTGCAGGCATGACCAGAATATTCGGGTCGGTATTCAGAGGACGAACATCGTCACGCAACGGGCGAACAAAAAAGTCGTTAAAAGTACGATAGCTTGCAGTATCGGGCTTCTGAGCTTCTTTCATATCGACTTTGTAGAACCGAACGAACAAATCGATGACCAGTTTGGTCAGCCATCCAGCCCGCTTGCTTGCACCCCAGCCAGCCAGGCGAGTCAGCCACAGTTTTGGCAAAATATATTGGAGCGAAAGTTTGATCTTGTTTAACAAAATAGCCTCCGGGCTAAATGTCTCAAATGAGAAGCCGGGCGTATGCCCGCCATACTTCGAGTTGCTTTCGCAGGCTCTACTGGCAACTTGAATGACTAAAAGTATAAAAGAGCATGATTTTAGCGATGCCCAGCTTAATTGTCAGTCTTTGCTATCAGAAAGGCCTTTACGTGTTTTTACTTCAGCCATACTTTCCAGGATTCGGTGATAATTTGCAAAACGTGTCTCGGCAATGTCGCCACGTTCAACAGCTTCACGCAATGCACAACCTGGATCATTGTCATGGCTACAGTCACGAAATTTGCAGTGACCTAAATAGTCTCGGAATTCGACAAAACCTTGCGTGATTTGTTCCGGAGCGAGATGCCATAAACCGAATTCACGTACCCCAGGGGAGTCAATGACATCGCCGCCGCCAGGGAAATGATAGAGACGTGATGCTGTAGTCGTATGTTGCCCCAGGCCTGAGTTATCTGAAACATCGTTGACCAGAATCTGATTCTCTAAGCCCAGTAAATTGTTCAGTAAACTTGATTTGCCTACCCCGGATTGACCGGCAAAAATACTGATACGCCCGATGAGTTCGTGCTCCAGTTCTTTTAACCCTTCTTCTCGATAGCTGGAAACCATTAATACGCGGTAGCCAATGTTGCGATAGACATCCATCTGCTCGTCAACCCATGCACGGCCTTTATCATCAAGAAGATCGGTCTTATTCAGGACTAACAGTGGTTCAACATCAAGGGTTTCGCACGCGACTAAATATCGGTCAATGATATTCACAGAGAGTTCCGGCAAAATAGCCGATACGATGATGATTTGGTCGATATTGGCCGCAATCGGCTTAACACCATCGTAGAAATCTGGACGTGTCAGTACGGAGGTTCGGGGATGAACCGCTTCAACAATCCCTTTCTTCGAGAGTTGTTCTGCGCCCTCTTTCGCGGGACGCCAGACGACCTTATCGCCAGTCACCAGGGAGCGAATGGTTCGTCGAATATTACAGCGATGAACCGAACCGTCGACAGACTCAACATCGGCATGCTGCCCAAAACGACTGATTACCGTTCCTTCGCGCCCTTCATCAAACTGGGCATCATCAGTATCGTGTTTCTCCACGGTTTTGACTAAACGGCGCTCATGGTTTGCGGTTACGCGTCGTTGCTGGCCTTTGGAGAGTTTATTTTTGCTCAAGCGTACTCACTCCTGATCGCCCATAATGGGCAAAAGCTCTATGATACACACAATCTCACCTGAATTAACCCACCGTCATCGCTAGGCGGCTCACTGAAAGAAGGAAAATAGCATGAGTGGCAATGAAAATAATCTGATTTGGATTGATTTAGAAATGACCGGTCTTAATCCTGAGCATGACTGTATTATTGAGATAGCCACCCTGGTGACGGATGCAAACTTGAACATTCTGGCTGAAGGCCCGGTGATTGCTGTACATCAGTCGGATGCTCAACTCGGACTGATGGATGAATGGAATGTTCGTACTCATACCGGGAGTGGATTAGTAGCCCGAGTGAAGGCCAGTACCATTGATGATAAAGCGGCTGAACAAGAGACGCTGGCATTTCTTAAGAAGTGGGTGCCTGCTAACACTTCGCCAATTTGTGGCAACAGCATTGGTCAGGATCGTCGTTTCTTGTTTAAGTATATGCCAGAGCTGGAAGCCTACTTCCACTATCGCTACCTGGATGTCAGTACCTTAAAAGAGTTAGCTCGTCGCTGGAAACCAGAAATACTGCCGGGTTTCAAAAAACAGGGAACACATCAGGCAATGGATGATATCCGTGAGTCTGTAGCTGAACTGGCTTATTACCGTGAGCATTTTATTAAGTAAACGACAATAGCAGATAAACGGTACGCGGGGCGATGTCGGACTGGTGGTTAAATAATCATTATGTCGGTTAAATCATCAATTGAACAAAATTATCGAAAAAAATCGTTTAAGGGCTTGCGACAAAAACGAATTCTCGTATAATGCGCCTCCCGTACCGATACAGAATTTGTTCAGCAGAATCTGTAAAGATACCAGAGCGGGAATAGCTCAGTTGGTAGAGCACGACCTTGCCAAGGTCGGGGTCGCGAGTTCGAGTCTCGTTTCCCGCTCCAAATTTGATGAATGTTTTAACGTAATGCACCACCCAAGCGGGAATAGCTCAGTTGGTAGAGCACGACCTTGCCAAGGTCGGGGTCGCGAGTTCGAGTCTCGTTTCCCGCTCCAAAATTTGATTGACGCTTAACGTCATGTACCACCCAAGCGGGAATAGCTCAGTTGGTAGAGCACGACCTTGCCAAGGTCGGGGTCGCGAGTTCGAGTCTCGTTTCCCGCTCCAAAATTTCTTCATAAAAATAATAACTATTTTCAGCGTCGGTATGACCACTCAGGTAATGCTAACTTGCTGGATTTCGTTCATTATTTTTTTCTGCGCACAGATTTATCCACAGGCTGTCACCTATTTTTAACTTTCACTACAAAACCAACAATATTTATACAAGTAAACCAACTCATTGATTTTAAATGGTTTAGTCTGAATTAAAATTATTGAATAAGTATTTCCAGATTTTTTATTTTTGTTTGTTAGTGAGTGCTTTAAAATTTTATTCACATGCTGTGGACATGTCAGGCATCACGCGGTAACCCTTTCTCAATCGCTCTCACCAGACGCTGCTTTTGCGGCAGTTGAACCTCCACTTCTTGCTCTGCACGGCGCTGCAACTGCTGAGTAATCGCCCATTCAATATGCTCATCAAGTAGAGGGTGTTCTCCTCGTCGTTGTTGAAGTGCGTTTAGATTGCCTTCGTCCCAAGGGGCATTACCCAGGGCAACAGCAATATTCCGTAACCAACGTAAGTGACCAATCCGGCGAATAGCCGAACCTTCCGTAATACGTAAGAAATGGGATTCCGTCCAGGCAAATAACTCAGTCAGGGGTGGGGAGTGCAGAGCTTGTCGTGGACTAAAATCATCTTCCTCGCTAAGTTGTGAAAAACGATTCCACGGGCAGATCAACTGACAATCATCGCAGCCATAGATACGATTACCAATCAGAGGACGAAACTCTGCTGGAATCGCCCCTTCAAGTTCAATCGTTAAATAAGAGATACATCGCCTGGCATCCACGGTATAAGGCTCAACAATGGCCCCCGTAGGACAGATTTTTATACAGGCGACACAGCGACCACACTCTTCTTTCACTGGCTGGTCAACTGGCAGGGGAATATCAACTAATAATTCACCGAGAAAAAAGAACGAACCCGCTTCACGGTTTAAGATAAGGGAGTGCTTACCTGTCCAGCCTAACCCGGCTTTTTCTGCCAGTGGACGCTCTAATATCGGTGCTGAGTCAACAAAGGGTCTAAAATTCAGCGTACTGCATTGAGACTGAATTTTTTCTCCCAGCTTTTTGAGTCGCTGGCGCAGAACCTTATGATAATCACGCCCCAAGGCATAACGACTGACATAGCCTAACTGGGGGTTTTTAAGCGTTGAGGCAAACGCCGCATGGGTTGGCAGATAGTTCATGCGCACACTGATAACTCTGAGCGTACCGGGTTGCAACTCGTGTGGGCGAGCACGCATCATACCGTGGCGTGCCATCCATTCCATTTCGCCATGATATTGTTTATCCAGCCAGGCTTGTAATTTAGGCTCGCTGGCAGAAAGATCGGTATCGGTAATACCGACTTGCTGGAAGCCCAGCTCGATGCCCCATTGTTTAATTAATTGAGCTAACTGATTGTAATCGGGAGGGTGTGACATGACAGGCCATCATCTGAAAAAGTACTCGAAAAGTATACCATATCTGGTTTGGTCAGCCGATGGGTTACGGAAAATTGAAAAACAGGCAGCCGATAGCCTGGGTATCACGCGGTATGATCTTATGCTGCGTGCTGGAGAGGCGGCATTTCAAGTTAGCTGCCGTCACTATCCTGCTGCTCGTCACTGGCTCATTGTGTGTGGGGCTGGAAATAATGGCGGCGATGGTTATGTTGTTGCCCGGTTATGTCAGGCGGCCGGGATTCAGGTGACGCTTCTGGCTCTGGAAAGCAGTAAACCGCTTCCTGAAGAAGCCCGTCTGGCTCGTCAGGCCTGGCTTGATGCTGGCGGCACTTCTTATTGCTGGCAGAACCCCTGGCCTGAGTCGATTGATTTAATTATTGATGGCCTGCTGGGAATTGGCCTGACAGAAGCCCCGCGCCCGGAAATAGCCCGCCTGATGACACTTATCAATACGCATCCTGCCCCGGTTATTGCCCTGGATATCCCTTCTGGCCTATTAGCTGACACGGGAGCGACACCCGGCGCTGTAGTGGAAGCTGCCCATTGCGTGACGTTTATTGCCCTGAAGCCGGGCTTGCTGACCGGAAAAGCACGTGATGTAGTGGGGCAGCTACACTGTGCTGAATTAGGTCTGGAGTCCTGGTTACAGCAACACCCGGCACCGATAACGCGTTGCGACAGCCAGAATCTTGCTGGCTGGCTGAAGCCAAGGCAGCCCACTTCTCATAAAGGTGATAACGGACGGCTAGTGATTATTGGCGGCGATAGCGGGACTGCAGGTGCGATTCGTTTGACCGGTGAAGCCTCTGTTCGCAGTGGCGCTGGTCTGGTGCGCGTTCTGACCCGCGCAGAAAACATTGCGCCTTTACTCACCGCCAGGCCGGAGCTGATGGTTCATGAATTAACGCCAGAATCGCTGATTGATGCCCTCGAGTGGACAGATGTCATTGCTATTGGCCCTGGACTTGGACAGCAGAAATGGGGGCAGGAAGCGTTAGAGCAGGTTAAAAAAAGTAATAAACCGATGTTATGGGACGCCGATGCGCTTAACCTTCTGGCAATCAGTCCAGAGAAGCGTCAAAATCGTATCATCACCCCTCATCCCGGTGAGGCTGCAAGACTACTCCAGTGTACGGTTCCAGAAATTGAACGCGACCGCCTACTATCCGCGCGTCAGCTGGTCAGGCAATATGGCGGAGTTGTGGTGTTAAAAGGTGCCGGTACGATAGTCGCCAGCGAGCATGACCTGGCCATTATTGACACTGGCAACGCAGGGATGGGAAGTGGCGGGATGGGCGATGTTTTGTCCGGCATTATTGCTGCTTTGCTGGCCCAGAAATTGACGCCATTTAATGCCGCTTGTGCTGGCTGTGTTGCCCACGGTAGTGCGGCAGATGTGATTGCCCAGCAAACCGGAATGCGTGGTATGTTAGCCAGCGATCTCTTTACAACACTGTATCCATTTATTAACCCAGACTTGAATACCTGAAGCCATGATAAATCGAGTGATTGAATTACCTGACGAAGCGTCAACATTAGCGCTGGGCGCACGCCTGGCTACTGCCTGTGAAGGAACAACGGTTATCTATCTTTATGGTGATTTGGGCGCCGGGAAAACCACCTTTAGCCGGGGGTTTTTACACGCTCTGGGCCATAAAGGGAATGTTAAAAGCCCAACCTATACCCTGGTTGAACCTTATCAACTGGATAACGTACGGGTATATCATTTCGATCTATACCGTCTGGCTGATGCTGAAGAATTAGAGTTTATGGGCATTCGTGATTATTTTGCTAATGATGCTATCTGCCTGGTGGAGTGGCCACAGCAAGGTGCGGGCGTGTTGCCTGAGCCTGACGTAGAGCTGCATCTCAGCTATCAGGCTCAAGGACGCGAAGCGTCAATTAACGCTGTTTCTGCATTGGGTGAGCAATTGCTGGCCAGACTCGCCAAATAGCAAGGATAAATGGATGATCTCTCGTGTTAAAAGTGGCTTGATAGCAGGTCTGTTATTGATATGTACCTTCCCGGGTTTGGCAGCAACGTTGTCTGATATCCAGGTTTCCAATGGTGATAGCCAGGCGCAAATTACGCTCAGCTTCTTCGGCGATCCGGAATATACCTTTTCACAAGAAAGTAATAGAAACGTCATGCTGGATATTAAACAAACAGGCGTTATTCAAGGGCTACCGCTGATATTTAGTGGCGCTAACCTGGTGAAAAGTATTCGTTCTGGTCAGCCTAAGGATGGTCAGTCAATCCGTCTGATTGTCGACTTAACCAAAGCGGGTAAAGCACGGGCAGTGAAACAGAAACAAGGTGCCAATGACCGGGTGATTTTTACCATTGATGCTGATGTTGTGCCGCCGCCTGTCGTGGTTCCCGTCGCTCCGGTTACGCCGCCTCGCAGTACCGAACCTGTACGTAATCCATTTAACTCACAGAAAGTGACCGATGC
>Ga0308165_1002786_pt1 | contig 20042 bp, 21 predicted proteins | sample PhyWR2_FD_201032 | JGI IMG/M metagenome (GOLD analysis project Ga0308165, IMG submission 201032) | Phyllosphere microbial communities from UC Gill Tract Community Farm, Albany, California, United States - DLSLW.R2 | ecosystem: Host-associated > Plants > Phyllosphere > Unclassified | place: USA...
CGAACCCTGAACTGGATTCCCTGCTTTCCCCTTTTATGACCGCCTACCGGGCAAAGGCTTTCGATCAGCTCGAAGGACAGGTCGGCACGCTGAAGATCTTTATTTCCAGATTGGCTACAAAAGAAACGTTCTGGGTTTTTTCAGGTGATGATTTTCCGCTCAAGATCAGCAGCAGGTCTTCTCCTTCGATGCTGGTACTGGCCAATGACCCCAATACACAGAACATCAATTCGGCCTGTTACTCAGTGGTACTCAACCGGCTGACCAGGCTCATCAACTCAAAGGACAACCTGCCCAGCGCGCTGGTGCTTGATGAACTGCCAACACTGTATGTTCACCGGATCGAAAACCTGATCGCTACGGCCCGGTCGAACCAGGTGGCGGTGCTGATGGGACTTCAGGAGCTTCCCCAGTTTCAGCAGCAATATGGAAAAGAAACAGCTACAACCATCTGCGCGGTGGTGGGCAACGTACTATCGGGATCGGTCAGGAACAAAGAAACCCTGGACTGGCTGGAAAAACTCTTTGGCAAGGTAAAGCAGGTCAGCGAGAGCCTGTCCCTTGACCGCGGAAAGGCTTCTGTTTCTTTGAGCGAGCGGTTGGAATACCTGATCCCCTCGGGCAAGATCGCATCGCTAAAGGCCGGAGGACTCGTGGGTATGCTGGCTGGGGATATTTCAGAATCCTTCAACGGTGAATTTCAGCCTTCGGCCATCAACTGCAGGGTCAATCTGGATCTGGATGCGATCGCGGCAGAAGCCTCAGCATATCCTGCCATGCCGGTCTATTATGACTTTAAGGGCAAAAAGGATGAGATCCTGTTTGAAAATTTTAAACGCATCAATGCCGAGGTATCCCGGATCATCTCCAGATTCCCGGTAGGCTGAAATGCGCCACTACACATCAAAACTCTAAACTTCAAAAAATTAGGCTTATGCAAAATTATTCAGGAATGCTTGTCCTGGCCCATGGCCAGGCGGACGATAAATTAAAAATCGGGATGATCAGCAGCATAGATGCTGCCCAAGGGCGGGCAAAGATCTCTTTTGGTGATTTTTCGAGCGCCAACCTTTCCTCGGGCGATATCCTGGTCTTGAAAGATAAAAACCAGCTTTACAGGGACCTGCTTACCTCGGCAGCAGCGATGGAAACAGCTGATTTTAAAGCAGTTTTCAAAGTCAGTATGCTGCAGGACCGGCCGGGAAGTGCTGCGCTGCTGGAAGCCCTCGAGCTGCTCAAAGACAGACCGGGCGCCCTGGAGCTGGCAACTGTGAGCCTGGAGGCGAATCTCAAAGGCTCCCTTGAGATCCAGACTGGAGCAGAAAGGGGAAAGGCAAGGTGAAAAGGCGGGTTTTGTTTTTGATCCTGATCATGGCGCTTGCGCAGCATTACGCTGCCTTTGGCCAAGAGTATGCTTTTCCGGTTTTTCCCATCATCCCGACAAGCCATTTTGGGCTCCGGCGTCATCCAATTACCGGAAAAAGGGGTTTTCACGATGGGGTAGACCTTCGGGCAAAAGGCTGTGTGGTAAGGTCGGCGTTTAGCGGGCTGGTCAGCGCCTGCGGTTATCACCGCTACCTTGGCAATTTTGTATCTGTTTCCAAAGGGGAACTTAAAGCCACATATGGCCATCTTTCTGCGCTTTTAGTAGTTCCTGGATCCAGCGTGCTGGCCGGAGAGGTGATCGGGATGTCCGGCAATACCGGAAGGACTACAGCTGAGCACCTGCACTTCTCCATCAGTTACGGCTCACGTCAGATCAATCCGTTGAAATTTCTTTTTTTTCTACAGTCCTCCAAGGACAATAAACAGATTATACCATGATAACAGACTATGACAAAGGCCTGATCTCACTTGAAAAGATATTACAGGCGATATCACTTGAGGGATGGGCCACCCTAAGCGCCCAGCAGGCCGGAATTTATGGCGCCTCGGTATGTGATGAATTCCCGGCATCGGAAGGGGGGGAAGATGGATAAGTCACAATCCCCTTTATATGTTCAGGTCGCCCAGCGGCTGATCGAACAGCTCAAGGCAGGGACCTCTCCCTGGCAAAAACCTTGGAACGGCGGAGCGCCGCCCGAATTTTCAATGCCCTATAACCAGCAGAGCGGCCAACGCTACAAAGGCATCAACGCGATGAACCTTTTGCTCACCGGGCGCAGCGATCCCAGGTGGCTCACCTTTAAGCAGGCCGAAGCGGCAGGCTTCAGGGTCATGCACAAAGAAAGGGGAAGTTTGATACAGTTTGTGAAAACCCATGAACTCATCAGTCTCCGTGATGCTCATGGAAAACCCCTTTATGATGATCTGGGAAACCTGTTGAGGGAAAAGGTAGCCTTGCATAAGCCCATTGTGAGCAATGCCTGGGTTTTCAATGCCGAGCAGATCAGCGGCCTTCCGCCGCTTTCTGTAAAAGAGCGGAAAATAGACTGGAACCCGACTGAACGGGCCGAGGAGCTTATCCGACACAGCGGCGCGCAGATCGACCATAAGTTTATCGACCGCGCCTGTTACCACATCCGCTATGATGTGATCACCATGCCCGATAGGAGCCAGTTTTCCTCTTCGGCGGGATATTATGCGACCCTGCTGCATGAACTTGCGCACTGGACCGGGCATCCCAACCGACTGGGACGGGAATCTTTGATGACCAGCGGGATAGAAGCCTATGCCAAGGAAGAACTCCGTGCAGAGATTGCATCTATGCTGCTGGGCGATGAGCTGCAGATTTCTCACGATCCCTCCCAGCATGCCGCCTATATAGAAAGCTGGGTGTCGATACTCCAAGACACACCGGTGGAAATCCATGCAGCGGCAATGGATGCAGAAAAGATATTTTCTTTTCTGCGGGACATTGAGCTAAAAGCGCAAAAAGAGATCACTATGGCAGGCGAGAGTGGAATTAACCTTGAGCCGGTCGCGGGTTTGAAATACCTGTCGACAGGAGATGAGATCAGCTATAAGCATAATCTCTACCGCATTCAAGGGCACTTAAAGCAGGGCAGCCTCCGCGTGGAACAGCAGCCTTCAGGCCTGCAGTTCACCCTTTCCAAATCCGATCAGCTCTACCGCTCGCTGCTTGATGTCAAGCTCAGCGGTCAGCGGCAAAATCCTGCCGCTATTATGGCGCCAGGTGCAGTGGATTGGGATGCAGAAACAGTAAAAATAAACAAACGCTAAATCACAAATTATGAAAACATTATTCAATGCAGGTGAGCTGCCTACTTCCCAACTGGAAAAGCTGGGCATATATCACCAGGATCAGCTCCTGCTTGATCCCCATAATATCCGGGCCCTGCTGTCGGGCAGAAGGACCGAACTGCTTTCCCTGCGGGGCATCCATTGGGAAAACTTTAACATTGAGCGGCTGGATGCCAAGCTTTCCCTGTTCAGAAATGATCTGGGGGAAGCGGAGATTCTGATCCACCCGATCTACAAAGAGGTAAGGAAGCACCCCTTGCTGAGCGACGAGGAAATGAGCAGGCTTGCCGCGGGTGAATGCGATTATATTGGCAAGAGCATACAAAAGGAAGAAGGGCGTTATTCAATGCTGAACATTGAATATGATCCGCAGACCAAAGAATTCATCACCTATGATGTTTCCAAAGTCCAATCGCCGGATCTGGTCAACGGGATGCTGCTTTCCCAGGAAGAGAAATCCGCCTTCAGCAGGGGTGAGGTTTTGACCCTGAACGATGGTACGCAGCTCCGTCACCGCGCCTCGGAGCCTTTGGGCCTGCTTTCAGACCGGAAAGCGCTGATCTTATCGGTATTGGTTGACGGGGGAATTTCTTATCTGCTGCTCCGGGGGATCAGCTCGTTGCATCAAGGGGCCGCCCAGCTGGATTATGCCACCCCGGCATTTAACAGCGCATACCGGGATATGGAAGGCCCGGGAACTGCGAAACAGGAGAAATACCTCCTTCCCCAAAATCTTTTCGATGCTGCCCCGGAGCGGGCAAAGGGAATATCGAGGTAATTTTTCCATTTCTTTTTTAACGCAGCTCAAATGATAAAATCAGTGCAAATAAAAGAATTAAGTTATGAATCAGAACAATTTGGAATATCTTCAAAAAAGCCTGGACTATCTGGGTTTTGGAACAAAATTAAATGAAGTGCTGGAATCTGCTATATACCGGCAGCTGGAAAAATTCTCCCTGGGGATCAACCAACGTTATATTCCGGGAGAATTTAGGTCCGATCCCGGAAAAGGGATCGACCAGCTGCACTTTGATCTTAATTTTTCCAAGGCTAAGGAAACAGATGTTTATTTTTTGAACAGCTACGATGTTACCCTCACACGCTACAATGATTCCCCGCCGGTCTCCCAGCGGTTTGAACTTGAGCGGGACAACAGAATGACTGCATTGCAGAGCTACAAGCTGCTCTGCGGTCTCTCCCTGCAAAAAGAAATCTATGTCAAAAATACCTCTGGCACAACCACCTCGGACCGGGAGAAAGTAGCGGTATGGTTCAGGCTCGACCTATCGGTCAGCGGTAACAATGGTAACCATCCGCTCAATAAGTTTTTTCCGGGTTATGGTTATGATCTGGAGAAGGCCATCGAAAAATATCCGTTCAGGGGCCTGGACGACCCGGAAAAAAAAGATGCCGTGACCAGGGCCTTGCGCTATGGAAATCTTGTGGAGCTTTCCCTGGACATCAGTGCTAAGGAGCAGCCAGTCTACGTCGCTGCCAATCCCAGGCTTAAAACTCTTGATATCTATTCAAAAGATATGCAGCAGCTTTGGGACAACCAGATCTTTGCTAGCGAGCAAAGCCAGGAAAAAAAAACCGGGCGGGCATTTGAAGGTGTATTGCCTCCGCCGCAGGTCGGCAGGCAGTTCCCATGGAAACGCCAGGGGGATGAAAATGAGCCCAAGATCGGAAGGTGAATGCTTCCGGTCAGGACTACTCTGATCCCGGAGGGCTATGTAGATGCTGGCTAAGGGTAAAAACTTTGAATCTGCGCCGATTAGCAATAACCTTGAGAAAGCCTTAAACTGGCTGCATTTTAAGGGCAGGGCTCACACTGGTGCAAATTATATCAGTGAAGTACCTGCGGGAATTTCATAAGCTGGCCTGCCTGGTTCAAAGATCCTGGTGTATTCACTGCCTTCGCTCGTAACTTTATCGCCAGTTATCCTGATCCAGTTTCCTTCGCGCAGACCCACGACTTTTACCTCGTTCTGCGTCAAAAACTCATTGATCCTGGTTTCTCTGGTTTCTCCATTGTGTTTTAAATCGGGGTTCGGGTCCAGGTAATGCGGGTTAAGGTTAAATGGTACGAGTCCCATGCAGTCAAAAGAAGAAGGGTAAACGATAGGCATGTCGTTTGTGGTTTTCATGTTGATCCCGCCAATGTTGCTTCCGGCGCTACAGCCCAAATAGGGCTTCCCATTTTGGATGTTCTCACTCAAAATCCGCATCAGCCCATGCTCGTGCAAGGTCTTGACCAGTAAAAAGGTATTTCCCCCGCCGGTGAAAAACCCTTTTGCTTCATGCAGAGCAGCAATAGGATCTGAAAATTCGTTAAGGCCCCTGACGCTGATGTTCAGTGAAGCGAAAAATTCACCAGCTTTAGCAGTATAAGCCTCGTGCGATATGCCGCCGGGTCTTGCATAAGGCACGAAAATGATCTCATCTATACCATTAAATAGTGTGATGATTTCCTGCTTTAGGTATTCCAGGTATTTTCCGCCATATAGGGTGGAGGTGGAGGCCAGTATCACATTCATTTCAGTTGTGTTTTTGCAAAGTTAAAAACACAACGGAACTATAGCTAAAATACCGGATTTAAATTAATTCAAAACTAGGCCAGCATCTGCAGATTCTGATCGTTTGCTCTGTTTCTTATCCGGCTTAAGGTTTCAAGGCGCATGCCCAGATAACTGGCCAAATAACGCTGGGGGACTCTGTCGATCTCAAAGGCTGTGTTTTCCAGTTTGAGGTACCTGCCCAGCGCATTTGGTATCCTGGCCATATTCGATCTTTCTGCAGCCAGGTAATGCTGGGTTTCCAATATCTTTCTGGCAATCACATTCCATTCGGGATATTGATCAGAGCAGGAATCGGTAATGGTATAAGGAATGCGCACAAGGTAGGAATGTTCCAGGGCCTGAAGGTATTCCATGGAATGTCCTGACCTTTGATCAGGATGACGGATGGCTTCAATGATCTGGTTTTCAAAACCAAACCAGGTGCTGATGTCTTTTTTGCGGTCTTTGATAAATCCCCTGACCACGCCGTGAAGTATAAAATACATGGCGTTATTGGAGTCTATTGGAGAAAGAATATGCTTGTGCTTTTTTATAGAAACAACCTGGCAGTTTGATTCATAATGTTCAGTAAACTCTTTTGATAAAGGATGAAATTTTTCCAGATAGTTGAAAAATGGTTTCATCACAAGACGGCTATCGATACCTGTTATCATTGCTTTTATTTAGAATGGCGGGACAATAAATCTGTGCTTTTTCCAATCATGTACGATGGGCTGAAAAGCAAGTCCTCAAATGTATCGGCTATCCTAAAAATACAACGGGCGAATCCGCATACTTGTCTCTAATGATTCAACCGTTAGAGCAAAAAGTGGCTAAATGGGGCTTTGAGCGTTTAATTCCTGAGCGAAGTAGCCTGTAGGCATGATACCCTTTTCCTTTTTGAAAGCATTGTAAAAGGTAGCCTGATTTTTAAAACCCGACTCCTGTGCGATCGCTTCGATGGTTATTTTCTCAGCAAGGATAGGATATTGCGAAAGGAAATGGGAGATCCGGTAGCTATTGATCCAGTCCCGGAAATTCTTCCCGATGTGGTTGTTGATCACAAAAGAACAGTGGTGAACCGGGATGTTGATACGGGTAGCCAGGTCTATAATCTGTAAGTCCTGATTGAGGTAAAGACAGTTGTCCTCCATTTCTTTTTTGATCAGATCAACATATAACGATATCTGGCCCTCAGAAAGATTTAACTTTTTAGCGGGGAGTGATAGGGCTTTTACTTTTAGGTCCGATATCGCAAAATCTTTCGGTACACTCATTTCATCCGAGACCACTTTTTCCCTCCATTCCTGCTTATTCCAATCTATGGCCACGAGCAAAAAACCATAAAAAATACTGGGTTTATGCAGCGCATATAAAAGGATGAGCAGCAGCGCAGTGCAGTTGATGACCACAAAGATCGCATTCTCCATCGGAAGACCAATGTTCCTCAATAGGATCGGCAGCAATCCCAGGAGTTGAAAGAAAGTGGCTACTTTGAGTAAAAATATGGCCCAATACTGTGCGGTATTGTGCACTTGACCTGAACTGATGATCCTGGATCTGATCACAGCCAGCCAGGTTAATCCAAGATAAGCTATGGTCAAAACGGGCCTGAAAAAATAATGGATGTAAGAAGGAAACAGGCCACTCTTAGCCGTCAAAGACAGATACCCTTCGGAATGCAGTTCACTGACTATTACCTTCCAATCAATAGGAGGTAAGCCCGGCCAGGGAAAGATGTGCACAATGGCCAATACCGCAGGGATGAAATGCAGGAGATCTCTTTTTGATACTATTGGTTTTTTAGAAAGAAAACCGGTGATATACAGATAAAAGCAAGCTGGCGCCGCGAAATAAAGCGGTGTGAAGAATTGAAAAAAGATCGAAAGCGGTTCTGCTCTCCCTGCTGTGATGAACTGCGAATTAAGTACCTGTCCAAAGCGAGAAAATAAAAGAACGGATAACAGTATATTCTGCTTTCTATTCCCATTTTTTGCAAAAAATAAATGAAGAGAAATTAATAGCAGGCAAAAACAGGTGGCGCCGGAGAGAAAGTTAACAAACTGCATATATATTGAAACCAAGGTATGGCTTTATTGTCAGCTTATTGGGATTAAGTCTGATTTTTTAGACAAATATCAAATGAAATATATTATTTGTGCTCTTGTGTATCGAAAAAATCCGCGTATTTATTCTTCTAGGTGATGGCGATATCTTGTGGATAATTATCTGGCGAACCAGTATGAGATTTTAACATGCAATTGCTTTTCAATACCTTTATTTTTTTACGATCCTAATAATGAAAAATATCTTTTGCCTGCTGATCTTGCTCAATTGCTCTTTTCACCTTCTGGCACAGGATTGCGATGATCCTGTAGCATGTTGCAAAGCCAATATGGAATCGCCAATTGCCATTCCTACTCTATCAGAGTTAAAATGTAAGACCGCAAAATCGGTACTTTACAAAATATTCCCAAAATTCACTACTTATAAATCTTACTTCTTTAACCAGGTTAATGCCTGTAACGTCCCATCATTAGATTTTAGTAAAGCTACTCTGGAATTTGAGTATTGCATTCCCAAGACAAAGCTAAAAATGAGGGTTTCCATCATGGATTTTAACGATCCGGTTTTTAAGGAGCCTGCTCCAAAAGCGAATATGGATGTAATCAAACTGTTATTCCAGCCTGGAATGGTCAGTCCAATGTTTCAAAATTATGATAGTACAAATAAAAAGTTTAAGCATTCATACATTCATATCCCAACTTTAAAAAACGGTATGCATTACCTCACTTTTGAAGCTTTGGAGGCTGATCGCTTTTATATCCATATCGTGATTGATGGTGACGGGTTGAAAGATGCCAAATCGGTTGATGCATTTTTAAAAGAATATGTTGAAGCGTTTAGCTTTGATTAATACCATGATAGACAGGATAAAAAATAAACTCAGACAAATCGCTTACAGTAAGGTTCTATATAAATTTGGTTATGGTAGCAGGGTGTCGAAAAGTATCTGGGAAAAACAGTTTGGGGGGGAAGAATGGGATTATCTGTATTCAGATGCAGAAAAAGACCATTATCTGGCGATTGCCGGTCTGCTTAATGGCAATGGCCCGGGAAAAATTCTGGATGTAGGATGTGGCCAGGGTGTATTATATCATTACCTCAGAAAAGAGTTGGGAACGTTGAATTACCTCGGGATAGATATTTCGAGCAATGCCGTAGCTAAAGCCAAAAATTCATTTCCTGAAGGCGGTTTTGATACCTTGGATTTTGAATATGTAAATCTTGAGGGAAAATTTGATGTAATTATCTTCAACGAAACCCTGTATTATTTCAACAGGCCGCTTAATACAATACAAAAATGTATCAACCAGAATTTAAATAAGGGTGGGTATTTTATCATTTCCATGTGTGAATATACCGGTCATGAGGTGATCTGGCAGAAACTAAAGCAGCGTTTTAATTTTCTTTCCTTTGAAGAAATTAGAAATGCTAATGATCAGAAATGGAAGGTAGGACTTTTTAAGCCTTAAAAAACTTGTGAAGCGAAAGCAGAGGATCAAAGAATTTACGCATCAGCTGATAGCTTTGGCTCAGTTTAAAAGAAATGGATTTGGCCGAGTCCGATTGGTGTATGCCTATTCTGCGCAAGGCAAAATGATGCTGCCTAGGCTGATAGATGGAGAGACCATATTCGTAACCGGCCTGTTTTAACAAATGCCTGTATTTTTTCGGAATATCTCCGTATGGGTAAGTGAGGGTGTAAATTTTTTTATTGATCAGTGTTTCAAGACACTGTTTAGATCCTGAGATTTCTTGCCTAAACTTTTCCTCACTAATTTCGCTTGCCCTTAGATGATGTTCGCCGTGGCTTGCTATTTCCATGCCCTGCTCGCTGAGGTACTGCAATTGCTCCCCGCTCATCAAATCTACCTTTGCAAAACCCTGCTCTGTTACATCCCAGGAATTAGTTCCTCCAATCTGCGCAGTAGGGATAGAAAAAACAGCCTTCATCCCCCGTTTGATTAATTCTGGTATCGCATATTGAAAAAGCGAATCCGGGCAGTCATCAAAACTCAGAATAACATGTTTTTTATGTGAAGGGGCATTGCTTTTTTTGATCTCTTCAAAAGTGGTAGTAGTCAACCCTTTCTGCCCAATAACATTTAAAAGAAGGTTAAATTTTTCTGTGGTGATGCTCCAGTCTTCAATTCCCTTCTCCGGGAGATCAATAACATGATGGAGCATGATAATCGGAGTAGCCATTTATTAAAGAATTTCTCGCGCCTTAATCTTAATTGCAGGATTTCCCTGATATACACCGTAAGCTTCAAGATCTTTTGTGGCTACACTGCCCATCGTAAGTACCGCATGGCTAAGAACTTTTACACCCGGCCCAACCTGGGCACCTGCTCCAATCCAGGCACCTTCTTCAATATTGATGGGTGTTGTAATCAGATCAAAACTTGTTTTGGCGTAATTGTGGTTGCCTGTGATCAGCGTAGCCCGTTGCGAAATGCAACAATGCTCGCCAATATTTACAAAGTCTAAATTTTCGATATAACAGTCTGCCAGCCAGCTGTAATCTCCAATCACAAGTTTCCAGGGATATTTGATGTGAATACCTGGTTTAATCCTCACTTCTCTTCCGATCGTAGCCCCAAAGAGCCTTAAGATAAAAACAAGCACTGAACTAACTGGCAAGATCCTGCTTTTGAAAAAGAAAACATCCGTAAGATACCATAAAAATTGTTTTATGGTCGATGCGCCGATCTTAAAATCGCCGGTATTAAAGTTTTTATGTAACTGTGTTTTGTTCAAGGTAGATTTAATCTTGCTTAACTTGATCGGTATCTTCGTTTTTTGCTTTGCTGATCCCTTTTGTGTTTTTCTTGATCCATATATATAACATTACAAAAATGCAGATGTACACAATTACATTAAAAATTTCGTGGTGGTAGGTAAAGTTTTGTCGTTGCGATTCAAAAAAGCCAAGCAAAACCCCTAAGCCTGCAATCCGGCAAATATTTAAAATATAAATTGTCACAAGCCCAATAGCCAGCATTTTAAAGGTAGATTTCCATGGAGCAGGAAAGGCCAATACAAAAGCCGCTAAAAAACTCATCACCCCAAGACCCAGGCACGAATAATTAATACGGAGATATGGACCGGCAACAACCATTACATCCGATTCGTTATATATCGCATAAAAACCAAAAGCTTTAATAATCCACACAGCAGGTACAATCAAAGCAGTTTTAAGCCCCTGTATGTAGTCAAAATGCCCGGCAATATAAGCATTGTAAAATCTTGCATCTGGGCTCATTACACTGTTCATAAACAGATTCCCCTGACTAAATAAAATGTATAATAAAAAAAGTGCGATTACGAATTTGATTGCTTTTTTATCAGCTTGTTTCTTGGCCTGTTTATGCTCGATTTCGTTCATATGTTTATGGGATTCTTGATAAAGGTAATATTTTTCTTTTTTTGATTTAATTATTAGCTATAATGACTAAGAATTTCGCAATCTGTTTATTTTCTTGTCTACCAGCTTTCTAAACCAAAGCCCCTGCAGATAATGGAATTTTCTGGCGGTTTTATGGTCAAGAATCCCCAATTGGAATACCATGCGGTAGCTGTAATATAAGTATGGCCGTAAACCTAGCGGCAGTTTCCACCAAAGTCTTTTTAACCACGCTTTCTTTTCATCCGGATTGCCCCAAAGACTAGGTTTTAAGGTTTGGATACGTACCTTTTGCATCCGCTCTATTTCTTCAAGAGCAATCAGATCGCTATATCTTTCATGTTTTTTAAACCAAAAGTCTATATCGTTTTCCTTAAGGTTTTCTTCCAGCAAATGCCCTTTCTTCCAGATGAGTGTTTTACCCCCAACAATAAAGCGGTGATCCATATTCTCGTTTAAATCCGAATAGCCAATCCCTGTCCTGAACATTTTAAGCAGATAAATGGGGTAATAGCCACCATAACGGATCCAGCTGCCCTGAAAATAGTTTTTTCTGTTAAAATAAATCCCGTTTATGTTTTCGAAATCTGTATCTCTAAACTGTTTAAGTTCATCAAAAAGTTCTGGGCTTACCACCTGATCCGCATCCAGTCCGATGGTCCAGGGCGTAATAATGTTAAAGTTTTTCAATGCGAAATCCCACTGTTTAGGATGATTGATAAAAACATTATTTTTAATCTCCGCCCCGTAACTTTTAGCAATGTTTAAGGTATTATCGGTACTGCCGCTATCCAGAATAAAAACTTTAGCTTGCAAATCTTTAATCGATTCGAGCAAACGGGGTAGGTGAACCTCCTCGTTAAAAGTTAAAATAATAATGCTGAATTCGCTGTTCATTAAACCAGTTTTTCGTAAAGTTCCAGATAACGGTTAGCCAAAGTCCGGTCATCAAAATCATTCCTGATAATTTCTGATGCCAATTGTCTAATCTTTTTCCTTTTTTCTCGATCGTGAAACGCGTTTAGCAACTTTTCTTTAACATCATTAGCTTCAAGTTCAGATACCCATCCTAATTGCTGCTCAAGTACATAGTCTGATAAGCCTACCCGATCTGAAATCAAAACAGGCGTTCCAACGCTTAAACTTTCGACCACCACATTGGCAAAATTTTCATTAAAAGACGTTAATACCAATAAATCATGGTTAGCCATTAATTCATATTTGTTTTGGTCAGAAACTTGTCCAAACCAATTAATGTGTTGATTGAGCTGTAAATTTTGGGCTTTCAGCTTTAAGCTTTCCACATATTCTTTCTTTCCTGAACCTGCAATAGTAAGCTGCCAGTCTATATCCAGTAACGATAAGGCATCAAAAAACAATTCAAGACCTTTTTTTTCTTCAATACGCGAAAGGTAAATAAGTTTAAAGACCAAACTTTGTTCTTCCCCTATGCGCCATTCGCCATGCTCAATATTCACCAAATTTGGAATTACCGTAATGCTTTTCGGGGTAACAATTTCAAATATATCCCGCTTTTCCTGTTCGCTCGTGGCATGGATATGGCAGTATTGTAAAAGCCTTTTCCCGATTAAATGATGAAGAAGCCTTTTAAAAAACGAATTGCGGTTGTTTTGAGTGTAAGCTGTGAGCATTCCCCTTGGCGAAAGCACTACAGGCACTTTGTACCATTTCGCCACCAAACAACTCAAAACAGAAATCAAGTTCCACCAGGCATGAATATGTATAATCAATTTGTCATCCTGATTACTTTGCTTGTCATCCGCATTGTTCCGTTTGTCATCCTGAGCCTGTCGAAGGACTTTATGCAAACCCCACAACAACCCAGGCGAAAAATGACTGTGATCTTTAGTCCATCTTTTATAATAAGTTACAGCTACCCCCTCAACCAAAAAAGGCTCGCCTATGCTTACCTCCAGTTCTTCATTACCATTGGCGGTAGTCGTTAGTACTGCTAATGCAAACTGTTTGTCATCCTGAGCGTAGTCGAAGGATCTCTTTTCAGCAATTCCCGTAGCCTCCTCATACTTATCGCCATCCGCCAATCGCCCATCGCTAATCCCCATCAATGTTTCGCACAATTTACCAACGCTCTGTATCGGCCCCCCATAAATATAGGCAGGTTTGTAAGAAGCTGTAATTTGAATAATCTTCACTTAAATTTTAATCTGTTTTAAAAACTTCTCTAGCGCAAATCTCCTAATGAGCTCGTAAATCAACAAGTACATCAGTAATCCACCAATCAGTTTATTCAATGCCGATTCAAATAAATAAATCAAGATAAATAAAGGAATAATCATCGCCGTACCAATTAATTTGTCTGGGCTGCTGGTCATTACATATTTATAAACCAAACCGATTAACAAACCATAACCAAATAAACTAATAAACATACCGGGCATGCCAAAATCAACATAGTTTTCGGTCATGTAACCTAGGCTGATTGATGTGGCAGATTCAGTTCCAGCAACTTGCATTCCCGAATACTTTCTGGTTGTTTCAGAATCGTCAATAATTTTCTTATTTGGAAAGAACAGTCGTGGTTGAAGAACACGTCCTATGGCATCACCCCATAAACGGCCATTTGTATGGGGAATCACACGGGGTACATAATCAACTGTTGCCGAAAAAAAATCGATGTAAGATAGTCTTTCAACAGTTTGTTTTAAGCCATCATTGATATTGTCTTTATTAACATTACGAACCAAGTCATTAAGCTTGGTAAGTGATTCACTACTTGTCCTAATCGAGCTTTGGGATATAGTACCACCATTCAAATAGCTTCTGTATTCTGGTTTAACATACTGCCAGATTATTAACATATAAACAAACATAACGCCCAGTGCTGCCAAAGGAAATATTTGTTTAAAACTTAAATTTTTTGAATATACTACAGCCAAACCTCCAAAAAGAACCAAAAAATAATCTTTAAAACTTGAAAAAAATCCAGTGAGACTTAGTACTACTTCTAGTCCAGTAATTAAAAAGAAAAGTTTGTATTGTTTAGTGAAGAAGGTACTCATCATAAAAATGAAGAAAATCATCCATTTAAAATCTGCAAGTTTAGTTACTGGTTGTTGAAGCCCCCCCAATGAGTAAGAATAGTTGAGTAGCACGGGGTACAAAAAGATAACAATCAAATATAATGGTACTAATTTCCTAGAATCGTATCTCAACGCAATTTCTGCATAATCGTCCTTTTCTACGGAATACCTTCTAATGATTAAATGAATGCCCAATGCAACTGATAGTATGCCAATCAAACTGATATAATAGGTTTTTTCAATTTCCTTATAATTATCGAATACTTCCGTAATATTTAATCTCTGAAAATTTGCATAAAAAACTTTAATTGTAACCGATAGCCATTGAAGACAAAAGCCAAAAAAAAGAAAAGCGCTTTCGTCTTTTTTCCATAATAGTTTAAGCAATAAAAATGGAACTAAAACAGCACAGCTTGTAGCTATAGCATTATAACTTGTGATAGAATAAATAAGCAGTAAAAACATTAAAATTATTTCTACTTTGCCTATTTCTTTAAACCGACCCATTAAATTTATCTCCCTAAAATATTTTGGTAAAATTTATTATCTAATTTCAAGAATCTAATCGTTCTAATAAATACCCATCTAAAAAAAAGGCCGATAATATTTGTTTCCGAATGTAGTAATATCATTAGCTTTTTACTTTCCTTATATTCTTTTATCAAAATTAAATATAACAAGTCATTAAAATAGGTAGGCTGTGTTTTCCAAAGCCAAAAGCGTTTAGCAATATTATGATCATTTTTATCCGTTACAAGTAGATCAATAATTTTTTTTTGTATGGGCATATCTTCTTTTATCCTCAGCGCAATACTTTTTGAGTTTCTGCTGAGTTGGGCGCTATGTAAACGAAGATAGGTAAGTTTTACAGGGATTCTTCCTATGTTTCCAATAGTTGCCAACCTAGTCCATAAATCGAAATCGGCACTCAAAATCATTTGTTCATCAAATAATCCAACAATGTTAATATGCGCAGTACTTAAAGTTACATTAGAAATATTACCTGGAATGCAACCCCATTTTGAAGATAAGTTAGCATACAATTTTGTATCAATAATTGATGGAGTACCATCAATTTTTTCGAAGACGTTAACTTTTCCACTCTCATCCATATATTCAACGCCGTGATAACTCATTGTGATATTCGGATGAATCTTGTGGAATTTTAGGCATTCTTCAAGACAGTTGGGCATCATAATGTCGTCTTGTGCCCACAGGTGTATCAATGGTGATTGACAAGCCCCAATCAGTATATTTAGTGTTTTAAAAAGCCCTAAATTTTTATGGTTGTATAAAATTTTAACATTGTGGTTTAAACCTTCAATCTGTTTTAGATAGGATAGGCTTCCGTCAGTAGAAGCATCGTCGCAAATGAGTACTTCGTAGTCTTGCGCTGTTTGGTTTAAAATAGAGGTAACGGCACTTTCGAGATATGTTAAGCCATTATAAACAGGAAGCACTACTGAAATTTTTGACATTAATTACAGTCTAGTTCAAAAAGAAGTTCTGATCCAAATAAAGTAGGCGCAAGAAAAAAAAGAAATTGATTAGTTATTCTTGTTGGTTTTTTTCCTAGTTTTCTAATTAGGCTATAAAGTGGTGGCAAGCCACTTACTGATGATGATCTAACAACAAAATTATATTTTTCGAACATACTTGTAGCCGATTTTTTTGTATACCATCTCAAGTGAGTATAGTCCATAATACCATCATTTGTGTATTCAAACTTTCCTAAAAGAAGATTAAACCTTGTTTTGAAATACATAATGTTTGGTAAAGCGATTAGGATCTTTGCTTTATTTTTTGATGCTAAATTATAAATGTCATTTAACAACCTTTCAGGAAACGCAATGTGCTCTAACACATGAGAGCATATTATAAAGTTATATTGATTAACATAAACTTCATCTGGTAACCCATTTTCTAAGTTAAAATTGTAAATATTTCTGCAGTAAACAGATGCTAGCTTCATTTCATCGTTCGAAATCGTAATACCATCTATTGTATTGCCTAACTCTTTTAATAGTTTTGCGTTATTCCCGGCGCCACAGCCTATATCTAATATTTTGTGTGAGGAGTTTTTAATCAATCTGATAATATTATCATTGCCACTGTTAATGTATATTTTATCAGATACTTTCATAAAGATGTTTAATGAATTTTTCAGCCTGGTTTCCAAAACTCCAGGATTCAATAATTTCTGAAGAATTTTGGCCGAATTTTCTCAATTTAACAAAATCATTTAAAAGAATTAGTTTTTCTTTGAGGCTATTACGACTTTGTGATTGGAATACATAGCCATTATAATCTTCTTTTATCAAATCTTTATTACAGCCCACTTTATTGGAAACCAATATGGACTTACCTGCTGCCATAGCTTCATTAACAGCCAATCCCCAGGTTTCTGCTGGCCCTTGCGAGGGTAAACAAAATAGATCACAAGCTTGATAAATAACAGGCATCATATTTTGATTCTGAAAATCCATGAAATGAACTCTGTTACCACTGTTGTCACCCTGAGCTAAGCCTGCACTGAGCTTTACGATGTGTCGAAGGGCTGTACTTTTAAGTTTTTCCTCCAACTCACCATTTCCTACAAAAAGAAGGTGAGTATTGGTACAATTTAAATCAATAAAGGCTTCCAGCAAAATGAAGGGATCTTTTTTCTCTTCAAATTTTCCGGCAAAAAGAATTAAAATTTCACCATCATTAATGGCCAGTTTATCACGAAGTGCCCTTACTTCCTCTTTTCTGTCTTGTCCGAATCTATCATTATCTACCGCATGTGGTGCATATATCAGTTTCTGATCTGGTACTCCCATAGCTTTAAAATATGCTTTATTGGCTGTTCCAACATAAAATGCAAAATCAACATGTTTATATACCCAGTTTAAAAGGAATCCTCTAAATAAGCTCTTTACCCACAGCTGGTCATCTAATAAGGTAGAATCTCCCCTAAACCATACGGGGATTTTATCCTTAAAATGTCTCATCACCTTTAAGTGGCTATGATAGGCCCATCCATAAACAAGTATTGCTGATGGGTTAAAAAAATTGATCTGCTCAATCAAGTCAGTATTCTTAATTCCAGAGAAGTGGTTATATCCAGGTTTTTTTGCTGAATTTGAGACAAAAGTATAATCATAGCCATCTAATAAAGGAATGTCCCATTTTATTGCTTTACCAAAGCCAACATCATAACTGAGTTCATCCGGGTTACCAGCACTATAAAAAACCTTTAATAAGCATTGCTTATTCAAAACTTCAAATACTTTACTATAGTATTGGATAGGATGAGATATAACTACCGCTAACTTTTTCAAATGTTACCTTCTATGAGGTTTATTAGACTACTTGCTAGATATAATGGAGAAATAGGGAATGCCATATTTTCTAAAACTGTTTTTCTTTAAAGTCTAATGAGATTTAAATCCTAGCGTACTAAACTTTTCAGTTGATAATTTTTTATGCTTAAGTCAAATAAATCACATTGTCTCTTGGTAGTCGCTCTCGCTCTATACTGTTCAAATTCTTCCCAATCAGTTTCTGGTTTAGGTAAGCTGTTATCAGCAACACCTTTTAAAAAAGAGCAGATAGTATCCATGGCAGTTTTATAATTTAAAATATCTGCAACATGGCCTGCATTACATTCTATAAGAGATTGTGCAGCACTGCTTTCCAAATTAAAAATAGCCAAAATGGGCTTCTCCGTCATAATATAAGGGTATATTTTAGAGGCAGTATAGGCAGGTTTTTCGTGGCCAGGGATAAAAAGGGCATCTGCACGCTGTAGGTTAAAAATACTCTCATAAAAAGATATCCTATCAGTTTGTTCCGTTACGTAATTGCCTACTCCTAATTTTTCTGCCACGCTAAAAAGTGTTTTTTCACCGCTTCCTAAAGGAGCATAGCTAGTGCCAACAAAATGAAATCTCAGCTTCTGAAAGTTTTTGAAATCTTTTTTTAATCCAATTTTAAATCCTTTAAGCAGCAGCATTACCGCTTTTTGCATATCAAAACCACCGCGGCCTACATATACAATATGTTTATAAACAGGATTATCGTCATAAGCAAGTTTTAACTCCTGTTTATGGTTGGCGGCAATTTCAAGATCTCGCCTAAACCCACCAAAAGTGATGGTTGCAGAAGGCAATTTTGCTAAATGTGGATACCGTGTAATGAGATCATCAATGTAAGCATCCGATACCGAAATTAGCCCATCAACATCTTTCATCGCTACGGGCTCTAAATATTTATCTAAGCGGTAAGAGAACCAATATTTTTTTGGCCTTTTGTATTTGGGCTTATCTTCATAATAATTGGTAAACCAGGGGTCCTGCATATCGATAATATAAGGGATCCCAAATTTCTTTTTCCAGTATGGGCCTAGGGCACAGACAGGAAACTGTGTTGTAGAGAAGAATATGAGGTCAAACTTTTCTTTTTTTAATAAACGGTTAACATAACTTTTATAAAACCAAAGCGACCTTAAAGCAATACTGCCCAAGCCAAATTTGTAGGTCAGCTTTTTGGGCAAGGCACTAATTCGGTGAATTTTGATATTTTGTGGCACCGAATCATTTAAAAGGTAATCGAAAACAGCATCAGTATATTCTTCAGCAACGCATACAATTTCAGCTTCCCAATCAAAATCACTGTAAAAAGGAAGGCTCATTCTCACCCGTTGCATATCTGCAGCGTTAGATGGTACAAAATACGGCGAAATGATTAAGGCTTTTTTGTTTTGCATTGTCTTCAATTTATTTAAAAACCCTTGAAAAAAAAGCAGGATAGGGACCACGGATAAGATGCAAACCATATGCATTTTTAATATTTCTTTTATTGTTATTGGCAAATGGCGAAAGTAGACTAATATAATATCCCATTCTAAAAAACCTATCGTGTTGCCATTTATCCCATCCTTTTCCTTTGATAAAATATTCTAATATAGGTTGGTAATTCCATCTTGAATCCAATTTGAATATTTTTTTGTGTGTAAACAATACATCGTTTAATATTCCTTGATCAAAAGGCCCCCATATCCTCTTATCACTATTATCTTCCGCTCCATATGGATATATTCCTCGTTCGTAGGCCAAGTCTAACAGATACCGCGCCTGCTGATCAAAAACAAGAAAACCTGTGTTCGCCGTCCATTCTACATGTGCTGCCTTGGTATGCCTTTGTTCAGCATCCATGCATGCGCCAATAAAACCATCAGGCACGTACTCCATTATGGGAGCATTTTCGCTAAATAATATATCATCATCAACAATGATATACTTTTTAAAATTTGGTAATATTTTATGAACCTGCAACTTGTTAAAATGAGGACTCCTGTTTAAAGGATTATGGGGCTTTTTTAACAAAATGCTACTGTAGCCATATTTTGCTGCCCATTTACTTAATCTTGGGAATGTGTATGAACTTAAATGTTCCCGATCTCCAATTGATACCATAACCACTATAGTATCTTCTGCTTCAGTCATATTAAATGATATTGTTTAAGGCATTTATGAATTTAACCTTTTCTATATCCCAGTTAAAGTATATATTACCCAACATTGAGCAATATTGTTTTGCTTCAACTAACCGCTCGGGAAAAAGCTGATAATTATTTATACTTTCGGTGAGTGTATTAATATTATCATTCTGATACAGCGCACCAATACCTGAATATGCTTTAAATAATGTGGCTTGGGCCAAAGTATCACTAGCTATTACCGCCAATCCACATTGTATATATGT
>Ga0308165_1002787_pt1 | contig 20026 bp, 11 predicted proteins | sample PhyWR2_FD_201032 | JGI IMG/M metagenome (GOLD analysis project Ga0308165, IMG submission 201032) | Phyllosphere microbial communities from UC Gill Tract Community Farm, Albany, California, United States - DLSLW.R2 | ecosystem: Host-associated > Plants > Phyllosphere > Unclassified | place: USA...
AGGTACAAGTCCATCTCCCCCAGCAGTTCGCCGAAGCTGTAAGGATCTTCTGTCACCTGTTCACCACCGGCCCAGCGTATCCGCAACAGGTACGGTTGTGCCCGTTCGAAATGCCCCACAAAAAGCCCGGGCCGGTCAGTGGCCTGGAGTGCGCCCAGCTCTTCGCCGGTATCCTTGCTCAACACCTGAACACTCAAGGCGTCGGGCAGATAGGCCCGGATGAATTGACCGCCGGCACCATCGCCATGGGGGCCGAGAATGGAAAAAGGATCGTGATGTTCGGCGCGCACCAAGGCGTCGATCTCCCGCGATCCTGGCAATAACGCCCTTGCGGCGTGCCCCTGTTCCTTGTTCGAGAAACTCATGACTACTCTCCACCAAGATCGGAAAAGGGTTTAAGCCCACTCAATAATCCATACAAACCGTGCAATGGCACCGGCAACCAGGTGGGTCGATTTTCTGCCTCGTAGGCCACTTCGTACGCCGCCTTTTCCAGACCGAACAACGCCAGCGCGGCGTCCTCGCCTCCCGGATCTTGCCACGCATGTCCCAGACTAGCTGCTGCCAGCCGATAAGCGTCGATAAATGCCTGCCTGGCTTCATTCAGGTAACGCTCGGCCACTCGCTGCCGTGCAGCCTGGGCCTGTTCGGTGTTGTCGACGTTGTGCACGTTGATCGCCATCGCCGCCGCGTAATCGAAGGAGCGCAGCACGCCGCTCACATCCTTGTACGGGCTGTGCTTGCCGCGCCGCTCGACCAATGGCCGTGCCGGCTCGCCTTCGAAATCGATCAGATAAGCATCGCCCTTGATCACCAGCACTTGCCCCAGGTGCAGGTCGCCGTGTACACGGATGCGCAAGCCTCCCGCAGCCTGTTTTCCCAGTGCCTGTACATGCGCGAGGATGGCCTTCCTGTTGTCCAGCAGATCACTGACCAGTGACTGGTCCTCAGGGTTCAGTTCATTTTGATGCTGTTTGAGCAATACCAACGCGCGCTCCACTTGCGCGGCGACGTCCTTGGCAGAGGCCTGGGCGTCCTTGGTCGTGGTGATCTGCGGGGCAAAATCCGAATTGTCAGTGGGCGCCGCCAGCACCTGGTGCATCTCGCCCAGGCGCTGACCCAGCATGCCGGCGAAATCGCGCAGCTCCCCGAGCGCGTTGTAATGCTGCTCCTGCTCGGACATGGCGCCAGCCAGCTCATCACGCAGCGCCCGCTCCAGGTTGTTCTGGGTCCACTCCCACGCATCGCCCTGATTACTGAGGTAGCCCTGCGCAATCATCAGCAGATTGTCTTCGCCCTTCTCGTCACGACGTACCACGGAGCCCAGCAGCGGCGAAATATTGGCAAAGCCCGCCTCCGTCAGGTAGGCGCTCATCTCCAGTTCCGGGTGCACGCCCGAGGCGACTTTGCGGATCAGCTTGAGCACCATGCTGTTGCCAATCACCACCGAGCTATTGGACTGCTCCGCCGACAGGTAACGCACCTCGGACTCATTCGTAAGTCCCAGCCTGGCAAGTTCGGAGGTCGGCTCGAAGCGTATTTCACCGTCATTGCAAGGCAATACCTTGTTGTCTTGCATGCTGGCGAGCACGGTGCGGATGAAGTTTTCCAGGGTGAACGCGTCGGTGATCAACCCCACCTGCGGCCCTCGCCGCACTCGCGACAACGCCAGTTGCTGAGGCAACGCCGGGCCTAGCTGATCGTCGGCAATGAAGCCAAATGGCAGTTGGTAGCGGTTGGTCTGCCCGCCGCTGGTGACTTCAATTTCACTGAGCAGCACCGGATGCTGCGCATCCCCAAAACGCACGCCATAGGCGAGGTTCACCTTGTCGATGGCGGCATCTTTGCCGGCAAACCAGCGTCGGTTCTGCAACCAGCTCGGCAGGATGCCCTGTTCCAGCGTCGCGCGTGACGGCGTATCGAGCAGTTCTTCCATGCGTTTTTTCAGCACCAGGGTGGTGAAGTCCGGCAGGCTTTGCGCCGGTTCGACGTGCCAGGAAGGCATTTGATTCTCCAATGCGAGTCCGAACCAATAGAAGCCATAAGGCGCCAGGGTCAGGAGAAAATTGAGTTGGCCGATGGGCGGAAAAGCATTACCCCCGAGCATTTCCACCGGCACCATGCCCACGTACGCCGACAGGTCCAACTCTGCCGCCTGGGCGCTGCGCGACACGTTGGCCACGCACAGGATGATTTCCTGCTTGCCATCATCTGCCGTGTACTCACGGGTAAACGCCAGGATCCGCCGGTTGCTCGGCGAGAGCATTTTCAGGGTGCCGCGCCCGAACGCCTTCGACTGCTTGCGCACCGCGAGCATGCGCCGCGTCCAGTTCAACATCGAATGCGGATCGCCGGCCTGGGTCTCGACGTTGACCGACAGGTAACCGTATTGCGGGTCCATGATCGGAGGTAGCACCAGGCTGGCCGGATCGGCTCTGGAGAAACCGCCGTTGCGGTCAATTGACCACTGCATCGGAGTCCGCACGCCATCGCGGTCACCGAGGTAGATGTTGTCACCCATGCCGATTTCATCGCCGTAATACAGGGTCGGCGTGCCGGGCATCGACAGCAGCAGGCTGTTTAGCAGTTCAACACGTCGGCGGTCTCGCTCCATCAACGGCGCGAGGCGGCGGCGAATTCCCAGGTTGATCCGCGCGCGCCGGTCAGCCGCGTAGTAATTCCATAAATAGTCACGTTCCTTGTCGGTGACCATCTCAAGGGTCAGCTCATCGTGATTGCGCAGGAAGATCGCCCACTGGCAGTTGGCGGGGATTTCCGGGGTCTGGCGCAGGATATCGGTGATCGGGAATCGATCTTCCTGGGCCAGCGCCATGTACATGCGCGGCATCAGCGGAAAGTGGAACGCCATGTGGCATTCGTCGCCATTGAGGCCGTTTTTGTCGGTGTCGCCGAAGTAGAGTTGAGTGTCTTCCGGCCATTGATTGGCTTCGGCCAACAGCATGCGGTCAGGATAGTTGGCATCGATCTCGGCGCGGATCTGTTTGAGGACGTCGTGGGTCTCGGGCAGATTCTCGTTGTTGGTGCCGTCCCGTTCGATCAGATAGGGAATGGCGTCAAGCCGCAGGCCATCGATACCCATGTCGAGCCAGTAGCGCATCACCGACAGCACGGCTTTCATCACCTGCGGGTTATCAAAGTTCAGGTCCGGCTGATGGGAATAGAAACGGTGCCAGAAGTATTGGCCGGCGACCGGGTCCCAGGTCCAATTGGATTTCTCGGTATCGAGAAAGATGATCCGCGTACCGTCGTATTTGCCATCGTCATCGGACCACACGTAAAAATCCCGAGCGGCCGAACCCGGCTTGGCCTTCCGAGCGCGCTGGAACCAGGGATGCTGGTCGGACGTGTGGTTGATGACCAATTCGGTGATCACCCGTAGGCCGCGCTTGTGCGCTTCGGCGATGAAGCGCCGAGCATCGGCCAGCGTTCCGTAGTCCGGATGCACACCGCGGTATTCGGCGATGTCATAGCCATCATCACGGCGCGGCGACGGGTAGAACGGCAGCAACCAGATGGTGTTGACGCCGAGCTCGGCGATGTAATCAAGCTTGGCGATCAAGCCAGGAAAATCGCCGATGCCGTCGTTATTGGAGTCAAAAAAGGATTTAACGTGAACCTGATAGATCACCGCGTCCTTGTACCAAAGAGGGTCCTTGATGAACGTGGCTGCCTTGGGTTTCTTCGCCATGTGAAACTCCTGCTGAATCCGAGAAACGCCGCGACCTTATCTAGACCGTGATCCGCCAGATACCAAACGGTTGATACGCCGGGTCAATGCGCATGAACTGATACTTGCCGTGCCAGGTCCAGCGGTGGCCATTCATCAAATCTTCGCCCTGGGTGCTGGCGTCATCGGCCAGGCCCATTTCCCAGAGCGGCAATTCGAAATTGGCCTCCTGGACGTTATGCGGATCGAGGCTGACCGCTACCAGGATAAAGTTGCTGCCGTCGGCGCTGCGCTTACCGAAATACAGGATGTTGTCGTTCCAGGCGTTGTAGATCCTCAGGCCGAGGTGGGTGTACAGGGCCGGGTTCTGCCGACGGATGCGGTTGAGTTGGGCAATCTCGGCGATGATGTTGCCCGGCGCGTTGAAGTCCCTTGGGCGGATCTCGTACTTCTCGGAGTCGAGGTATTCCTCCTTCCCTGGCACCGGCGCGGATTCGCACAGTTCAAAGCCCGAATACATGCCCCACAGGCCGGACCCCATGGTCGCCAGCGCGGCACGGATCAGGAAACCGGCCCGACCGGACTCGTGCAGGAACGCCGGGTTGATGTCCGGCGTATTGACGAAAAAATTCGGCCGGTAGCACTCGCGCCATGGCGACTGGTTAAGCTCGGCAAAATAGGTGGCCAGCTCCTGTTTGGTATTGCGCCAGGTGAAATAGGTGTAGCTCTGCGAGTAACCGACCTTGCCCAGACGGGCCATCATTGCCGGCGTGGTGAAGGCCTCGGCGAGGAAAATCACCTCAGGATGCAGCGCCCGGACATCGGCAATCAGCCACTGCCAAAACGGTAAGGGCTTGGTGTGTGGGTTGTCGACCCGGAAGATCTTGACGCCCTCCTCGACCCAGCCCACCACAATGTCGCGCAACTCGGTCCACAGGCTCGGGATTGCATCGGCGGCATAGAAGTCGACGTTGACGATGTCCTGGTATTTCTTGGGCGGGTTCTCGGCGTATTTGATGGTGCCGTCCGGCCGCCAGTTGAACCATCCCGGGTGTTGCTGCAGCCAGGGGTGGTCCTGGGAGCACTGAATGGCGAAGTCCAGGGCGATTTCCAGGCCATGCGCTCGAGCAGCGGCCACCAATCGGCGAAAGTCATCGCGGGTGCCCAGTTGCGGATGAATGGCCTCATGCCCACCTTCCGGGCTGCCGATGGCATAAGGACTGCCGGGATCGTCCGGCCCAGCGGTCAGGGAGTTGTTCGGTCCCTTGCGGAAGCTGCGCCCGATGGGGTGAATCGGCGGGAAATACAGAACATCGAAGCCCATGTCCTGAATCATCGGGAGCCTGGAATGCACATCATTGAAGGTGCCGTGACGCGCAGGATCGTCGGTGATCGAGCGGGGAAACAGTTCGTACCAACTGGCGAACTCGGCGAGCTCACGCTCGACATCCAGCGGAAATTCCTGACTGAAACTCAGGTAGGGACGGTGGTCGGCCTGGGCCATGAGATCAGCGCTGCGTGGCTGCAAGAACAGGGCGACCTGCTCGGTTTCGAGCAACCCTGCCAGTTCATGGTGCAACGCCGCCAGCGCTTCACTCAGCGGCCCATCGGCGCGTTCGGCCGCGTGCTCGACCATATTGCGGCCTTCCTGCAATTCAAGACTGACCGGGACGGCAGCCATGTGCTTCTTTTGCAGTTCGTAACAAAAGCTGGCGAACTGATCGATCCAGGCTTCGATGCAGAACACATAACGACCCTGGGTGTGCACCGTAAATTGGCCGCGCCAGCCGTTGTTGCCAATATCCTTCATCGACTCGCGCTGCCAGATCTCCTCCCCCTCGGCCCGCCAGCGCACTTGCACCGCCAGCTTGTCGTGCCCGTCGGCGAACACTTTGCTGGTGACCACCACCTCCCGGCCCACCACCGCCTTGACGGCAAACTGCCCGCCATCAAGCGTCGGCATGGTGTCTTCAATCGCGATTCGCGGCATCAGCAACGCCTGCGACAGCGGCAAATGAGCGTTGTAGCTCAGCTCTGTCGGTTTCTCACCAGTCATCGAGCCTATCTCCTGTACGCCCCAAGGACGCTCTCGTGCAGGACCGGCCTTCACGCGAAGGCGTCAGCCCCGAAATGAACTCACTTAGGTTCCGAGCGACACGCCCGGATAAAAGTTCAGGCCAATTGCAGCGGAATCAATTCACGTCACCGGCGGTCAATCAACTTAAGCACGACTCACGCCATGTGCCACCGGAGGCTTGAACCATGAGTATTCCAATCCCGGCTGAAACACCCGATCCGAACATCGATAAGCCAACCATTCCCCCGACCGATCCGCAGCCGATTCCCGAGAGAGACCCACCCGGCACGACGCCGCCTCCGGTGGAAGAACCACCGAGGACGATGCCGCCAGTCATTGTTGCGCCGGGATGATGATCGCCGTTCCACGAAGACACATAGTCCCCCTGTAGGAGCGAGCTTGCTCGCGATGGGCTCCCAGGCGCCGCGGGGGACCTGACTGCCAGCGTCATCGTTCACGACCATCGCGAGCAAGCTCGCTCCTACAGGGGTGGTGTCAGCCGTGTGGGAGCGAGCCTGCTCGCGATGGGGTCATGGAGCGTCCTTGTCTTTATCGAACCTGGCCACGATTCTCGGCATCACGCTGAACACCGCCAGTGCCAATAACGTGCTGAACACGGCCGTCGCTTCTCTGCCCAACCCCGCCGAAACCCCGATGGCGGCGGTCATCCACAAACCGGCGGCGGTAGTCAGGCCCTTGACGTGGCTTTCGTCACCTTCCTGGTTTTTCAGGATGGTACCGGCGCCGAGAAAGCCGATACCGGCGATGACGCCCTGCACCACACGACTCATGGCGTCGGCCTGGGCACCAGCCGTTTGTGGAACCAATACAAACAGCGCTGCGCCCAGCGCCACCAGCATGTGGGTGCGAACCCCGGCCGCTTTGCCTTTGTGTTCGCGTTCGAAACCAAGAATGGCGCCCAACAGCGCAGCGATCAGCAATCTGACGGTAATGCGTGTCAGCTGCGCGGCATCGCCGATGTCGGCGAACTCCGCTTGCAGGGTGACCCAGACTTCATGCCACCAGGCATCCATGGCGTAATCCTTGTGAAGATTTGATAGGGAATGGACCACACCGACCATTAATCAGTTGCACAGAACGATGACGGCGCGTCGAGCCCTAACACTGTAGAACCCGCCGAAAAAGGATCTCCCCATGACTGTTCGCATCGAAAACCAGACCTGTTTTTTCACCACCGACAACGGCGAGGAAATTCGCCTGTGTTCCGACGTGACGGTCATCACCGACGGCGCCAAGGCGATGTCGGCTGTGGATGTCAACGGCCAGCGTATTTACATCACCGAAGCAGAAGCCGACGCATTGACCGTTGCAGGCGCGGAGGACGGTCGCCGACACTTGAAGGCCACGGACAGTGATTCGGTTATTTAAGTGACCTGCATCAACGTCCCGCGCGGGTGTCTGGTATAGGCGCCCGCGTGCCGTTGCACTCAATGCTTCATGTTGTCGCAGGCCAACGCAGCGCATTCATCTGATCCGCTTTTTATTGCAAGACCTGAGTCTGTTATGCAAACAGTTCCCCGCTCATAGTCACTCGGCCTGATGGAGGCTGATGAGCGAAAGACCATGAGCGATAGAATCCCCGTCCGAACCATTGAAACATTTGAGCCTTCACCTTCGAAGATAAAGGCCAAGTCCACCGACACCCTGGTCCACACCCGCAGTTTCACCGGCAGATTCCGAAATCTGCGCCTGCTGGGGGCCGGTTTTTTGTATCTGCTGTTCTTTGGCACCGCCTGGTTGAACTGGGGCGATCGCCAGGCTGTGCTTTGGGATCTTTCCGAAAGCAAATTCCACATCTTCGGAGCGACGTTCTGGCCGCAGGATTTCATCCTGCTGTCAGGACTGCTGATCATCGCCGCATTCGGCCTGTTTGCCATTACGGTATTCGCCGGTCGAGTCTGGTGCGGTTACACCTGTCCGCAGAGTTCCTGGACCTGGGTCTTCATGTGGACCGAAAAGGTCATCGAAGGCGAACGCAACCAGCGGATCAAACTACAGGCGGCGCCCTGGAGCCTGGACAAACTGATTCGACGCTCGGCCAAACACACGGCTTGGCTGGCAATCAGCTTGGTGACCGGCCTGACGTTCGTGGGCTACTTCACTCCGATCCGCCCGCTGACAGAAGAGCTGCTGACCTTCCAGGCCGGGGGTGTCAGTCTGTTCTGGGTGCTGTTTTTTACCGGCGCCACTTATCTCAACGCCGGCTGGCTGCGTGAAGCGGTGTGCATCCACATGTGCCCCTATGCGCGGTTCCAGAGCGTTATGTTCGACAAGGACACCCTGGCCATCTCCTACGACGTAAGCCGCGGTGAAAACCGTGGCCCGCGTAAACGCGAGGTCAAGCCGGCCGAGGTGGGCCTGGGCGACTGTATCGATTGCCAGCTCTGTGTGCAGGTCTGCCCTACCGGCATCGATATCCGCGACGGCTTGCAAATGGAATGCATCGGCTGCGCGGCCTGCATCGACGCCTGTGATTCGATCATGGACAAGATGAACTACCCGCGCGGACTGATCCGCTACACCTCCGAACGAGAATTGCAGGGTGGCAAGACGCACCTGCTGCGGCCACGCCTGATTGGGTACACGCTGGTGCTGGTGGCGATGATCGGCGCATTGGTATTCGCCTTGGCCGAACGGCCGATGGTATCGCTGGACGTGACCAAGGATCGTGGATTGTTCCGCGAAAACGGCCAGGGACAGATCGAGAACATCTACACCCTGAAAGTGATCAACAAGACCCAACAGCGCCAGCGCTACACACTGAGCCTCGTCGACAGCGCGGGTTTCGAGTTGCAGGGCAAGACCGAGCTGAGCCTGGCCGCTGGCGAGATTGTCGATGTGCCGGTGTCGGTGGTGATGACCACAGAGCGGGCGGCCAGCAGTTCCCAGGCCCTGAGCTTCAGGGTGGCGGACAGCGATGAGCCTGAAATAGCAAGCGTGGCGAAGAGCCGGTTTGTTGCGCCGATGAATCGTTGATCCTTTAGACTGCGGTGCGGCTTATCGCGGGCAAGCCCGCTCCTACAACAGGTCCGGCGTTGGTCACAGATTTGTGTGCAATCGAATACCTGTGGGAGCGGGCTTGCTCGCGATAAGGACACCCGGATTTCAATAAAAGACACCTTGCGGGCTTTAAATGAAACGCTACGAAAAATTCGCCGATGACATCGCTGAACTGATCCGCTCCGGTGTCCTTGGCCCCGGCCAACGCGTACCTTCAGTGCGCTACGCCAGCCAGACCTACGGGGTCAGCCCCTCCACCGTGTTCCAGGCCTATTACCTGCTGGAGCGACGTGGCCTGATCCGTGCCCGTCCGCGTTCCGGGTATTTCGTCAACACTCATGCACCGAGCCCGTTTTCGGAGCCCGTGATCAGCAGCCAGGTCAACGAATCCACCGAAGTCGACGTCAGCGAGTTGGTTTTCTCGGTACTCGACTCGATCAAGGACCCGACCACAGTACCGTTCGGCTCGGCGTTCCCCAGCCCGACGCTATTCCCCTTGCAGCGGTTGTCGCGCTCACTGGCGAGCGCCACTCGGGACATGGACCCGCGCATGGTGGTCACCGACATGTCGCCAGGCAATCCGCAACTTCGCCGCCAGATCGCCCTGCGTTACATGGTGGGCGGCTTGATGCTGCCGATGGAAGAACTGCTGATCACCAACGGTGCACTGGAAGCACTGAACCTGTGCCTGCAAGCCGTGACCGAACCCGGCGACCTGGTGGCCATCGAGGCACCGGCGTTCTACGCCTGCCTGCAAATCCTGGAGCGCCTGAAACTCAAGGCCGTGGAAATTCCCGTGCATCCGCGCGATGGCATGGACCTGGATGTGCTTGCGCAGACCCTGGAGCGCCACTCGATCAAGGCTTGCTGGACCATGACCAGCTTCCAGAACCCGATGGGCGCGACCATGCCCGAGGCGAAAAAGCAGGCGTTGGTGGCGCTGCTGCGCCGGCATCAGGTGCCGCTGATCGAGGATGATGTGTACGCCGAACTCTATTACGGCCAACAGGCGCCCAAACCGGCCAAGGCATTCGACACCGAGGGGCTGGTGATGCATTGCGGCTCGTTCGCGAAAAGCCTGGCGCCGGGTTATCGCGTGGGTTGGGTCGCCGCCGGCCGTTATGCGCAGAAGATCGAGCGATTGAAGCTCATGACCTCCCTGTGCGCGTCGATGCCGGCTCAGGCCGCCATTGCCGATTATCTGCAACATGGCGGCTACGACCGGCACCTGCGCAAGTTGCGCTACGCACTGGAAGAACAGCAGAGCGCCATGCTGGCGGCGATCGCGCGCTATTTCCCGGCGCAGACCCGCGTCAGCCAACCGGCAGGGGGCTATTTCCTCTGGCTGGAACTGCCGCCGCAGATGGATTCGTTGAAATTGTTCCAGATGGCGTTGGCACAGGGCATCAGCATTGCGCCGGGGCCGATCTTTTCACCGACCCAGCGGTTCAGGAATTGTATTCGCCTGAATTATGGCAGCCCGTGGAGTGAGACGGCTGAGCGGGCAATGGAGACGTTGGGGCGGATTGTGCGGTCGTTCTGAGTGAGTGTTGGCTGATCCGACGCCATCGCGGGCAAGCCCGCTCCTACAGTGGATTTGTGAATGCTACCGATCCACTGTAGGAGCGAGCTTGCTCGCGATAGGGCGCTCACAATCACCACAAATCTGCCGACCTACCGCCCCCCACCCAAATCCACAAACGTCCCCGTCGCATAGGACGCCTTGTCCGACAACAGCCACACAATCGCTTCTGCCACTTCATCCGGCCGGCCGCCACGAGCCATGGGGATGGCCGACTCCAGCTTGCTGACCCGATCCGGGTCGCCACTGAGTGCGTGGAAATCCGTGTAGATGTAGCCGGGCCGCACGGCGTTGACCCGAATGCCCTCACCGGCCACTTCCTTGGACAGCCCCAGGGTGAACGTGTCGAGCGCACCTTTGGAGGCGGCGTAGTCCACGTATTCGTTGGGCGAACCCAGGCGAGCGGCGACTGAGGAGACATTGACGATGCTGCCGCCCTGCCCGCCATGCTTGGGCGACATGCGCAGGATGGCGTGCTTGGCGCAGAGGATGGGCGCCAGGACATTGGTCTTGAGGGTGCGCAGGATGCGGTATTCGGACATCTCATCGATGCGCGACTTCTGCCCCACGGTGCCGGCATTGTTGACCAGCGCGGTGACCCGCCCCAGCTCGGCATCGACCCGATTGAACAGGGCAATGACTTCATCCTCGATGCTGACGTCGGCACGCACCGCAATTGCCTGGGCCCCCAGGGCGCGGACCTGCTCCAGGACGCGATGGGCCGCTTCTTCATCCGACTGGTAATTGATGCAGATCCGGTAGCCCTGCACGGCCGCCAACTGAGCGGTCGCGGCACCGATGCCACGGCTGCCGCCGGTGATGACAATGACTTTGTCCATGCGTGCATTTCCCCGTTCAAGCGTAAGCAGTCGGGGCCAAGAATAACCGCCATTCACGGGTTTTGCATGAGCTGTGGCACGTTTACCACGGGTCGGCCCTGCCAGCGGCCAGCCGTTTCAGCTCACTGGCAGGTCTTGCGCACCCTGGATGCTCGCCATGAAATGCTCCGCCGGCACCGGATGCCCGAGCAGGAAGCCTTGCAGTGAATCGCAACCGAGCTGGGTGAGGAAGTCCTGCTGCACAGCGGTTTCCACCCCCTCGGCGACGATTCGCAAGTCCAGCGCCTGGCCCAGGGCCACGATGGCCGAGACAATGGCCGCGTCGTCGCTGTCGCGCTCCAGATCACGGACGAAACCACGGTCGATCTTCAGTTCATTGGCCGGCAGTCTTTTCAGGTACATCAGGCTGGAATAGCCGGTGCCAAAGTCGTCGATGGACAGGTCGACGCCCATCTGCGACAACTCGTTGAGCACCGTCATGCTCGCATCCGCATCGCTCATTGCCGTGGTTTCGGTAATTTCCAGGGTCAGGCAGTTGGCCGGCAGCTTGTGCGTGGCCAACGCCTTGGCCACGCTCTGCACCAGGCCGCCGTGGCAGAATTGCAACGCCGACAGGTTCACCGCGATGCGCCAATGGGTATAACCCAGCACGTACCACTCACGCATCTGCCGGCACGCTTCGTTGAGCACCCATTCGCCGATGGAGATGATCAGACCGGTCTTCTCTGCCAGGTCGATGAACTTGTCCGGCAGCAACAATCCCTGAGTCGGGTGCTCCCAGCGCAACAACGCCTCCGCACCAATGGCACGACGGCTACCAGCGGCGAACTTGGGTTGATAATGCAGGCGGAACTGGCACTGCTCCACGGCGCAGCGCAGGTCCTGCAACAATTGCAGTTGTTTGCGCGCGTTATTATTCATGGACACATCAAAAAATCTGTAGCCGTTCTTGCCGGCGCCCTTGGCGTGATACATCGCCGCATCGGCGTTCATCAGCAGTTCTTCGGCGGTGCTGCCGTTGCCCGGATACAGGGCAATGCCAACGCTCGCGGAAATTTGCAGGTCATGCTCGGTCACGCGGAACGGGCGGGCGATCAGCCCGACCTGTCGTGCGGCAAGGTTAAGCGCGTCTTCTTCGGCCGCCAGTTGCACCAGCAGCACAAATTCATCACCGCCGATGCGGGCCAGGGTGTCATGGCTGCGCAAGTCCACGCGCAGCCGCGCGGCAACCTCTCGTAGCAACAGGTCGCCCATGTGGTGACCAAAGGCATCGTTCACCGGTTTAAAACCATCAAGGTCAATGAACATCAAGGCAAAACAGCCGCCCTGCTCCCTGACCACTGACATCGCCTGATCAATGCGGTCAGCCAGCAGCACGCGATTGGGCAACCCGGTCAGGGTATCGTGCAAGGCCAGTTGAGTGAGTTCGCGATTGGCTTCGGTCAACGACTGCGCGAGGTCCGCCGTGCGAGCCTCCAGGCGTGTATCGAGAATCGAGGTCAGCAAGGCAATGCTCAGCACCGCCAGCGTAGTGACAAGGACCAGTCCGTCCAGGCCCTTGCCGTTCAGGCCGCTGCTGATGGCACCACAGAAACTCCCGTCTGGGAACTGCGCCGCCGCCATGGCCGTGTAATGCATGCCCACGATGGCAATGCCCATGACCACGGCGGCGCCGCCACGGATCAGGCTGACATACGGTGTGTGCTTGCGCAGACGAAAGGCGATCCACAGCGCCGCGCCCGATGCACCGACGGCGATCAACAAGGAGACGGCGAACAGCACCGGGTCGTAGACGATCCCGGGCTGCATGCTCATCGCCGCCATGCCGGTGTAATGCATCGCGCTGATGCCGCTGCCCATCACCAGTGCGCCGAACGCCAGTTGCCACAGGGGCAGGCGTGGCTGTCTCACCAGCCACAGGGCAAAACCACTGGAGAGGATGGCAGTGAGCAATGACAGACCGGTGAGCGTAATGTCGTAGCCCAGTTCAATCGGCAACTCGAACGCGAGCATGCCGATGAAGTGCATCGACCAGACTCCGACCCCCATCGCAAACGCGCCACCCGCCGTCCAGAAATGCACCGCTCGCCCTTTCGCCGTGGCGATGCGCCCGGTCAGGTCGAGCGCCGTGTAGGAGGCAAGAATGGCGACAAACAGCGAGATGATGACTAGCGAGGGGGAATAGCTACCGATGAGCATGAAAATTCTCAAAAATACCCGCCGTACTGCTTCCATTCGCGGCGAATAAATCAGGCGATTGTACTGATCGCGCAGAGGAACGCACTGAGAAAATGAGCAAAATGCCAGCAAGGCGATGAAACGCTTGTTTTAACGTAGTGCTTGAATTCAAAAAACGTTCGACGGCCCTGTAGGAGCGAGCTTGCTCGCGATGACGGCGGCACATCCAACACCAATGCGCCTGACCCAATGCCATCGCGAGCAAGCTCGCTCCTACAGGTCCACCTGGCCATCCCAGCCGCCGCCCAGTGCAGCGATCAACTGCACACTGGCGATCAGCCGGCTCTGCAACAGGTCCAGCATGCTGCGCTCGTTGTTCAGTGTGGTGGCTTGGACCACGACTACGTCCAGATAGGCGATCAGCCCGGCCTTGTATTGGTTCTGGATCAGGCGCAGGGATTCGCGCGCAGCGTCCAGCGCCTGCTGGCGGACTTCAGACTCGTTTTCCAGGACCTTGAGTTGTACCAGGTAGTTTTCCACTTCGCGGAAGCCATCGAGCACGGTCTGGCGGTATTTGGCCACGGTTTCGTCATAGGCCGCCTCGCTACGGTCGACTTCCGCCGAGCGCTGGCCCCCGTCGAACAGGGTCATGGCCAGTTGCGGGCCAACCGACCAGAAGCGGTTTGGTACGGTGAACAGGCCATTCGAGGTACTGCTGCTGTAGCCACCGTTCATGCTCAGAGTCAGGTCCGGGTAGTACGCAGCCTTCGCCACGCCGATGTTGGCGTTGGCGGCGATCACCGAGCGTTCGGCGGAGGCAATGTCGGGGCGCCGTTCCAGCAGTTGTGACGGCAGGCTCAGTGGCACCTCGGGCAACTGCGGAATGTCCTGGCTTTCGGCGAGGGTGAACTCGGCGGGCGGCAGGCCGATCAGCACGGCGATGGCGTTTTCGAACTGCGCACGCTGCCAGATCAGGTCAACCAGATCGGCCTCGGTGCTCTTGAGCTGGGTTTGCGCCTGTGCCACGGCGTCTTTGCCGGAAACGCCAGCGCGGTATTGGTTTTCGGTCATTTTCAACGACCGCTGGTAAGCCTCGACTGTCGCTTGCAGCAGGCGTTTCTGCTCATCGATCACCCGCAGTTGCAGGTAGTTCTGCACCAGCTCCGACTGTTGACTCAGGCGCATCGCCGCCAGATCGGCGAAGCTCGCCTCGGCGTTGGCCGTGTCAGCTTCCAGGCCGCGGCGCAGCTTGCCCCAGATATCGGCCTCCCAACTGACCCCGGCCTGGGCGGTGTAGGTGTTGCGGATGCCGCTGGAGGAACTGCTCAGGCTCGAGCTGCTGCTGCCGGTGCCCTGGCTGGAGCGGTTTTTGCCGACGGTCAGGTCCACCGTGGGGAAAAACGCCCCGCGAGCACTGCGGACCAGCGCCTGTGCCTGCCGGTATTGGGCTTCGGATTGCGCGAGGGTCTGGTTGCCACTGTTGAGTTTGTCGATCAAGCCGTTGAGTTGTTGGTCGCCGTACAGCTCCCACCATGCACCGCGCGCCAGCGAGTCGCTCGGCGTGGCCTGACGCCAGCCGGCCGCTTCCTTGTACTGCACAGGTGCGGCGGTTTGCGGACGCTGGTAGTCCGGGCCGATGGCGCAGGCACTGAGCAGCGCAACGCACAGCGACAGGGAGAGCAGACGCGAGCCTCGGGCCATCAGCAGCGGCACGGTGAGATGGGTAAGCGAACGGTCAGTCATAGCGGAGTTTCCAGAGCGGCATCGGTACGCACGCCGCGCCAACGGTTGAAACGATGGCGCAGTTTGTCGAGATAGAGGTAAACCACCGGGGTGGTGTAAAGCGTAAGGATCTGGCTGAAGATCAGCCCGCCAATGATGGTCAGGCCCAGCGGCTGGCGCATTTCCGCGCCTTCGGCTCGGCCCAGCAGCAAAGGCAAGGCCCCGAGAATCGCCGCGAGCGTGGTCATCAGGATGGGCCGCAGCCGTTGCAGGCAGGCGTTGCGAATCGATTCCAGTGGCTCCATGCCTTGATGCCGTTCAAGTTGCAATGCCAGGTCAATCATCAGAATGGCGTTTTTCTTCACCACGCCGATCAGCAGGAACAGCCCCAGCAAGGAAATCAGGCTGAACTCCGAACCCAGCACATAGATCGACAGCAACGCGCCGACCCCGGCTGATGGCAAGGTCGACAAAATGGTCAATGGATGGATGTAGCTTTCATACAGCACACCCAGCACCAGATAGACCGCCAGCAACGCACCGAGAATCATGAACGGTTGGCTCTTCTGCGTCGCGGCGAAAGCATCGGCGGTGCCGGCCATTTTCACGATCACGTCTTCCGGCATGCCGAGTTGTGCGAGCGAACGCTCGATGGCAGCCGTGCCCTGCTCCACCGTCACGCCTTCAGCCATGTCGAATGAAATGCTCTCGGACGCGAACTGGCCCTCGTGGCTGACGCGGTCTTCGGCCAGGCTGTTTTCGTAATGGGCAATGGTCGACAGCGGAATCCGTGCGCCGTCGGCGGTGATCACCTGGACCTGCTCGAGGGTGATAGGGTCCTGGGCGTACTTGGGATTGACCTCCATCACTACCTGATACTGGTTGAGGCTGTCGTAGATCGTCGAAATCTGCCGCTGGCTGTAGGCGTTATTGAGCACGGCGGTGACCATGTTCATGTCAACGCCCAGGCGTTTGGCCTGATCGCGATCGACGATCAGCGTCACCTGCTGCGCACCGCCGCCCTCCCGCGCATCGATGGCGGTCAGTTGCGGCAATGCCCGGAGCGCCGCCACGACTTTCGGGTACCAGGTGCGCAATTGGCCGAGGTCGGCGCTCTGGATGATGTAGGAGTACTGCGAGGTCGTCTGCTCGCGACCGCCACCAAACTGAAGGTCCTGGTCCGCCATGAGCATCAACTGGGCGCCTGGAACCTTGGGCATTTCCTTGCGCATGCGTTCAATGACTTTCTGTGCGGAAATCTCCCGCCCCTTGATGGGCTTGAGACGCACCAGCATGAAGGCGTTGTTGGTGCCGTTGCTGCCACCGATGAATCCGGCAACGCTTTCGACCGCAGGGTCCTTGAGCACCGCGCGGCGGAAAATCTCCATTTTTGGCTGCATCACGCTGAATGACAGCCCGTCGTCCCCGCGCACGAATCCAATCAGTTGACCCGTGTCTTGCTGCGGCATAAATGTTTTTGGAACAACGACATACAGCGCAATATTAACGCCAACTGTCACGAAGAGACTGAGCAGCGTCAAGCGCCGATGACGAAGCACCCAGTCGAGGCTGGTGGCGTATTTGGCCACCATCCAGTCGTTGATCCGTCGGCTCCAGCGTTGCAGACGGTTCTCTTGCCCTGGCGTGTGCGGCTTGAGCCAACGCGCGCACAACATCGGCGTCAGCGTCAGGGAAACCACCAGCGACACCACGATGGCCGCCGCCAGGGTGATGGAAAACTCACGGAACAGGCTTTCGATGATGCCGCCCATGAACAGGATCGAGAGGAACACTGCCACCAGCGAAACGTTCATGGACAACAAGGTGAAACCGACTTCCTGGGCGCCCAGGTAAGCCGCCTTCATGGGCGGTACACCCTCGTCGATGTGCCGGGAGATGTTCTCCAGCACCACGATGGCATCGTCCACCACAAGCCCGGTGGCCAGGATCAGGGCCATCAGCGACAGGTTGTTGAGGGAAAAACCATACATGTACATCACCGCGAACGTGCCCACCAGCGACACCGGTACCGCGAGGGTCGGAATCAACGAAGCCCGAAAGTTGCCCAGGAATAGAAACACCACCAGTATCACCAGGGCCACGGCGATCAACAGGGTCATTTCGGCTTCGTGCAGCGTGGCCTTGATCACCGGCGAGCGGTCCATGGCCAGGTTCAGCTTGACGCTGGCTGGCAGCACGGCCTGCAACGCCGGCAGTTGTGCCTTGATCTCGTTGACCGTCTCGATGATGTTGGCGCCTGCCTGGCGGTTGATCACCAGCAGCACCGCCGCGTCATCGTTGAAGAAGCCGCTGTTGTAGCGGTCCTCGACCCCGTCGCTGACTTTGGCCACATCCTTCAGGCGCAGGGCTGCACCGTCCGCGTAGTGAATGATCAGCGACTCGTAATCCTTGGCTTTTTCCAGTTGATCGTTCGCTTGCACCTGCCACAGGCGCTGGCCATCCTCCACCGAGCCCTTGGGCCTGCGTACGTTGGCATTGGCGATGGTGGTTCGTACGTCGTCCAGCGCCACGCCGTACTGGTTCAGCGCCTGGGGCTCGAGCTCGATGCGCACCGCCGGCAGTGAGCTGCCGCCGATCTGCACCTCCCCCACACCCTGCACCTGGGAGAGGCTCTGGGACAAAATGGTCGAGGCCAGATCGTAGAGCTGGCCTTTTTCCAGAACATCGGAGGTCAGCGACAGCACCATGATCGGCGCCTGGGACGGGTTGACCTTCTTGTAGGTTGGCATGCTGCGCATGCCGCTCGGCAGAAGGTTGCGCGAGGCGTTGATCGCCGCCTGAACTTCCCGCGCCGCGCCGTTGATATCGCGGTCGAGGTCAAACTGCAGAATCACCCGGGTCGAACCTTGGCTGGAGCGGCTGCTCATGGTGTTGACGCCGGAGATCGCACCAAAGGAACGCTCCAGTGGCGTGGCCACCGTTGAGGCCATCACTTCCGGGCTGGCCCCTGGCAGGCTGGCCTGGACCACGATCACCGGGAAGTCCATCTGCGGCAGCGGCGACACCGGCAGCAGGCCGAAGCTCACGCCACCCAGCAGCATGATGGCCAATGAAAGCAGCATGGTTGCCACAGGGCGTTTGATGAAAGGACCCGAGAGATTCACAGCTGGCAACCACTAGCGACAAGCCACGAGCTGCAAGAGCAAAGCAGGGATCGCGCAGGCTGTGACGTGTGGCATGGAGCTGGAAGCTTGTTGCTCGCCGTCATGCCACCACCTCTTTCGAGTCAGATTTGCCAAAGCGACGTCCCAACCGATCGAAGTACAGGTAGATCACCGGCGTGGTAAACAGCGTCAGGATCTGGCTGAGCAGCAGGCCGCCCACCATTACCAGGCCCAGCGGCTGGCGCAACTCGGCCCCGGAACCGCTGGCCAGCATCAGTGGCACCGCACCGAACAATGCCGCCAGCGTGGTCATCAGAATCGGCCTGAAACGTAACAATGCCGCCTGATAGATCGCCGTTTCCGGGTCCATGCCTTGGTTGCGCTCAGCATCGAGCGCGAAGTCGATCATCATGATCGCGTTCTTTTTCACGATACCGATCAGCAGGATGATGCCGATGATCGCGATCATGCCCAGGTCATTGCCGCTCAGCAGCAGGGCCAGCAAGGCACCGACCGCAGCCGACGGCAAGGTCGAGAGAATGGTGATCGGGTGAATGTAGCTCTCGTAGAGCACGCCCAGCACGATGTACATGGTCACCACCGCCGCGAGGATCAGCAGCAAAGTGCTCGACAGCGAAGCCTGGAACGCTTGCGCTGCGCCCTGGAACTGGGTCTGCACGCCAATCGGCATGCCGATGTCCTTCTGCACCTGTTCGATGATGTCCACCGCATGCCCCAGCGCCACGCCGGGCGCCAGGTTGAAGGACATCATCACCGCCGGGAACTGGCCGATGTGGGTGATCGCCAATTGCGCCTGGCGCTCCTCGATGTGTGCCAGGCTCGACAGCCGCACCTGTGCACCATCGGTGGTCTTGACGTGGATCTGGTTCAGCGCATCAGGGCCGATCTTCTCGCCGGACTGCGATTGCAGTACCACGCGGTACTGACTGGCCTGAGTGTAAATGGTCGAAATCTGCCGCTGGCCGAAAGCGTCATACAGCGCGTTGGTGATATCCGAGACCGATACACCGAGCCGCGAGGCCGCATCACGGTCGATGACCAGGTAGACCTGCAAGCCCTTGTCCTGCAAATCGCTGGCGACGTCCGCCAGTTCCGGCTGCTGGGCGAGCGCCTCCACCAAACGACCACTCCACAGGCTCAGCAACTCTGCATCCGGCGACGACATGCTGAATTGATACTGCGTACGGCTGACGCGGTCTTCGATGGTGAGGTCCTGCACCGGCTGCATGAACAGGCGAATGCCAACCAGCTTGTCCAACTCGGGTTGCAAGCGAGCGATGACCTCGGTGGCCGTCAGGTCACGATCACCATGGGATTTGAGATTGATCAGCAGTCGACCGCTGTTGAGCGTCGAGTTATCACCGTCGACCCCGATGTAGGAAGACAGGCTTTCGACCGCCGGGTCCGCGAGGATCACCTTGGCCAGTTCCTGTTGCCGTTCACTCATTGCCCTGAAGGAAATCGATTGCGGCGCTTCGGAAATACCCTGGATCACCCCGGTGTCCTGCACCGGAAAGAAACCCTTGGGGACCACCAGATACAGGACCACGGTCAATCCCAGGGTACCGACCGCCACCAGCAACGTCAGTGGTTGATGCTTGAGAACCCACTTTAACTTGCGTCCGTAAGCCGCGATCATCCAATCAATTACGTTGCCACTGGAGCGATAAAACCACCCCTGCTCTTCCTCCCTGGGTTCACGTTTGAGCAGCCGGGCGCACATCATCGGCGTCAGCGTCAGTGACACCACGAGGGAAATCAGGATCGCCACCG
>Ga0308165_1002788_pt1 | contig 20026 bp, 19 predicted proteins | sample PhyWR2_FD_201032 | JGI IMG/M metagenome (GOLD analysis project Ga0308165, IMG submission 201032) | Phyllosphere microbial communities from UC Gill Tract Community Farm, Albany, California, United States - DLSLW.R2 | ecosystem: Host-associated > Plants > Phyllosphere > Unclassified | place: USA...
TTCAAGAGCAATGGGTGCGACACCTTTACAGATAATCCGTAAGGTTCTGCTACCAGAATCATTACCGGGTCTGGTAAACGCGGCAACCATTACCCTTATTACCCTGGTAGGTTATTCTGCCATGGGTGGTGCTGTTGGTGCTGGAGGTTTAGGTCAAATAGGCTATCAGTACGGCTATATAGGCTATAACGCCACTGTCATGAATACGGTATTAGTGTTACTTGTTATTTTGGTGTACTTAATTCAACTTTCCGGCGATCGTATCGTCAGGGTTGTGACGCATAAATAAACAGCCTTTCAATCATTCCAGCGTGAAGACTGACGGGTATAAATAAACAAATAAATGAGGAAGGGAAACAGATGGCATTTAAACTTAAGACTCTTGCTGCACTGAGTGTTCTGGTCGGTTCTCTGGCATTAGTCGGATGTGGTCAGGACGAGAAAGATCCAAACCATATTAAAGTTGGCGTTATTGTCGGCACTGAACAACAAGTCGCTGAAGTTGCTCAAAAAGTTGCTAAAGACAAGTATGGCCTGAATGTGGAACTGGTCACGTTTAATGACTATGTGTTACCAAACGAAGCGCTGAGTAAAGGCGATATCGATGTTAACGCATTCCAGCACAAGCCTTATCTTGACCAGCAGATTAAAGATCGTGGCTACAAACTGGTTTCTGTAGGTAACACCTTCGTTTACCCAATTGCCGGCTACTCTAAGAAAATTAAATCACTGGATGAGCTGGAATCAGGTTCTCAGGTAGCACTGCCGAATGATCCAACTAACCTTGGTCGTTCACTGCTGCTGTTACAGAAACAAGGCTTAATTAAGCTGAAAGACGGTGTTGGTTTACTGCCAACCGTACTGGATGTGGTAGAGAACCCGAAAAACCTGAAACTGGTTGAGCTTGAAGCACCACAACTGCCACGTTCCCTGGATGATGCGCAGATTGCCTTGGCTGTCATCAATACTACTTATGCCAGCCAGATTGGTCTGACACCAGCCAAAGATGGCATCTTTGTTGAAGACAAAGAATCTCCATACGTAAATCTGATTGTTGCGCGTGAAGATAATAAAGATGCAGAAAATGTGAAAAAATTCGTCCAGGCTTATCAGTCCGACGAAGTTAATGATGCTGCTAATAAAGCCTTCAACGGCGGTGCAGTTAAAGGTTGGTAATTTTTAACCTTTATTTTGCATAAAAATGACAAGACGGGCTTATGCCCGTCTTGTCATTTGGGCAAGAGCTTGCTTCAATGTTGCTAATTATTGTTATCTATTGAGGAAGTATTATGCGTGCTTTACCGATCTGTTTATTAGCCGTTATGCTCAGCGGCTGTTCCGTGTTAAGCCGATCACCTGTAGAACCTGTTCAAAGCACTGCAACGCCTCCTCAAGTGAAGTCGGAAAAACCAAAAAGTGTTCGCTCTCCTGCCCCGGTAAGACTCTATACCAATGCCGAAGACTTGCTGGGTAAAACCTTCCGTGATTTAGGTGAAGTCAGTGGTGAATCTTGCCAGGTGAGTAATCAAAGCTCACCTGCTAATATCCCAACAGCGCGTAAGCGATTACAAATTAATGCCGCGAAAATGAAAGCAAATGCGGTATTAGTACACAGTTGCGAAATCACGAGCGGTGCGCCAGGTTGTTATCGTCAGGCCGTCTGCTTAGGATCAGCGTTACAAGTTTCATCCCAATGACTGATTTTCAGTTTGCCCGGATTGGCACTATCCACTCTCCTTATAAAGAGAAGTTTGCTGTCCCGCGTCAACCCGGTTTAGTCACCGATGGTGGTGGAGAGTTACACTTGCTGCCTCCTTATAACCAACAGGGCACGGTAAGAGGACTGGAAGAGTTTAGTCATATCTGGCTACTGTTTGTCTTTCATCAAACAATGGAAGGTGGCTGGCGTCCAATGGTTCGTCCGCCACGTCTGGGAGGAAATGCACGTATCGGTGTTTTTGCAACCCGATCGACTTTCCGACCAAACCCAGTCGGTATGTCTTTAGTTGAGTTAAAAGGTATCCGTTGTCAGAAAGAGTCTGTTATCCTGGAGCTAGGCAGTCTGGATTTAGTCGATGGGACACCTATCATCGACATCAAACCGTATTTGCCCTTTGCAGAAGCACTGCCAGAAGCGCGAGCGGGTTATGCACAACATGCCCCTACTAGTGATATGTCAGTCTATTTTACCCCAGAGATTCAACTGCAACTGGGACAACTGGAATACCGTTATCCACATTTAACCCGTTTTATTCACCAGGTGCTGGCGCAAGATCCGCGTCCCGCTTATCGTAAAGGTGAGGAGACCGGTAAAACCTATGCCGTATCCCTGCTAGATTTTAATGTTCGCTGGCGCGTTACTGAGCAAGGTTTTGAGGTATTTGCTATAGAGGCAGGTTAATTTAATGCCCTCTCTTTTGACATCTCTGCCACACTGGTAAACTAAATCACTTTTTTAAGCAGGCCTACTGGCCCGCTATCCGACGTTCAACTGGAACCGTAATAACATGCGTACTAGCCAATATCTGCTCTCCACCCTTAAGGAGACGCCTGCCGACGCTGAGGTGGTAAGCCACCAGCTAATGCTGCGCGCCGGGATGATTCGTAAGCTGGCCTCTGGGTTATATACTTGGATGCCCACTGGGTTACGCGTCCTGAAAAAGGTCGAAAACATTGTGCGTGAAGAAATGAATAACGCCGGTGCTATCGAAGTGTCTATGCCTGTCGTTCAGCCAGCTGACCTGTGGCAGGAAAGTGGCCGCTGGGAGCAATATGGCCCAGAATTATTACGTTTTGTAGATCGTGGTGAACGTCCATTTGTTCTCGGCCCGACACATGAAGAGGTCATCACTGACCTGATTCGTAATGAGCTAAGCTCTTATAAACAACTGCCGCTGAATTTGTTCCAAATTCAGACCAAATTCCGTGACGAAGTACGTCCACGTTTCGGTGTCATGCGTTCCCGTGAATTCCTGATGAAAGATGCCTATTCTTTCCATACTTCACAGGAATCTTTGCAAGAAACCTATGACAAGATGTATGACGCGTACAGTAAAATCTTTTCCCGTATGGGCCTGGATTTCCGTGCCGTTCAAGCGGATACCGGCTCAATTGGTGGCAGTGCTTCTCACGAGTTCCAGGTTCTGGCAAACAGTGGTGAAGATGATGTTGTTTTCTCTGACAGTTCAGACTATGCCGCCAATATTGAGTTTGCAGAAGCCGTAGCCCCTGCCACCAGCAGAGCCGCACCGACGGTCGAAATGAGCCAAATCGACACGCCTGATGCAAAAACTATTGCTGAACTGGTAGAACAATTTTCTCTGCCGATTGAAAAAACTGTTAAGACGTTACTGGTTAAAGCTAGCGAAGAGAGCGCTGCACCATTAGTTGCTTTACTGGTACGTGGCGATCATGAGCTGAACGAAATTAAAGCCGATAAACTACCACAAGTTGCCAGTCCACTGGCATTTGCCACTGAAGAAGAAATTCGTGCGATTGTTAACGCAGGACCTGGTTCACTGGGGCCGGTTAATCTGAATATTCCGGTTATTGCCGACCGTAGCGTAGCAGTGATGAGCGACTTCTCTGCTGGCGCCAATATCGATGGTAAACACTTCATTGGTATTAACTGGGATCGCGATGTTGCCTTACCGGAAGTGGCCGATCTTCGTAACGTCGTTGTCGGCGATCCAAGCCCGGATGGCAAAGGTACCTTGATGATCAGAAGAGGTATCGAAGTCGGTCATATCTTCCAGCTCGGTACTAAATACTCTGAAGCGATGAAGGCAACTGTTCAGGGCGAAGATGGACGTAATCAGACTCTGACTATGGGTTGTTACGGTATCGGTGTGACTCGCGTGGTTGCTGCTGCTATTGAGCAAAACTTCGATGATCGCGGTATTTTATGGCCAGATGCGATTGCTCCGTTCCATGTTGCTATTCTACCGATGAATATGCACAAATCTTTCCGTGTACAGCAACTGGCCGAAGAGCTCTACACTACATTACGTGCCCAGGGCATTGAAGTGCTGCTGGATGATCGTAAAGAGCGTCCTGGCGTGATGTTTGCGGATATGGAACTGATTGGTATTCCACACTCAATCGTTATCGGTGACCGCAATCTTGATAATGAAGAAATAGAATACAAAAATCGCCGGGCAGGTGATAAGCAGATGATTAAAACTGGTGAAATCGTTGATTTCCTCGTCAAGCAAATCAAAGGCTAATACACCTCTTCGCTAAAAACAACTCCCGACCTGTATCCTGTTTTAGAGATTTATCTCACCAGGATACAGGTCTTCTAACTCTGTTTTGTTCTCTTCCCTGTTACTTATTTTACGCATTACCGTATCAAGGTGATCTTAAGTATCGCAGTTATATATTCCGAATAAATCAATGAAGTAATTTATTTATATTAATGCATTATTTGTTGATCTGTCGCAGAGAAAAAAGCTACTGCACTCATAAAAGAAAATAAAAACCCACGAGTTACAATAAACAATTATCAACAGTATGAGTTTGTGGGCAGGGTGTTTTTAATTATATAGAATGGCAAACGCTGTTTAACTCATCGCTTGCCTATGACATGGAGAGTCATATATAAAATGAAACCATCATTTATTACTACCTTGAGCCTGTTATTTATTCCTGTAATATCGGAGGCTGCATGGAATAACGCCGTAAATTACAATCCTGTTCCTGATACATCTTACCATAATAAGGAACTACATCTTTATGACAACAAATGTACTGACCACCTATATCTAACGGGGCGCTCGTTTCTGACACTTAATGGAGGTTCATTACTGAGTAATTCTATTGCAAAGAATAAAAGCAACATTCACATGTATATCTCTGATAATAACACTCCAGGTGTTCCCGTTATTTATAATACAGAAATTAATGATCGGAGCATTCTGACCATGGAGAGAAATGCCATCTCTGCCGGGAGGTTATTTATTGATAAAAATGCCAGACTTAATATTACTCATACTAATGAGGACAGTAATAATCCACTTTTTAGCACGACTGCAGTTGAGGGTAATGTTTACATTGAAAATCTTTACCTTGCTGGTCGTGCTTTTATTTCACCCTCCTCTATATTAGCGGATGAATATGATGAGTCTGACTATCAACAACCACCGGGTATGGCAGTCATCACCAATATTGATAATTTGGTGATGCAACCGGGCAGTCTCTTGAGGCTGCAAGAACATATTCCCCATATGCAATTTAATCAACTCCACATTAATTATTTATCAGGTAGCGGAACATTGATACTGGGCAGCCATTTAGCCGCAGGACTGAGCGATCGGCTGATTGTCTGGGGTGATGCATCAGGATATTTTGATCTGTGGATAGCAGACAGTGGCTATGAGCCTCTTATACCACAGTCAGTTAACCTTATTACGACTCACCATGGAGATGCGTTTTTTTCTCTGCAAAACAAGAATGGCATCGTCGAAGCAGGTGTCTGGCAATATACCTTACAATATGACGAAATTGACGATCATCGCTACTGGTATCTGTCAAACGAAGAATCCCAGCATTTCGTTGCCGATAACGAAACTCACCTTGATAATTCAGTTGCCTCATCGGTAAGTTCAGCACCCATAACAGAGACTCAAGATGCCACCCAGGCATCACCGTCAATGAGTCTGGTCCGGTATAATAATGCCCTACCAACCGTGAGTCGTAGTGCACAAGCCGTGATGAATATGGCCAGTGCAGCCCGGCATATTCTGGCAGCAGAAATGAGCACATTCCACCAGCGCATGAGCGATATGTCCCCTGATAAAGGAACCTTGTCACTCTGGGTTCGCGATCTGAAAAATCACAGCCATCATACAGCTCATCATGATACGTCCTTTCATACTCATCTTCAGGGCATACAGATAGGTATGGATAATAATGCTGAGTTTAATCAAGGCCGCTGGCTACTGGGTGCCTTTATTTCTGGCAGTAAAACCACAGTCCGGTCTGGCAGTATAAACAACGGAAATATCAGAAGCCAAAGCGGTGCTCTTTATAGCACCTGGCTCGATAATTCAGGTTTCTATTGGGATAACGTATTTAAACTCAATCACTTTCGACATGAAGTTCGTACTGAAATGAACAGTGGCCAGATAACGAAAGGCCACTACCGCCAGCATGGGTTATCCATCGCTTCCGAAGTAGGTTATCCCATTCATCCGGGCAAGAATATGACACTGACACCCTATGGAAAAGTGAGCTATTTCCGTACCGATAAAGTGAAGCATGTTCTGGATAATGGTCTGGCGACAACATTACACCCAGCATCCAATCTGGATGGAGAGGCAGGGTTATTATTAGAAGTACCGTTCAGCGTGGCGGATCGTCGCATACGCCCCTACTTTAAGGTGGCTATATCGCATGAGTTTACCGGCGATAACCCGCTGACCATAAATAGAACGACACTCAAACTTCCTGATACCAGAACGCAGGGTAAGTATGGTTTAGGGAGTACTGTAGATATTGCAGACAATTTTTCCGTCTACGCCGCTATGGATTATCAAAAGGGGAGCAAAATAAAGAGCCCGATTGATGTAAGTTTAGGGCTTCGAGTCAGTTTTTGACAGCAAAAGGCCAGAAAACCTCAGTATTTGATCGCTAAGTAAGCGTGAAAAATCGCAATTTTTCACGCTTTTTGATGAATTCAGCTCAGACTCTATTAGCTCTGGCAGTTTTTCCCAGGAAAGAACTTTGCCTTGCCATCTGACACCAGCACATTCTGGAGTTCATCACTATCAGGTTTCGGTTGCTTGATAAAATGCGCGTCAAATTGCAGTAATACTGGCTGTACATTCTCATCACGCACCGTCAGATAAGCTTCTTGCAACGCAGCATTGCCGTCTACCGGATAAATTTTACCGCTGCCACAATCTTTAAAGATAGCGGCGTCAGCCAGATAGGTATACTCCCCTTTCATTGCCATCGGGGTCGTCGGTAAGGCAAGACTGACAGCTTTAAGGGTAAAATTCAGTGAAGACTGAATCGGTTCTCCTTTGGTATCAAGCATCACCAGACTGTCATCTGTTGGCAGAAAATACTGTTTTTCACCATTGCTTTGCGTCAGTACTAGCTTATTTGCGGTTCGAGCCCACTGACCATAGGTTGCAAATGAAGTTTTTTTACCCTGGTAATACTGATTCATTACCCAGGTTCCTGATGCTTCTAAAAATAACGAAGTTTCAATTCCTTCACAATCGGCACAGGGAAGAATGCCACGATAGCTTTGCTGCATCGATTTCAATGGCGTGGCATGTTCAGAGGCAGCCGCCTGGGTCTCATTGCGATTATTACAACCAAACAGAGCAAACAAACTCAGTACTGCGACCACGGTCAGAACTTTTTTACTCATTATTTATTCCTTATACGAATTCCCATTCCTGTGACTACTGGGAATAATCACGGAGCTTGCCACGTCGTGCCTTAGTTTCTGATTTTTGCGATTTTGACACCAAACGACGCTCTTTCGACGCCCGGGTAGGTTTGGTTGCTCTACGGTTCTTAGGTATGACCGTTAATTCCTGAATAAGTGCCACTAAACGTGCCAGCGCAGCCTCACGATTCATATCCTGGCTACGATAGGATTGCGCTTTAATGACGACAATCCCTTCGGGTGTAATCAAATGATGAGTTCGTCCCAGTAACTGAGCTTTAGCAGACTCAGGCAGACTAGAAGCAGAGATATCAAAGCGTAAATGAATCGCTGTCGATGTTTTATTGACATGCTGTCCACCCGCGCCTTGCGATCGGATAGCCGTCATGACCACTTCATTTTCCGGGATTGATAATCTTTGCGAGACGCTTATCATGCTGATTGTAACCAACAGGTAAAGTGTATTTCCAGATTATTGGTATCATCAGACAACCAGATAGCACCATCCTGAATAGTGGCTTGCAGATTCATGGTACGGGTACCAAAATCACTTAACTTTGCCAGTTGTTCGTCATCCAGATACCAGATGGATAAATTTTTAAACTGACTGGCCTTACTCTGGTGCTGCTGCCACCAAACCTGTGCTGCACGACTATTATAGGTAAAGAGTGCCACTTGCGCAGACTGACTGCAGGCTTTTTTCAAGCGCCGCTCTTCCGGCAGCCCCAGCTCTATCCATAAATCGATTCCCAGGTGATCGTTTTTCAACCATATCTCTGGTTCATCATCAGCACATAACCCGCGAGTAAACTGTAATCGTTCGTTAGCGTATTTAATCCAGGCCAGCAAACGCAGCATCATACGTTCTTGAGTTTCAGAAGGATGACGTGCCAGAGTGAGATGGCTGTCCAGAAACTGGTTACGATCAAGATCGGCCACATTCACTACTGCTTTATAAATTGTTGCTTTTAACGCCATCATGCCTCCTTTCAATAATTCGCACTATTGTAGCGAAGATTTCCCTAAAAGGCTGTTGCCTTAATCTTTATCGTCAGCAGACTCACTTATTTCAATTCAATCACTGTGATATAGTCACCTTGCTAAACAGCAGTTATCTTCGTAGAGTGATGGATTGCATGCCGCAAAATCAGAGTGCTGAAAGGAGGGTGTGTGGAAAAGTATTGTGAGCTGATACGAAAGCGCTATGCAGAAATCGCAAGTGGTGATTTAGGGTACGTTCCTGATGCACTGAATTGCGTTTTGGTCGTTCTGAACAACGTTGCATCCAGCGAAGCAATATCTGAGTCGGTCAGGGAACAGGCAGCTTATGCTGCCGCTAACTTACTGGTGAGCGATTATGTCAATGAATGATGTCTACCAACCCATCAATTGCGACGACTACGATAATCTTGAGCTTGCCTGCCAGCGGCATTTATTTATCACGCTGGAGTTAAAGGATACTGAAGTTTTCAAAGCGAAAGCTCATGATCTGGTATCTCGCAAGAATATCGAGTATTTAGTCGTAGAGATTAGCGAGAATACACGAGAAATACGTCTCGATATGATACACAGCTTCAGTCATCCTGATATTGGCACGATCGTTGTCAGCGAAGAGTGAGCCGTTATTAAAGAGATAATACCCACCCGACAGGCCGCGTTCTACGGCTTGCCCGGTGGGCTAGTAATACGACCAACCATCTGATAATCAATAACTATCCCGAAATTCTAACTGCCAGCCATCATTGACTGAAGCCTGACCGTCTTTGGTGACAAAAACTCCTGCAGCTGCAATCAACTGTTCACCGTAAAACAGCAGTGGCGTAGTTTCTCGTTTCCAGGGGGGAATATTCAGCTCCTGCCATAATTTTTTCAGCATCCGCCCTTTATCGCGTCCCACAATATGGTGCAAGCCACTGGCTTTAAACCGCACCGTCACGACTTCATCAGCTTCAGGGCAACGCACCGCCATTCCTTCATGCCCTATGGATAGAGTACCGAGTCCATTAAGCGCTAAGGGTTCAAAGGGTGCAGACCAGAAATAGATTTTATCTTTATCGATGCGGATAACGGGTACCCAGTATAAAGCGCCCTGAAAGCGCCTGACCTCATGTTGCCCCAGCCGTAAACGTGGGCTGGCATCCTCCCGACTCAAAGCAACTTCCTGCCACAAACGTTGCAGGGCCGCCCTCGATGGCATCGTTGCCTGATGATGTCCCAGCCAGCGTCGCAGAATGGCAAAGCGTCTGGCATCGCTCACCTCGCAGAGCGGGGCAATATGCAGTGCACCATTGTCCAGCATTAGGCCCGCAAGCTGTTCTGCCAGCAGTTCATCCAGCAGTTGCTCTTGTTCACCACATAATTGCGCACTACGGGTCACCGTGCTGGCAAAATGTGGCCAGCGCTGCTGAATAACGGGTAATACGCGTAACCGGAGGAAATTACGATCGTACTTATCATCCTGGTTACTCTCATCCTCGATCCAGGTTAACTGATGCTCGATGGCCCAGTGTTCAAGCTCGACACGGCTGGTGTTAAGTAAAGGGCGTAATAGTTGGCTATGAGCAAAATCCAGTCGTTCAGGCATCGCAGATAACCCCGCCGGGCCACTACCACGTTTTAAGGCCAGTAATACTGTTTCACACTGATCGTCCTGATGCTGTGCCGTCAGGAGCACTTCATCAATGAGGAGTGTCTGGGTGAGTGCCTGATAACGCGCTTGTCTGGCCTCTCCTTCGATTCCCTTCCCCCCGGCAGGTAACTGAACATAAGCCACTTCTAATGGTATGTTCCAGCGATAACAAAGAGACTGACAGTGGGCAACCCAGCTATCTGCTCGCGTACTTAAGCCATGATGAATGTGCATAGCACGTATCTGGAGATCAGGTGCTACAGAGTCACGCAGCTGCGTTAACTGGTGTAATAAAACCGTTGAGTCCAGCCCGCCACTAAAGGCGACCAGCAGACGACGATGAGATTGTAAAAAAGTCAGAAGTTGAGTGATATCCATTGTGTTATCTAAAACAACCTGAGTAACCAAAGAAGGTTACTGTTGATAAAGCTCGAGTGGTAAACCATCAGGATCGGTAAAAAAAGTGAACGATTTTTCAGTAATGGGATCAACTCGAATCTGTTCACATACCACCCCGTGGTGTTCAAGGTGCTTCACTGCCTGGTGAATATCATCGACGCTAAAGGCTAGATGGCGTAATCCACAAGCTTCAGGATAGCTTGCTCTGGCACGCGGCGAGGGGAAAGAAAAAAGCTCGATAACATACTGACCATTCAAGGCGAGATCGCCTTTCCATGAATCACGTTCTTTCCGATACACTTCTGTCAGTAACGTGAAGCCTAATACATCACAATAGAACTGCTTACTGCGGGCATAATCCGTGGCAATAATAGCAATATGATGTACCTGCTTTAACCCTAACATAAAAGCACCTCAGCTCACCTGAAAATAAAACACCCTGCAAGTCTTTACCACTTACAGGGTGTCATTTAACTCACTCGAAGGTTTATCGCTGATACCTTCGCTAAGAGAGCTCGCTCATCACGCGTAGCCGTAGCTCATCAAACGATGATAACGACGGTTTAACAGCTCTTCAGTGTTCAGTACGTCAAGATCCGCAAGATCTGCCAGTAGCTGCGCACGTAAAGACGCTGCTATTGCTTCAGGATTACGGTGGGCACCACCAGAAGGTTCAGCGATCACCGAATCAATCAGTTTCAGCTCTTTCAGACGTGGAGCAATAATACCCATTGCTTCAGCAGCCAGCGGAGCTTTATCGGCGCTCTTCCATAAAATAGAAGCACAGCCTTCTGGAGAGATAACTGAATAGGTGCTGTATTGCAGCATATTCACTTTATCACCGACACCAATCGCCAGAGCACCACCGGAACCACCTTCACCCACTACAGTGCAGATAATCGGTACTTTCAGACGAGACATTTCGCGCAGGTTACGTGCGATAGCTTCAGACTGTCCGCGCTCTTCTGCTCCCACACCGGGATAGGCACCGGGAGTATCAATGAAGGTAATAATTGGCATCTTAAAACGCTCAGCCATTTCCATCAGGCGCAAAGCCTTACGGTAACCTTCTGGCGCTGGCATACCAAAATTACGACGAATTTTCTCTTTGGTTTCACGCCCTTTTTGATGACCAATGATCATCACTGGACGTCCATCAAGACGCGCGGTTCCGCCAACAATAGCCTTGTCGTCAGCATAGGCACGATCGCCCGCTAATTCGTCAAAGTCATCAAACGCCATACGAATATAGTCTAGCGTATAAGGACGTTGTGGATGGCGTGCCAGTTGAGCAATTTGCCATGCACCTAAATCTGCGAAGATTTTACGTGTCAGCTCTGCGCTTTTATCACGCAGGCGCTGAACTTCATCATCCAGATTAATATCCAGTTTTTCATCCTGACGGCTCACCGACATCAGGGAATCAATTTTCGCTTCCAGCTCTGCAATCGGCTGTTCGAAATCAAGGAAATTCAGACTCATAATATTCCTGTTTTAGTCAAACTCCAGTTCCACCTGCTCCGAACCTATCAGGGTCCGCAGATCGTTTAGCAAACGATCGTTAGGAGAAACACGCCAAGTTGCACCAAAGCGCAACCGAGTTCGTGCATCCGACCTCTGATAGTAGAGATGTACCGGAATTGTCCCCGAACGATGGGGTTCCAGAGACTGGCGGAGACGGTTTAAAAGCTGGTCATCAATTTGCCTGTCCGTCAGCGATATAGCAAGCCCACGCGCGTATTTTTCACGTGCTTCATCGATATCCATCAGCTCTCGAGCCATCATTTTAAGCCCTCCGCTGAAGTCATCAAAGCTGACCTGTCCGCTAACGATCAGGATACGGTCTTTTTCCAGCAAATGCTGGTACTTTTCTAGCGCATCTGTAAATAACATGACTTCCAGACGACCCGAACGGTCATCTAGCGTACAGATACCGATACGATTGCCTCGCTTAGTGACCATAACCCGCGAAGCAATGACCAATCCGGCAGCCGTAGCTACTTTACCACGTTCTGTCGGATGCATCTCTTTTAGGCGCACGCCACCGACGTAACGCTCAATTTCTTTCAAGTACTGAGTGATAGGATGACCCGTAAGATACAATCCTAAGGTCTCACGTTCTCCATCCAGTACCCGTTGTTCCGGCCAGCAGACAACACTCGCATAAGACTTTTCAACCTGCTCCGGCTCTTCAGCCAGGACACCAAACATATCAGCCTGGCCAGTAGCTTCTGCTTTCGCATGCTGATCGGCGGCTTTCAGTGCATCACCCAACGCATTCATTAATGCGGCACGGTGCGGGCCAAGTCGGTCAAAAGCCCCGGACATTACCAGTTTTTCCAGTACCCGCCGATTCAGTTTTTTAGTCTCGGTTCGGGCACAGAGATCAAACAGCTCACGGAAATATCCGCCTTCATTTCGGGCTTCTATAATCGCTTCAATCGGCCCTTCACCAACGCCTTTAATCGCCCCGATGCCATAGACGATTTCATCATCATCATTGACATGGAAGTGATAAAGCCCGGAGTTAATATCCGGTGGCAGTATTTTCAGCCCCATGCGCCAGCATTCATCGACCAGACCGACAATCTTATCGGTATTGTCCATATCAGCCGTCATTACCGCAGCCATAAACTCAGCAGGATAGTGCGCTTTCAGCCACAGTGTCTGATAAGAAACCAGTGCATAGGCTGCGGAGTGCGATTTGTTAAATCCATAACCCGCAAATTTTTCTACCAGGTCAAAGATGTGCATGGCCAGTTCGCCATCGACACCATTATTTTTAGCGCCATCTTCAAAACTGGAACGTTGCTTTGCCATTTCCTCGGGCTTCTTTTTACCCATGGCACGACGTAACATATCCGCCCCACCCAGAGTATAACCTGAGAGAACCTGGGCTATCTGCATTACCTGTTCTTGGTAGAGGATAATGCCGTACGTCGGCTCCAGTACCTGTTTCAGGCTTTCATGCTGCCACTGAATATCAGGATAGGAAATCGCTTCACGTCCGTGTTTACGGTCAATAAAGTTATCAACCATCCCCGACTGCAAGGGGCCCGGACGGAACAGGGCTACCAGGGCTATCATGTCTTCAAAACAGTCTGGCTGCAGACGTTTAATCAAATCTTTCATGCCGCGGGATTCAAGCTGGAATACGGCTGTCGTCTCCGAACGCTGTAGCATATCGAAGCTTTTTTTGTCGTACAACGGAATAGCAGCAATATCTAACGGATCTTCGCCCTTCTTCGCCCGCTTGGCATTGATCATCTCCAGTGCCCAGTTGATGATGGTAAGCGTACGCAGGCCAAGGAAGTCAAATTTAACCAGGCCGGCATATTCCACATCATTCTTATCAAACTGAGTAACCGGATGCTGGCCCTGTTCGTCACAATATAATGGGGCAAAATCGGTAATTTTAGTAGGTGCAATAACGACACCACCGGCATGTTTACCGGCATTTCGAGTGACGCCTTCAAGCTGACGCGCCATATCGATCAGCGCCTTAACCTCTTCATCTGCCTCATAGATTTCTGGCAGCTGAGGTTCTACTTCAAAGGCTTTCGCCAGGGTCATTCCTGGATCGGGCGGGATCAGTTTTGAAATTCTGTCGACAAAGCCGTAGGGGTGACCTAATACACGTCCGACATCACGAATAACCGCCTTGGCCGCCATAGTACCAAAGGTGATTATCTGAGATACCGCTTCACGTCCGTACATCTCTGCCACGTGATCAATCACCAGATCGCGTTTTTCCATACAGAAATCGATATCGAAGTCAGGCATCGATACACGCTCTGGATTCAGAAAACGTTCGAATAGCAGATCGAATGCGAGCGGATCGAGATCGGTAATACTTAATGCATAAGCGACCAGTGAACCCGCACCAGAACCACGGCCAGGCCCTACAGGGACTCCGTTATCTTTGGACCACTGAATAAACTCCATGACTATCAGAAAGTAGCCAGGGAAGCCCATCTGGTTAATCACCTGGAGTTCAATATCCAGTCGCTCATCATATTCGCCGCGTTTCTCGGCGCGAACCTCAGGGTCAGGGAATAAGAACTCAAGACGTGCTTCCAGACCCTCTCGCGATTTCAGCACCAAAAAGTCTTCGGTGGTCATCTCACCGGTCGGGAACTGAGGTAAAAAATATTCACCGAGCCGGACAGTGGCATTACAGCGCCGGGCAATCTCTACGGTATTTTCTAGTGCTTCAGGGATGTCTGAGAAAAGCTCACACATCTCTTCTTCACTACGCATATATTGCTGTGAGGTATAGTTACGCGGACGTTTAGGATCATCAAGCGTAAAGCCATCATGAATCGCAACGCGAATCTCATGGGCATCAAAATCATCAGCATTAATAAACCGAACATCATTGGTCGCTACAACAGGCAAGCCGTGAGTCTGTGCAAAGGCGACCGCTGCATGGATATATTGCTCTTCATCCGGGCGACCGGTACGAATTAACTCCAGGTAGAAACGGTCGGCAAAATATTGCTGATAGAATTCAAGGCACTGTTCAGCCAGAGGCTGATTGCCACGCAATAACATTTTACCGATATCGCCCAGCCGGCCACCGGAAATCAGAATCAGGCCTTCGTTAAGCTCCGCCAGCCACTCGGTATCAATATAAGGGCCTGCAGCACCGTAGCCACGCTGATAAGCGCGCGATATCAACAACGTAAGATTATGATATCCGGTATTATTCGCTGCCAGCACTGTTAAATGGCTAAACTCATCGCCCAGCAGAGGGGTGGCGACATTAAAATCAGCGCCGATAATCGGCTTCATTCCTGCACCATGCGCCGAACCATAGAATTTCACTAAACCACACAGGTTGGTGAAATCGGTAATCGCCAGTGCAGGCAGATTTAAGGCAGCATTTTTTTTGACTAATGGCCCGACTTTCGCCAGGCCATCAATCATAGAATAGTCACTGTGCACCCGAAGGTGAATAAAACGGGGTTCAGCCATCTGTCATCCATTAATTCTGCTCTGATACCTGATTATCAGGAGAGCAGCCCAAGTGAGCGTTTGACAGGAGCAAAGCTGCGACGATGATGCTCAGTTGCACCATGTTCAGCCAGTCTCTCCAGGTGAAGAGCGGTTGGATACCCTTTATGTTGGGCAAAACCATATTGCGGAAAACGAGCATCCAGTTCAACCATCTCGCGATCGCGGGTCACTTTAGCCAGTATTGATGCAGCACTGATTTCTGCTACCCGGCTATCGCCTTTAACCACGGCCAGTGAAGGCATAGGTAATGACGGACAACGGTTACCGTCGATGAGAACATATTCCGGCACCACACTCAGCCCGGCAACAGCACGTTGCATTGCCAGCATGGTGGCGTGCAGAATATTAAGGCGGTCAATCTCTTCGGGTTCAGCCCGTCCAAGACTCCAGCTTAATGCTTTTTCGACTATTTCATCAAACAGAGCCAGACGCCGTTTTTCAGATAGCGCTTTCGAATCTGCCAGCCCCTTGATCGGCTGTGCCGGGTCAAGAATAACGGCGGCCGTAACCACGGCACCAACCAGTGGCCCACGGCCGACTTCATCGACGCCAGCAACCAGATGCAGGTGGGGATAGATAAACTCAATCATTGCGCTAACTCCAGCACCGCTGCCGCTGCTTGCTCATCGGCATTGCAGCGAATCAGTTGATGCAGACGACGAAACTCTTCATGCATCTGATGACTTTCGGTACTCTCTTCCAGCAGCGGCATCAAAGCGGTTGCCAGAGCAATAGGTTCGCATTCATCTTGCAGAAGCTCAGTCACCAGTTCCCTTCCTGCCAGTAAATTAGGCAGAGAAACATAGTCCGTTTTAACCAGTCGCTTCGCCAGCCAGAAGGTAAAAGGTTTCATACGATACCCAACAACCATCGGACATTTCGCTAACATGCATTCCAGGGCAGCAGTCCCTGAAGCCAGTAAAGCAGCATCACTGGCTATCATGGCTTCACGAGCGTTGCCATCCAGCAGATGAACGTCAAGTTCCGGGGCAATTTCTGTTTTAATTTTCTCGAACTGTTCCCGACGTTTTGCATTCACCAGGGGCACCAGAACCTGAAGTGCTGGCCAGCGCTTACGCAGTAGCTGTGCAGTACGCAGGAAATCAGCGCTGAGCATCTCAACTTCGGCTCCACGACTCCCCGGTAACAATGCCAGGCATTTCGCTTCTGGAGCGATGCCCAGTGTACGCCTGGCCGCCTGTTTATCCGGCGACAACGGAATGGCATCCGCCATGGTATGGCCGATAAAACGACAAGGAACGTTGAATCTATCGTAAAACGCTTTTTCAAAAGGCAAAAATGCCAGTACCAGATCGGTAGCCTTGCCTATTTTGAAAACCCGTTTTTGTCGCCAGGCCCATACCGAAGGGCTGACGTAATGGATAGTTTTGATCCCGCTCTTTTTAAGATTACCTTCAAGCGTAATATTAAAGTCGGGCGCGTCGATACCCACAAACACATCTGGCTGTAATGTTGTAAAACGTTTAGTCAAATCGGCACGAATATGCAGCAGGCGGCGTAAGCGAGAAAATACCTCAACAATACCCATCACTGCCAGCTCTTCCATTTCATACCAAGCTTCACAGCCTTCGGCCTGCATCAAGGGACCTGCCACGCCAACAAAGCGAGCATCGGGAACTTGAGCTTTTAGCGCACGAATCAAACCAGCACCAAGAATATCGCCGGAAGTTTCTCCGGCGACCAGTGCAATCGTCAGGGGACGTCCTGCCTTCATTTAACGAATCACGCCCCGCGTTGAACGCGCGAAGAATTCGACAAAGGCATTCACCTCTGGGTGTTCAGCGGCGATTTCAGCAATTTCCGGTTTAGCCTCTTCCAGTGTTTTACCGCTACGGTAAAGCGCTTTGTAGGCATGACGGATGGCATTGATAGCCTCTTTACTAAAACCACGACGTTTCAGCCCTTCAATGTTCACGCCAAAAGGCGTGGCATGGTTACCCTGAGCGATAACATAAGGCGGTACATCCTGAGCGATCCCAGAACAACCACCGACCATGACATGTGCACCAATAATACAGAACTGATGCACTGCGGTCATGCCGCCAATAATAGCGTAATCATCGACAGAAACATGTCCGGCTAGCGTGGCGTTGTTCGCAAGGATACAGCGATCTCCAACAGTACAATCATGCGCAATATGCGCATTAATCATCAGCAGATTATCGCTACCCACCTTCGTCAATCCACCACCCTGAGTCGTACCCCGATGGATGGTCACGCTTTCACGAATGCGGTTACGATCCCCCACTTCAACACGAGTCGGTTCACCCGCGTATTTCAGGTCCTGGTTAGCTTCACCGATAGACGCAAACTGATAAATCTCATTATCGCGACCAATTTTAGTATGGCCGTTGATAACGACATGAGACTTCAGTACCGAGCCGTCACCAATTTCAACGTCAGAACCGACAATACAAAAGGGCCCAATGTGAACATTAGCACCAATAATGGCACCTGTTTCAACAATGGCTGATGGATGAATAAAGGCAGATTTATCAATCACGAATTAAGTCTCCCGGCTACGTGCACACATCATGGTTGCTTCGCAGACAATTTTACCGTCTACCGTTGCAACACCTTTGAAACGCGTCAGACCACGACGCGTTTTCTCAAAGGTTACTTCCATAATCATCTGATCGCCAGGAACTACCGGACGTTTAAAACGTGCATCATTGATACCCGCGAAGTAATACAACTCGCCTGGTTCCAGTTTACCCACGCTTTTGAATGCCAGAATACCGGTTGCCTGCGCCATGGCTTCTAAAATCAGTACGCCTGGAAAAATCGGCTTACCCGGGAAATGTCCCTGGAAAAATGGCTCATTAACAGAGACATTCTTTACTGCCCGCAGAAAATGGCCTTCTTCAAAGTCCAAAACGCGATCCACTAATAGGAATGGATAACGATGCGGGAGCAACTCTAAAATCTCTTCAATGTGCAGAGTATGAGTGTCAGTTGTCAAAATACTCTTCCTGTCTAAATATGCTAAATGGCAGTAATAACGCGGCCTGCGACTATCAAAAGAGAGTCGCAGGCCGCAAATCAATTGGCGCTATATCCTGACCGCTGGCCTTAAATGGCAGAGTCGGTAATACCCGTCATACTTCAAGTAGTTAGGGTCTACAGGGCAAAATTGGTGCTCAATCTTGTTGATTGACCTTGCGTTCGATGGCTTTTAAGCGTTTGCTCATGTCATCAATATTCATCACCAATGCCGCAGTTTTACGCCACACTTTATTCGGTTGTAATGGAATACCAGAGGAGTATACACCAGGTTCGGTTATTGGACGCATAACCATTCCCATACCGGTAATATTCACCTTGTCACAGATTTCCATGTGACCATTAATGACGCTGGCTCCACCTATCATGCAGTAGCGGCCAATTTTAAGGCTGCCCGCCATGATAACACCCCCAGCAACCGCCGTATTGTCACCGATTATAACGTTGTGGGCAATCTGGCACTGGTTATCAATAATAACACCATTACCAATTATAGTGTCATCCAGTGCACCGCGGTCAATGGTGGTACAGGCACCAATTTCAACCTTGTTGCCGATAATCACTCGACCCAGCTGAGGTATTTTTATCCAGTTTCCGCGGTCATTGGCATAACCAAAACCATCAGCACCAATTACCGTTCCGGATTGAATCAGGCAATCTGAGCCAATTTCAATCTCATGATAAATGGAAACATTCGCCCATAAGCGACTGCCGGAACCAATTTTCGTCTTTTTACCGACAAAACAACCGGCACCAATAATGACGTTATCGCCTAATTCAACACCGGACTCGATAACAGCATTAGCACCAATTGCAACATTTTTACCAAGCGTTGCACTGGCATCAATCACCGCACTGGGTGCGATATTGGCAGCAGGCTGAGGCGTGGTATCAAGAATTTGAGCCATCCGTGCATAGGTAAGATAAGGATTCTTTACAACTAATGCAGCACTTTTAGCATGGGGCAGGTCTGCTTCAGTCATCACGACAGCAGAAGCCTGACAAGTCGTCAGCTGTTCGCGGTAACGTGGATTAACGATAAACGTTACCTGGCCGGCCTGGGCCGTTTGCATAGATGCGACGCCGGTGATGACGATATCGCCATCACCGTGCAATTCCGCATCCAACTGCTGAGCTAAATCAGCCAGTCGAATCGAAACCATGGCTTATTTAACCTGTTTCAGTACGTCTGATGTGATATCTGGTACATTTTTACCGGTATAAGCAACAGTACTGGCATCCAGTACAGCATCATAACGCTTGTCGTCTGCGACTTTCTTCACTGCGGCTTGAATACGCGTTACCAGTTTGCCACGTTCTTCGTTAGAACGACGGTTACGGTCTTGTTCAAATGCCTGCGCTTTGCTGGAAAAAGCTTCACGCTCAGCCATAACCTGGCTTTCTAGCTTAGTACGTTCTGCGGCTTTCATGGTAGAACCATCACGTTGCAGACGTTGCATCTTAGTTTGCAGATTGGTTTCCAAACTCTGCAGTTCAGAAGCACGGCCTTTAAACTCATTTTCCAGTGTATTGGAAACACCCGATTTCTGTGC
>Ga0308165_1002789_pt1 | contig 20023 bp, 19 predicted proteins | sample PhyWR2_FD_201032 | JGI IMG/M metagenome (GOLD analysis project Ga0308165, IMG submission 201032) | Phyllosphere microbial communities from UC Gill Tract Community Farm, Albany, California, United States - DLSLW.R2 | ecosystem: Host-associated > Plants > Phyllosphere > Unclassified | place: USA...
ATCTCGTCAAACGGATTCATGCTCATCTTGACATTGGCGATGTCAACGCCCGAGCCATCGCTCTTCACGCGCACCTTCACGTTGTAGTCAACGACGCGCTTCACGGGTACTAGGATTTTCATGGGGCTCTTTAAATTAAGGCAATGAAAAGATCGGTGCGAAGCATGCGTTCATGCGCTCAAGTCGCCGGCTTGAGTCCGGCAGCCTGGATGAGTCGTCCCCATTTGTCTTTTTCGGTGACCGCGAACTTGCGAAGTTCCTCTGGCGTCATGCTTTTGGGCTCAATGCCCAGTTGCATCAGTCTTTCCTGGACAGCCGGCTTGGCCAGGCTCTTTTCCAGAGCTGATGACAACTGGCGCAAAACCTCCGGAGGCGTATTTTTCGGCGCATAGAAAACGGTCCAGCCGACGAGTTCATAGCCTGCAATTCCCTGCTGGGCCAGCGAGCTGACGCCTGGCAGGAGCTTAGTACTCACGGCCGATGTAACGCCCAACGGCTTAACCTGTTTGTTTTCGATGGCGCCACGCAGTGAAGTGATCGTGTCCACCATGTATTCAACCTGTCCGCCGATGACGGCGGTGAGCGCCTGGGCGCTTCCCTTGAAATCGATGGGGAACATGGGTGCTTCTGCCCGCGACTTGAAGAGCTCGTGCGCCATGCGGCAGGTCGTGGTTGAGACGGCGACATTGAGCTTGTCCGGCTTGGCGCGTGCCAGACGCAGCAAGTCCTGCATGTTGTTGACGGGGTTGCCCGGCTGGGTCACGTAAACCAGCGGAAGAATGCCAACCATGGCGACAGGTTCAAAGTCCGCCTGCGCATCAAACCCGGGGTTGGTGTAAAGGAATGCGTTGGCGGCGTGCGTGGCGTTGGTGCCGATCATGATGGTGTAGCCATCGGCAGGCGAACGCGCCGCCGCCTGGGTGCCGATGTTGCCGCCTGCGCCTGAGCGGTTGTCGATGATGACGGGTTGATGCAGCTCCTTCCCCAGTTCATCGCCCACATAACGCGCCACGATGTCCGTGCCCTGGCCCACGGCATAGGGGACGATGATCTTGATGGGTTTGGAGGGCCAGGCCTGCGCAGCGGCGTTTTGCGCGCTTGCGAGGCACAGGGCAGTCGCTAACCAGACGGCTGCACGACCAAGCTTGAGGCGAGCCATCACGGCTGCGAAGTACGGGCGGCTTGGATCGGCAGAGGAGGAGCCCCGCACTAGCGGGTTGGCTGTGATAATCCCTGACGGATGGACTTGGACTTTTGAATCTTTTGTCATAAGGTGTCTCCTGGTGCAATTGCTAAACTATAAAAAGGCGTCAACAGGTTTTTGAATCCTTAAGCTGCCTTGTGGATGGCTTGGAGCGTACTCATGCTGCCAACGGCGCATCGCTGACTTTGATCAGGCGCTTGCCGAGGTTATCGCCCCGATAGAGACCGGCGATCGCATCGGGCGCCTGCTCGATGCCCTGCAGGACATCCTCCAGGTAGCGAAGGCGCCCTTCGCGCATCCATTGGGCCAAATCTTGTCGGGCGGCGTCGTAATGCTTGGCATGGTCGAAGATCACAAACCCCTGCATGCGTGCGCGGTTCACCAATATTTTTCGTTCTATGCGTGGGCCGTTGGGAGTAGGGTTCCAGTTGGCGATCGATGCGGTACCGCAAATAATGATGCGCGCACCGGGACGCAGGTGGTCGGTCACCACGTCGCTGATCGCGCCGGCCGTGTTGTCGTAGTAGATGTCCACCCCGTCAGGGCACGCTTGCCGGAACTGCTCGGCAAAGTCGGGCGATTTGTAGTCGATGGCGGCATCGAATCCAAACTTGTCCAGGCACAGCTGGCGCTTGGTTTCACCGCCGGTAATGCCCACGGTCCGGCAGCCCTTGAGCTTGGCGATCTGTCCCACACAGGAGCCCACTGCACCGGCTGCGGTGGAGACCACGACCGTTTCACCCGGTTTGGGCTCACCGATCTTGAGCAGGCCGTAATGGGCCGTGACGCCGTTGATGCCCAGGACGCCAAGCGAGGTGGACAGTGGCAGGTCACACTCTGCGATGAGGCGGTCGATCCGATCGGCGCTGACCACGGCGATCTCTTGCCAGCCGAGCATTCCCGTGACCCAGCTGCCCACCGGCACGCGGGCAGCGCGCGATTCCTCGACCACCCCAGCCGTGAAGGCGCGCATCACGGCGCCGACGGCCACCGGTTCGCTGTAATTGCCCACGGCATTGACCCAGCCGCGCATCGCGGGCTCGACCGAGAGGTACACGTTTCGCACCCGCACCTGCCCGTCCTGCACGGGCGGCACGGGCGTGGACTTGATCTCGAAATGTTCCGCCTGCGGGATACCCACCGGGCGGGAGGCCAAGCATACCTGGCGATTCAGTTGGGGGTACATGCGAGCCTCCTGGTCCAACCGACCCTGCCTTCAGGCAGCGTGACATTATGGTTCGGCATATGGCGGTTCATCCTTTGCGGTTCAGTACGACTTGGGCAGATCGAGCACCTTTTCGGCGATGAAGCACAAGATGAGCTGCTCGGTGATGGGGGCGATGCGGGTGACGGCCACCTCGCGGAACAGCCGCTCGACGTGGTACTCCTTGGCGTAACCAAAGCCGCCCAGGGTGAAGATGGCGCGCTCGCAGGCCTCGTAACCGGCGCGCGCGCCCAGGAACTTGGCGGTGTTGGCCTCGGCGCCGCAGGGCTGGTGGTTGTCGTACAGCCAGGCCGCTTTCATGGTCATGGCCCAGGCCGCTTCCAGCGCCATCCAGCGCTCGGCCAGCGGATGCTGGATGCCTTGGTTCTGGCCGATCGGGCGGCTAAACACCACCCGCTCCTTGGCGTACTGGGTGGCGCGGCGCAGCGCATCCTGGCCAATGCCGATGGCCTCACTGGCAATGAGCACCCGCTCCGGGTTCAAGCTGTGCAGGATGTAGCCAAAGCCCTTGCCTTCCTCGCCGATGCGGTCCGAGTCTGGAACGAACAGCCCGTCGATGAAGATGGAGTTGGAATCCACCGCCTTGCGGCCCATCTTGGGAATGCGGTGCACGTCGATCTTGCTGCGGTCGAGGTCGGTGTAGAAGATCGTGATGCCGTCGGTCGGGCGCTTGCAGTCCTCCAGCCGGGTGGTGCGGGTCAGCAGCATGATCTTGTTGGCCACCTGCGCGGTGCTGGTCCACACCTTCTGGCCATGCACGATGTAGCCGCCTGGCACCTTCTGGGCAAAAGTCTTGATGGCCGTGGTGTTTAGGCCCGCGTCGGGCTCGGTAAAGCCGAAGCAGCACTGGTCGGTGCCGGCGATCAAGGGCGGCAGCCAGCGCCGCTTTTGCTCGTCGCTGCCCACTACCACGATCGGGTGCGGGCCGAACAGGTTGATGTGCACCGCCGACGTGGCGGCCATGCCCCCGCCGTGGCTGGCCACCTCGTGCATCATGATGGCCGCCTCAGTCACGCCCAGGCCGGCGCCGCCGTACTCGGGCGGCATGGTGATGCCCAGCCAGCCGGCCTCGGCCATGGCGCGGTGGTAGGCGCGCGGAAACTCGCCGTCCTCGTCGCGCGCCAGCCAGTACTCGTCGTCGAATTGTTTGACGACCGCGGCCACGCCATCGCGGATCGCGCGGTGGTCTTCGTTGACTGAAAAATCCATGGGATGACTCCAAAGAAGGGCTAGTCTTTCAAGCCGAGCGTCTGCCGGGCCTGCTTAAGGTGGGGCATGTCGAGCATCAGCCCATCAAGGCTGACGGCGCCCGCGTCGGGCTGGGCGGCAAAGGCGTTGATCACACGCTGGGCGTGCTCGCGCTCCTTGGCGCTGGGCGTGAACGCCTCGTTGATCACATCGACCTGGTCGGGATGGATCGCGATGCGGCCGCGAAAGCCGCGCCGCCGGGACTGGGCGCAAGCTTTGGCCAAGCCCTGTGGGTCGCGAAAGTCCACATATACCGTGTCGATGGCGGGCACGCTGGCCGAGGCCGCCGCGCACAGGCACAAGGAATTGGCCAGCTGGTAGAGCGGAGACAACTGGCCGTCTTCGTCCTGATTGGAAATGGCGCCGATGGCAGCGCTGAGGTCTTCGGCGCCCCAGGTGATGCCGGCCAGGCGAGGCATGCCTGCCACGAAGCTGGCCATGGTGAGCATGGCCGGCGCGGTCTCGGTGGCCACGGGAACGATACGCACCGTGCCTTGGGCGATGCCGGCCTTGGCTTCGAGGACGTCGAGGTAGTGAGCCAAGAGCGTCACGTCAGCGGCGCTGCGGGTCTTGGGCAGCATGATGCCCGCCAGGCCTGGCACGACGATGGCGGCCAGGTCGCCCAGGGCCAACCCGCTGTCCAGCGGGTTGATGCGCACATAGAGCTGGGCGCTCAGCGCGCTGGCCTGGGCCTGCACCCAGGCGGCGGCGGCCTGGCGCGCCAGGGGTTTGCGCGCGGGCGCGACGGCATCTTCAAGATCCAGAATGAGGGCGTCGGCCCGGCTTTGCAATGCCTTTTCGAGCTTGCGCTCGCTGTCGGCCGGCACGAAAAGCATGGAGCGCAAGGTCATCGTGGCGCCTCGGCTTTCCTGAGCATGAGCGCCTGGCGCGTGCACGTCACGACTTCCTGGCCGGTCTGGTTGAAGCCCTGGTGCAAAAAGGTCACGATGCCCGCGTTGGGGCGCGACTTGCTTTCGCGCAGCGCCAGCACGGTGGTGCGCGAGCGCAGCGTGTCGCCGGCAAACACCGGGTGCGCAAAGCGCACGTCGGTCATGCCCAGGTTGGCCACCGTGGTGCCCAGCGTCGTGTCCTGCACCGACAGGCCGATCACCAGCCCTAGTGAAAACACGCTGTTCATCAAGGGGCGGCCGAACTCGGTGCCCTGACAATAATCGGCATCGATGTGAATAGCGGCCGGGTTGCACGTGGCGTTGCTGAACCACATGTTGTCCGACTCCAGCACCGTGCGCCGGATCTCGTGATTGAACACTTGATCCACCTTGAACTCTTCAAACCACAGACCAGCCATTGCAATTTCCTTCAGTTTCAAAAATTTTTAAAAGTAATTTATTGATATCACACATATGAGTACACCTCAAAGAATTGGCATTTCCCCTTGGCTTTATCAATTCAGATACGTGCAGCAACATCGGCACCGACATTCATGCAATTGTTGATGTGTCTTGATCCTCGCGACTGGCCTTGGCCAAGCGCAGCTCAGGGGGCATTGTCGGTACGCGGCCAGTAAGAACGAAGCCGCGGTAACCATCGCGTGCCACCTCATCACAATGCGCGCGGAAAACCCCGACGCCCCCCATGTAGGGCATGAACACCCTTGGCTTTCCAGGAATATTGGCGCCCGTGTACCAGGAAGATGCCTGGCCCAGCAGCGAGCGATTGGCCACTTCGCTGACGTGCTCGCCCCAGGCGCGCTGCGCTTCGGGGTTGGCGTCGATGTGGTCATGGCCGCGCGCGCGCATGTGGTTCAGACAATCCGTGATCCACTCCACGTGCTGCTCAATGGAAACCACCACATTGCTGAGAACCGACGGACTGCCGGGGCCGGTAACGATGAACAGATTGGGAAGACCGGCGATCATCACGCCCAGGTACGCGTGGGGGCCATCCGCCCACAGCGACTGCAGCGTCGGACCACCTTCTACCCCGATGTCGATGGCAAGCAGGGTTCCAGTCATCGCATCGAAGCCAGTTGCGAAGACCAGTGTGTCTACTTCGTAGCTTGCCTCCGTGGTTGTCACTGTGCTCGGACCTATAAATTGAATAGGCGTGCTTTTGATGTCGACCAGCGTGACGTTGTCGCGGTTGAATGTCTCGTAATAACCGGTGTCCGCGCACAGGCGCTTGGTGCCGATTGGATAGGTCGGCGTCAGCGCCTGCGCCACCTTGAGGTCACGTACCACTTCGCGCATCTTGCGTATCACGAACTCCGATGCCGTGCGGTTAGCCTCTTCATTGAAGATTACATCGTTGAAAGCACGCGTCAGGCCAATTCCTCCCCAGTCCCAGCGCTGCTGGAAGGCAGCTTCTCGTTCTTGTGCCGTCACATCCAGTGCCGATTGTGTGGGCACATTGAAGGCGGCCACACCAGACGGGCTTTCGCGCGCCTGCTTGCGCAATTGTGCGTAGCGCCCCTTGATGTCACTCTCTATTTGTCGGTCTTGCGTGGTGTTGCGCAGCGGAATGCAGTAGTTGGCAGTGCGCTGGAATACATACAGGTGTTTGGCCTGCGCGGCGATTTTTGGGATGGCCTGGATGCCTGTCGATCCTGTTCCGACCACGCCGACGCGCAAACCGGTGAAATCGACCGGCTCCTTCGGCCATGCGCTGGTATGAAACCATTTCCCCGCAAAAGTTTCGATGCCGGGAATATCGGGTATGCGGGCTTTTGACAGATTGCCAGTGGCCATGATGCAAAAGCGTGCCGTGACCGGCTGACCAGTGGAGGTCTGTACCGTCCAGCGCTTTTGGTCGGGATTGAAGCGGGCACGTTTGACGTAGGTTTCCAGCGCAATGTCGCGGCGCAAGTCGAAGCGGTCAGCCACATGGTTGATGTAACGCAGAATTTCGGGTTGACCGGCGTAACGCTCCGACCATTGCCATTCCTGCTGCAATTCTTCCGAGAAGGAATACGAGTACTCGATGCTTTCCACGTCGCAGCGCGCGCCAGGGTAGCGGTTCCAGTACCAGGTGCCGCCTACGTTGTCACCCGCTTCAAACACCTTCACACGTAGGCCAAGGCCGCGAAGGCGATGCAGCAACATGAGACCGGCAAAGCCGGCGCCGACCACGATCACATCAAAGTCGGTATCGCGGTTTTGCGAAAAAGTGGGTTGGATATCAGACATGTCAGTTCCTCAGAACGCGGGATTGATGGGGTTGGCCTTGAAGCACACTTGCGATGCAATGGCTGATGCGGCCAGCGTTACCGCATCGCGCGCGGTGTCGATCAGGTTGAAAAGGCGGGCAAAGCCGTGTGGCAAGCCTTCGATGCGGTGTAAGTCGACCTCGACTCCGGCTTGCATGAGGCGGTGGGCGTACTTTTCGCCCTCGTCGCGCAGCACGTCGTACTCAGCAGTCGCGATCCATGTCGGGGGCGAGCCGCCGACGTTAGGGGTGCGTAGCACCGAGATGCGAGGGTCGCTCCACTGCGAGGCAGGCGCATAGTGGCCGAAGAACCACCGCATGTCCGCGCGGGTGAGTGGCATGCCCTTGCTGAAGCTGGCATAGCTGTCAAACGCCATCTCTGAATCGGTCACCGGGTAAAAATAAGCTTGCAGCGCCACAGGGATGCGCCCACGCGCTGCGAGCACGGCGGCAATGCCGAGGTTGGCGCCGGCGCTGTCACCCGCTACCACGAGTGGCACGCTCCTGCCAAGTCTGGCCATGCCCTCGCGGGAGGCCCAGGCGAGACCATCCTCGGTATCGTGTAAGCCGGCCGGAAAAGGATGTTCTGGCGCCAAGCGGTAGTCGACCAGCAGCAACGCGCAGCCGCTCAGTTCAGCTAACATTCGGGACAAAGCATCGAAGTCATCAAGCTGACCACAGACCCAGCCGCCACCATGCAGGTACAAAATCAGCCCTTGTGCTTCGCTTGCCGGGCGATAGAGGCGGGCCGGCATGCTTCCGGCTCGGGTAGGAATTTCCAGGGACTCCGACACTACTTCCGCAGGACCGCTTCCGAGGGCGGCGCGCATTGCTGCGACTTGTGCACGAGCCTGTGCGGGGTCGCCAGCCGAGAGCGCGGGCTTACCGGCAGCCCGCGCGGATTCGAGCATTTTTTCGATGGTAGGGTGCATGGCCATAAACAATCCTTGTCGATGAGGACTCAGGGCACCAGCACGACCCGACCGATCACGCGGCCGGCACGCAAGTCCTGTAATGCGGTGTCGGCTTGCGCCAGTGGGCGGCGGTCGATCGGCATCGCCAGACCACCGTGCTGGCGCACCAGCGCAACCAGCTCGCGTAGCTCGGCTGGGCTTCCGATGTAGCTTCCCTGGATGGTGGCCGCGCGCATGGGCAAGAGTGGGACCGGCAACTGCATAGCCCCTCCAAGCAGGCCGACGACCACCAGCTTGCCGACGCGGTCCAGCATCTCGAACCCCATCGCGGCGGACTCCCCACTGCCGACCAGATCGAGCACGAAGCGAACCGGGTTGCCAAGTGCGTCGCGCACTTGCTGCATCGCATCGGCTTCGCGAGGATCGATGGCGGCAACAGCCCCGGCTGACATTGCGGCTTCGCGTTTGAGGGCATCAGGCTCCAGGACGACCGCGCCCGCCGCACCGAGGATGCGCAGCAAGTTGAGCGCCATGAGGCCAAGGCCACCTGCGCCAAAGATGACAATCCGGCCCTGTTGCAGCAGCGGGCCCGCCTTTTTTAAAGCGCTGTAGGTCGTCAGGCCCGAGCAGACGAGTGGAGCAGCCATCACCGGGTCGATGTCGCCGAGATCGATGAGATAGCGGACATCGGGCACGAGGATGTGGTCCGCATAGCCGCCATCGCGGTTAACTCCCAAAAAGCGGGGCGCGACACATAGGTGCTCGTCGCCCTCGGCACAGAAGTCGCACTTGCCGCATCCGATCCAGCTGCATACGGCGTGGCGGGATCCCAGGGCCACACCTTTGGCCTGCGGCCCCAGCGCCACGACCTCGCCGCTTGTCTCATGTCCCATGACGAGGGGAAATTGAATACGCCCCGCCATCGAAATGGTTCGTCCGCCCCCTAGGTCATAGTGCCCTTCCCAGATGTGTGCATCGCTGTGGCACATCCCGGCGCCCAGCACCTTGAGCAGTACTTCGCTGCCGCAAGGCACCGGCGTGGGCTTGTCCTTCAGCTCCAGCAGGGAGCGAAATCCAACAAGATGAACGCATTTCATGGCAGTCTCCTAAAAATTTATAGCAAGCCATGGGATCGCTGGTCGGCTGATGCCGGCCAAAGTGCCAAATGACAACTTGGTGCCTCTTGTCGGTGTCGCGCAAGCTGTGGTCGAGGCTGTCGTCATGTCCTGGCTCTTGAAACCACTTCCGAGGTGGCGGCCGGCGACGTTGCGCTCGCTCCAGAACCGCGCGCGTTTTGCTGCGCTTCGGATGAGCCAGAGAGGGTGCGCCGTCGCCGCAGCCACCACAGCCTTGGGTTGCCAAAAGTGCCTGCAATGCCACGCGGAAACACCAAGACAGCGACTACGAATACCAGCCCCTGCACTACTGGCATCCACTGCGCCAGTCCTTGAAGCCAGCTTTGAAGCGTCAGGATGAATGCGGCTCCCAGCAGGGGACCCACTACCGTACCGATGCCGCCAACGAGTGCCATCAAGATCACTTCACCGGAAGTGTTCCATGCGACGTCGGTCAAGGTGGCGAGACGGAAAACCAATACTTTGAGCGACCCCGCCAAGCCGGACAGGGTGGCGGACAGCACGAAGGCCAGCAGCTTGTAGCGGTCCACTTGATAACCCAGGGACACGGCGCGCGCTTCGTTGTCCCGGATGGCCCTGAGCACCTGGCCAAATGGCGAATGCATGATGCGGTAGACCAGCAGAAAACACGCAAAAAAGCATGTCAGGACCACGTAGTACAGCACCTTGTCGTCGGCAATCGGGATGACGGAAAAGAGCGCGCGCCGGGGAATCGCAGTGATGCCGTCGTCTCCTCCTGTCGCTGGCAGGCCGACGCACAGGAAGAAGAACATCTGGGCCAGTGCCAGCGTGATCATCGCGAAGTAGATGCCGTGGCGGCGTATCGACACCAGCCCTACCAGCAGGCCCGCCACGGCAGCAAACGCCGTGGCCAGCAAAATGGCTATTTCCGTCGGAAGCGCCCAAACCTTGAGTGCGTAGGCTGTGACGTAGGCCGAGCCACCAAAAAACATTGCATGGCCGAACGAGAGCAGGCCCGCTTGCCCGACCAGCAGGTTGAATGCCATCGCAAACAGCGCGAAGCACAGCAGTTTGGTAAGGAAGATGGGATAGATCGCCAGCGGCGCTAGCGCGAGCAGCGCCAGCACGGCGATGAACAGGAGCGTGTCGCGCGGCCGTGCGCCGTTTGACTGCCCTGTCGCGCTTGCCGCGTCGTTCGTTGCGACTTTGTTCATGGCGATAGTCATGCCGGCCTCCCAAAAAGACCCGTCGGCTTGAAGAGAATCACAGCCGTCATGATGATGAAAATGACCATGCTGGACGCAGGCGGGTAGTACACCTTGGTCAGCGCCTCCAGCAGCCCAAGGGCAAATCCGATGACGACCGAACCCAAAATGGAGCCCATGCCACCAATCACGACCACGGCAAAGACAGTGATGATGAGGCCCGAGCCCATCGCCGGTTTGACCTGGTCCATTGGCGCTGCCAGGACGCCAGCCAGCGCCGCCAGCGCCACGCCAAATCCATAGGTCAGCGTAATCATGCGCGGCACGTTGATGCCGAAAGTGCGCACCAGTTCCGGCCTTTCAGTCGCGGCGCGTAAATACGCACCCAGCGTGGTCCGTTCGATCAGCAGCCAGGTCGCCAGGCAGGCGGTGAGAGAGGCGACGATGATCCACGCACGGTAATAGGGCAAAAACATGAAGCCGAGGTCGATGCCGCCGGGGATGGGGTTGTCGTATGGCAACCCCGAGGAGCCGTACACGACTGACAGCAGGCCCTCGATGATGAGCGCCATACCGAAGGTAAGGAGCAACTGAAAGAGCTCGTCCATTTGGTACACCCGGCGCAGCAGCGTGCGCTCAGCGACGATGCCGAGCGCGGCGACAACCAGTGGCACCAGCACCAAGGCCCCCCAGTAGGGGACCTTGAGATACTGCATCGCCATCCACACGCCGAAGGCGCCAAGGGTGAACTGCGCGCCATGCGTGAAGTTGATCAGCCTCAGCATGCCGAAGATGACGGTCAAGCCCAGGCTGAGCATCGCATAGAAGGCCCCATTGATCAGGCCCAGCGTGAGCTGGCCCGCGAGGGCGGGGAAAGGAATTCCGAATACGTCGTCCATAGCGTCAGACGCCCAGGTAAGTTTGCAGCTGGTCCGGCTCAGCCAGCAGCGAGTCATTGGTGAAGGAGTCAACCACGCGGCCGTGCTCGACAACGTGGTGGTGATTTGCCACCGACATCGCGAACTCAAGGTTTTGCTCCACCAGAAGAATGGTGTAGCCGCGCTGCTTGAGCTGTCTTATCACGTTGCCGATGTGTTCCACGATCACCGGCGCCAGCCCTTCTGTGGGCTCATCAAGCAGAAGCAGCCGGGCGCCCGTGCGCAGAATGCGGGCAATCGCCAGCATCTGTTGCTCACCGCCCGAGAGCTTTGTTCCTGGGCTGCGGGCGCGTTCGACCAGACGGGGAAACAGCGCCTGCACTTCTTTCAGCGACAGGCCGCCAGGGCTGAGTACCGGCGGCAGCATCAGGTTCTCATGCACGGTCAGCGATGAAAAAATTCCCCGTTCCTCGGGACAATAGGCGATCCCCAGCGGCGCTATCTTTTCGGGCTGCAAGGTGATGGTTTCGCTGCCGTTGACGAGCACGCTGCCTGTTCGCTGGCCCAGCAGGCCAATGAGCGCACGCATGGTGGTGGTTTTGCCTGCGCCGTTGCGTCCGAGCAAGGTAACGACCTCGCCTTGCGGAACCCTGAAGGACATGCCGTGCAAAATGTGCGACGGCCCGTAGTGACCATGTAGCTCCCGCACATCCAGCGCAAGATTCGGTTCAGGCGTGAGCATGGGATTTCTTTCCGATGTAGGCCGAACGAACGCGCGCATTGCTTGAAACCTCGGCATATGAGCCTTCGGCCAATACCTGGCCTTCGGCCAGTACCGTAATGCAATCGGCCAGGTCGGCAACCACCCCCAGGTTGTGCTCGACCATGAGGATGGTGCGGCCCACGGAAACGCGGCGAATGAGCGCTGCGGTGGAGTGCACATCTTCCAGACCCATCCCGGCCGTCGGTTCATCCAACAGCAGCATCTTGGGCTCCAGCGCCAATGTGGTTGCGATTTCCAGCGCGCGCTTGCGGCCGTAGGGCAGTTCACCGGCCAGGCCATGGGCCAGGCTCGCCAGTCCCACGTCTTCCAGCAGGGCCATCGCACGATCGTCCAGCTCTGCCAGGCTTCTGTCCGACTGCCAAAAGCGCATGGAGACACCATGGCGCTGCTGCAGGGCGACACGCACGTTGTCCTTCACGGTGAGCGTCGGGAATATGGCGGAGATCTGGAAACTGCGCACCATGCCGAGCAGGGCGACGCGAGCGGGCGACAGCCCCGTGATGTCGCGCCCGTCGTAGTGGATGGTCCCGCCGCTGGGCTCCAGCGCTTTGGTAAGCAGGTTGAAGAAAGTGGTTTTGCCGGCGCCGTTCGGCCCGATCAACGCATGAATGTGGCCTCGCCGCACTCGGAGGTCCACCTGCCTTACGGCATGAAATCCCCCGAATTGCTTGGACAGGCCGCGGGTCTCGATGAGATCGTCGCTCATGATCTGCCTTGCTCCGATTACTTGACGAGCGAACAGACCTGCTTGTCGGCTGGCGCGAATGCCTCGGCCGCCGGTATTTTGGACACCTCACTGTACAGATCCCACTCGCCTTTTGATTCGGATGGTTTTTTCACCCGGAAGATATAGAAGTCGCGCAGCACACGACCGTCTTCCCGGATGACGCCGTTTTTCGTCATGAAGTCGTTGATCGGCGTACTTTTCATTTTGGCCAGCACGGCTGCGGTCTCGTCAGTGCCGGCGGCGGCCACGGCCTTTAAATAATGCGTCACCGCGCCGTATACGCTGGCCTGCACCATATTGGGCATGCGGCCGCCAAAGCGCTCACGGTAGCGATTGGCGAACTTGCGGGTTTCTTCGTTCTGGTCCCAGTAATAGGCTTCAGTGACGAATAGATCTTGTGCCGGGCGCAAGCCCATGGCCTTCACGTCGTTGATCACCAAACTCAATGCCGCAAGCTTCTGGCCACGCGCGCGCAACCCGAACTCATCGGCTTGCTTGATCATGGCGGCGGCGTGCGCCGTGGTGGTGGCCAGTGCAATCACGTCAGCTTTGGAGGCTTGCGCTTGCAGCAACTGTGACGAGAAATCTGTGGCGCTGAACGGATGGGTGGTCGATCCGATGACCTTGCCGCCGCCTTTCTCAATGATTGCGGTGGCATCGCGTTGTACGTTTTTGCCGTAGCCGTAGTCAACGGTGATGAAGTACCAGGTTTTTCCGCCTGCATTGAGGGCGCCCTTGATGGCGCCCAGCGCCTGAGAATAGGTGTTATACGTCCAGTGAATGCCATTGGGGGAGCAATTTTTTCCCGTGATGTCGGAACTGGCCGAACTGTTGTACACCGCGATGCGGTTCTTTTCGCGTGCAAGATCTTGAATGCCCAAGGCAACGGTGGTGATGCCGATGTCGAAAATAGCGCGGACATCGTTGTCGTACCACTGACGCGCGATGGTCAAGCCGGTGTCGGCCTTGTTGAGGTGATCGGCTTCGAGCAGTTGGATCGGCCGTCCGATGACCTTGCTGCCAAAATCTTCGACGGCCAGCTTTGCCGCGACTACTGAACCGGGGCCCGCCAGATCAATGACGATGCCCGACATGTCGTTGAGTACGCCAATTTTCAGGGGTGCCGTGCTGCCTTGGGCATAGGCGTTATTTGCGGGTAAAGCAGTACCCATCGCAAGTAGCCAGCCTGCTGTTGCGACCAAGTTGCTCATCAATGTGCGGCGCGCACGTTTGGTGGGGCTAAGAGTTGAAAAGAGTTTTGTCATAAGTGTCTCCATAGTTTTTGTTATCGGGGTATGTTCAGGTCAACGGGACGGCCCTGGCGCCTTGTCCCCACGCCTCAGGCGTGGTGAACGTATTTTTGGTGCATGAAAGCCTCCATACCTTCGGAGCCGCCTTCGTGACCGTAGCCACTGTCCTTCAGGCCGCCAAACGGAGCCTCGATGTGTGACACGGCAAATGAGTTGATGCCGATGCCCCCACCCTCCAATCCTTCGCTCACAGCAACTGCTGTCTCAGCAGATCGTGTGAATGCGTAGGCAGCCAGCCCGTATGGCGCCTGATTGGCACGGGCAATGCCTTCTTCCAGAGACTCAAACTTGCTGGCCAGTGCCAGCGGCCCGAAAGGCTCGACCTGCATTGCGCGGGCCTGGGCGGGCGTGTCGGCCAACAACGTGGGCCGGAAAAAGCTGCCGCGCGTGCCAATACGTTTGCCTCCGGCCACAACTTTGGCGCCAGCATCCACTGCTTCAGTGACCAGTTCATCCATCGCAGCCAGCCGACGCTGGTTTGCCAGCGCACCCATCTGGCTTTCGCTGGCGGCGCCGTCTCCCACCACCAGGCGGTCCAGCGCCTGTGCGAAGGCGGCCACGAAACGGTCGTGAATACCCTCCTGGACCAGGAAACGCGTGGGCGAGGTGCAAACCTGGCCGGCATTGCGGGTCTTGCCAATCAGGCAGGTCGCCACGGTGCGGTCGAGGTCGGCATCGTTGAACACCAACACGGGCGCATGCCCGCCCAACTCCAGGGTGCAAGGTTTGACGCCATCGGCAGCCAGCCGCGCCAGCGTACGGCCGACTGCGGTGGAGCCGGTAAAGGTGACCTTGCGGATGACTGGTGAGGCAATGAGGTTCGAAGACACATCGGCCGGATCGCCCAGCACCATGTTCAGGACGCCTGCAGGCAGGCCCGCATCGCTCAGCGCCTGCGCCAACGCCAGCGCGGACGATGGCGTTTCTTCCGAAGGCTTCATGACCACCGTGCAACCCGCAGCCAGCGCCGGTGCAATCTTGCGAGCCGGCAGCAGGGCAGGGAAATTCCAGGGCGTAAATGCCGCAATCGGACCCAGGGGCTGCGGCAGCACCATCTGACGCGCACCTCGTACGCGTGAGGGTATGACACGGCCATTTGCGCGCAGGCCTTCGGCGGCATACCAGTCGAACGCCTCTGCGCTGAGCTCGACCTCGAGCCGGGATTCAGCCAGTGTCTTGCCCTGTTCCAATGTCATGCGCAGCGCGATGGCAGGCGCACGCTCGCGCAGCAGTTGTGCGGCCCGGCGCAAGACCGCGCCACGCTCCTGGGGCGGCGTATGGCGCCAGCTGCCAAAGGCGCGCTGCGCGGCATCCAGCGCATCGTCGAGATCCTGCCGGCTCGCTCGCGGCACTTCCGCAATCACCTCGTCGGTTGCCGGGTTCGTCACCACGCCCATGACACCGGCGCCACCTGGGCGCCAGCAACCGTCCACGAACTGCATCGGGGCGGGGTAAGCGGTATTGGGATCGATGTGCATTGTGTGTCTCCTTGATTGCAGTCCGCGTAGCGATGTGGTCAGCTGCTCACTTGCCGGTTCACCACGCCCGTTTCCATGAGCGAGCGTATTTTCTCGTCCGAGCAGCCCGCTTCGCGCAGAATTTCCCCGGTGTGCTCTCCGCACAGCGGAGGCTCAAGCCGTTGCGGGCAGCGCTCGCCGTCGAAACGCAGCGGCTGGGCCACGCCTTTGAGGGCGCCGAAGTGCGTATGCTCGTATTGCATGACCATGCCTGACGCTTCAGTGTGCGGGTGGGCCGCCATTTCGCCCAGCGTATGCACGGCCGTGCACGGTATGCCCGCCTCGTCGAGCACCGAAAGCCAGTGCGCGCGCCCTTGCTTGCGCAATGCCTTCGTCACAAGTTCCTCGGCTGCGGATCGGTGCGCGACGCGTTCGCTATTGGTAGAGAAATCAGGATCATCCATGGCGTCTTCGAGGCCCGTCAGCGAGCAGAACTTGCGCCACAACGTATCGTTGGCGATGCCCAAAATCAAAGGTCTGTCGGCGGTGTCAAAGACGCCGTACGGACACAAGGAGGCATGGCCCACGCCCGCTTTGGTCGGCTCACGCCCGGAATTCCAATAGTTCTGCAGGAAATACGCCAGGAACGCCGCTGACGTGTCAAACAGGGAAGCCTCGACACTGCAGCCTTCGCCCGTGCGGTCGCGGCGCACAAGCGCTGCCAGAATGCCGATCAACGCATGCAGTCCGGTGCCTTGATCAACCGGTGAGAACGGGCTGCGCATCGGAGGGCTTCCCGCATCGCCCGTGATCGACAGCATGCCGCTGAAGGCTTGCAAGATCAGGTCGTACCCTTTACCATGACGCATCGGGCCAACCGAGCCGAAACCCGAGATGCTGCAGTGAATGAGGCGCGGGTTGAGCTCGCGCAGCGTGGCCGCGTCAACGCCGAGCCGCGCCGCCACGCCGGGCGCGAAGCTCTCGACGCAGATATCTACCGTGGCAGCCAGCCGGTGCACGATGGCACGGCCTTCGGGGCTCTTGAGGTCCAGGGCAATGCTGCGCTTGTTGCGATTGGCGCTCAAAAACGGGCCTGCTGCGCGCTGTCCATCGGGCGCCACCTTGAACTCAGGCCACGAGCGGGTGTCGTCCCCATAGTCAAGGGTTTCAACCTTGATCACATCCGCGCCCATGTCTCCAAGGTACTGGGTGCACAAGGGCCCGGCCAGCACGCGCGACAGGTCCAGTACCCGTATCCCCGCCAGTAGCGGATCGGAAATGTTTGAGCTTTCATTTGCATTCATGGATGCGATTTTGCTGACTGGTGGAGTAGATGTAAAATTAAATGTTCAACTTGATTAATTAATATTTCTTATTTCACCTCCAAGGACAGCCGTGCATATCTCGGACCATGTTTTGCGCTGTTTTCTTGCGCTGGAGGCCACTGGCCAATTTACTGTTGCGGCCGAGCAGTGCCACCTGACGCAATCGGCGCTGAGCCAGATGATTTCAAGGCTCGAAGACCGCGTGGGCGTCCTGCTGTTCGATCGGGATTCGCGCTCCGTGACCTTGACAAATGAAGGTCGGCGGCTTGCGGAGACGGCACGCCGAGTTACTGCCGAACTGGACCGGGCAATGGCGGATTTGCGTGACATCGTCACCTTGCAGACCGGTCATGTGGCGCTGGCGGTCGTGCCTTCGCTGGCCGTCATGTGGCTCCCCAAGGTGCTGCGTTTGTTTCATGCTCGTTACCCGGAGGTCCGCCTTCAGCTGCACGATCTTTCGTCCGTGCGATGTCATGAACTGGTGCAACAGGGCGCGGTGGACTTTGCCGTCAACTCTCAGCCTGGAAGTCAGCATGAGATGAATTCGGAATTACTTTTCGAAGAGTTTTTGTATGTGGTCTGTCCACCGGGACATTCATTGGCCGCAAAAGAAGTGGTGACGTCCCAGGATTTACAAGGTGTCGAGTTCTTGCATTTGCAAGGCACGGACCACATGCTGGTGCGCACCAGCAAGGGACTGGGTGGCGCGCGCCAAGCGCTTCAACAAGCTGGTGTCGTGAACACCGGTTTTGAGGTAGGCAGCCTTGCCACATTGGCAGGGCTTGTCGCATCAGGTCTGGGCGTGTGCCTAGCCCCTGAGACATCCCTTTCCTTGTTCAGTCTGTTGCCGACGCGTGCTGTTCGCATTAGTCCAAAAATGATGACGCGGCCTATTTATTTCGTGAACCAGAAAGGAAAGACATTGAGTCACGCAGCTCAGAAAATGCGTGAACTTCTTTTTGAAGTCCCGCATGTCAACAGAGCGTCGGTGTGATGCTTTGACATATTGGAATTGCACGGGATGCTCAACCTTAAATAACTGAGCAATGCACCTTGAATCCAGCGTTTTTATTATGACAACGAGTGTTCCTGAGCATGCCTACAGCGCAGAGATTTAAGCTGTGCAATTTGGCTGTTTTTCTGCATGGGCTCTTAACTCTGGCCCTGTCCCTGGATTTGGAACCATTCAGTTACAGAGAAATTCGGCATGATGAACGCCCCGCTGGGGCAGGTGACCTGCCCTGGAAATTTCGGACCAGCTGATGCTTGAGAGAATGGTCTCTTCTGCGAGGAGAGACGGGAATGAAGCAGGGAAGATTCAGTAACGAGCAGATTGTTCGGATACTGCGTGAGACGGACCAAGACAGCGTAGCAGTGGTGGCCAAGCGTCACGGCGTGAGCGAGGCGACGATTTACATCTGGCGTAAAAAGTTCGGCCAGCTCGATACTGACGAGGTCAAGCGACTCAAAGCGTTGGAGACAGAAAACGCCCGCCTGAAGAAGATGCTGGTCGACCGAGACCTGGAAATCGAGGTCATGAAAAAAATCAACGCAAAAAAATGGTGAGCGCACAGGCCCGGCTGGAACAGGTCCGCTACGCAGTACAGCGTGGACTCAAGCCAGCGGCGGACGTGTGCGCTGATGAGAGCGGCGCGTTCCGGGTTGCATTACGAATTGTGCATGCCGCTTAAAGATGCACCGGTGATTGAAGCCATGAAGAACCTCTCAGGCCAATTTGCGCGTTTTGGCGCACGCCGCATTCATGTTTTCCTGGAGCGCCAGGGCATGCAGATGGGGCGCGACCGGTGCAGCCGTATCTGGAGCGCTGCTGGCCTGCAGGTGCCGTCCAGGAAGAAGCGGCGCAGGCACCTCGCAGCGGCTCGGCCCCGGTCGGTGCCGACCAAGGGCCGCAACTCGGTGTGGTGCTACAACTTTGTGTTCGACTCCTGTGCCAATGGTCAGCAGTTGAAATGCCTGACGATGGTGGACGAGTACACACGCGAATGTCTGGCCATCGATGTGGCAGGCTCCATACGCTCCAAACGGGTCATTGATGTACTGAGCCAACTCATCAGCGTGCACGACACACCACGCTATTTGCGCTAGTAGCAACGGCCCCGAGTTTGTCAGCCTGGCATTGCTGCGCTGGGCCACGGATGAAGAACTGCAATCGGTGTTGAGCGAACCAGGCAAGCCATGGCAGAACGGCACCAATGAGAGTTTTAACGGGCAAGTTCAGGAATGAATGTCTGGCCATGGAATGGTTTCGCAATCGGCTGGAGGCCAAAGTCATCATTCAGGACTGGCGGCGTCACTACAATGAAATTCGGCCCCATTCGAGTTTGAACTACCGCGCACCGGCTGAGTTCATTGCGGGCTTGAAGAGCGATTTATCAACCGAGACCAAGAAGTCAAGTTGAGATTGGTCCGAAAAAACCCAGTAGGTCAAATCCAAACGATGCCAATGACATGCGAGTGAAGCTTAAATAGGGCGGGGGTTAGTGTTCATACTGAATTGTTGACCCAGCAAGAGGTACCCGCGCGCCGAATGAATTCCCGAAAGGACGTAATCAGACTCGCCTGGCATGCTGCTTAAAGTCATGGATGAGTCAGACAACATGAATTTCCGTGGCGGCTTTGAAATGAATATGGTCCGATGGCTTTGCCAGGTATCTACTGCATTCGTTAGACAGTTACCCGTTTGGTTTGTCTGACCTGCTTGCCAGTCAAACCGCGTTCCAAATCGCAGGAGCATGCCCGTCCTGCCACTGCCGCCTTGATGCCGGAGCCACGGCTCTCAATTGCAATAGTGATGGTGAGACCAGGGCGCCAAAGCTCGATCCGCTGTTGCGCTAGGAAGCCGAGGTGAATTGTGGCCCTCGCTCCGTCTTCTTTCCTGCCCGGCAATCTCCCTGTTCTCAACAATGAACTCTGCTTTTCCCATTTCAAGCTTGCGGTTGACCTGCCCCCTGTAGGCGTACCAATTAAAACTAGGAAGTCCGGGCTCAAGGTTAATCGATTGAATCGTGGGTTGATGGGAATTGAGCTGCATCGCCAGCGCGCTGGCGATGCAGCTCGGCAAAACGAGCCGGGGGCATGCGCCCCACGCTGCTGTGGGGCCTGACTTCGTTGTAGTCCGTGCGCCAGGCAGCCACAGCCGTCCTGGCCTGATGCAAGGTCTGAAACCAAGACTCGTTCAGATGCTCGTCACGCAACTTGCCGTTGAAGCTCTCGATGTAGCCGTTTTGCATCGGGCGCCCTGGCTGGATCAGGATGTGCCGGATGCCATGGGCTTGCGCCCAGGCCATGAATGCACGGCTGGTGAACTCCGGGCCGTTGTCGGTGCGAACGGCCTGCGGATAACCGCGAAATCGTGCAGCCTGATCGAGCACGCGCGTCACGTACTGGCCCGAGATGCCGAAATCCACCACGATGTCCACGCTCTCATGGCTGAAGTCATCGGCCACGGTAAGGTACTTCAGGC
>Ga0308165_1002790_pt1 | contig 20013 bp, 21 predicted proteins | sample PhyWR2_FD_201032 | JGI IMG/M metagenome (GOLD analysis project Ga0308165, IMG submission 201032) | Phyllosphere microbial communities from UC Gill Tract Community Farm, Albany, California, United States - DLSLW.R2 | ecosystem: Host-associated > Plants > Phyllosphere > Unclassified | place: USA...
GCTAAAGCAACGACGTAACCGCGACATTCGGCCTTGCCGAATGCGCTGGACGCGGGGTGGAGCAGCCCGGTAGCTCGTCAGGCTCATAACCTGAAGGCCGCAGGTTCAAATCCTGCCCCCGCAACCACTGATAACGACAAACCCGTAGCATCCGCTGCGGGTTTCGTTGTTTTTACAGCCTTTCCAATGGCTTGACGCTCCGTCCATTCGAGGATCGTGCCCAGTTCGCCATGCAGCGTCGCGTAAATCTCTCCGCGTTCCGGCCCCGGTGTGAGCGAAATCTTCTCGATCAGCCCACGTAAAGTCTCTGCCGCTTCTTGGCGCTCTTCCCTGCGATTGAGCGCCTTGGTCAGGGCAGAAACTTTCTTCGCATAGATCGCCGAGGCGCTCGGCAGAATGTCGGGCGTGTCCTCTGGCGCGTCGGCCAGCAGGGTGTTCAGTTCGGTCTTGCGTGCCTCCAGCGTGTCCATCTCAGCCTTCATGCTCTCGTGGAACATGCCGGCCTTGATCGCCTCGATGATGCCGCGGATCTGCTTCTCGATCTTGACCAGATCTGCTTTCCAGGCATCGCCGCTGGAGCGGCGTTCCCGGTTCAGCCGATTGGTCTCTTCGGCATAAGCGCGCATTGCCTCCTCAACGATCTCAGGCGCCATCATCCGGTCCTTCAAGCCAGAGAGCACGCGGGCTTCCAAATCCTCACGCGGGATCGTGCGGCTGTTTGAACACGCGCCCTTGCTGATGTGGTTCGAGCAGGCGAACCGATCAGCGCCGCGAAGCGAGTAGGGGCCTCCGCAGCAACCACAGAACACCAGGCCGGACAGAAGAGACTTGGGCCGACGTGTGCCGTTCAGGCGGTTCTTTTTGTGGTGCTTGCGCACAGCTTCGGTGAGGTTGGCAAACTTCTCGGCGATCTCGCCCTGCCGGACGCGGACCGAATGCCAGAGTTCGTCATCGACGATGCGCAGCTCCGGCACGTCTTTGATGATCCATTCCGATTCCGGGTTCAGGCGTGAGACGCGCTTTCCGGTCGATGGATCTTTGATGTAGCGAAGCCGGTTCCAGATCAGACGACCGATATAGAGTTCATTGTTCACAAGTCCCGTGCCGCGCTTCACATGGCCACGGATCGTGGTGTCGCTCCAGAGCTTGCCAGCCGGACCGGGGACACCTTCCTCGTTCAATGTGCGGGCGATTGTGCGCGGACCCACGCCGGCGGCGAACTCGCGGAATATGCGCCGGACAACATTCGCCTCGGCTTCGTTGATCTCGCGATCGCCACGAATGGGATCACCGCGGGCATCGAGTTGCTTGACGACATTGTAGCCAAAGCACAGACCGCCACCCGATTTGCCGTCCTCGACGCGGCCACGAATGCCGCGATGGGTTTTGGCCGCGAGGTCTTTCAGAAATAGCGCGTTCATCGTGCCCTTTAGGCCGACATGCAACTCGCTGATCTCGCCCTCGGATAACGTGACAATCGGAACGCCGGCGAATTTGAGGTGCTTGTAGAAGGTGGCGACGTCAGCCTGGTCACGACTGATGCGATCCAGTGCCTCAGCCAGCACGATGTCGAACTGTCCTGCCTGTGCGTCCTGAAGGAGCGCTTGAATGCCGGGGCGCAGGATCATGCTCGCGCCGGAGATGCCAGCATCCTTATAGGTTCCGACGATCTTCCACTTCTCGCGCTTCGCCTGTTCGCGGCAGATGCGCAACTGGTCCTCGATCGACGCTTCGCGCTGATTGTCGGAAGAATATCGGGCATAAAGCGCAACGCGGGTCATATCGGCAGTCCTTTCAAGCTCCGTATTCGGGGAGGTATCTTAATTCCGTTCAGGTTCGGAGGCGGCCTCGACGGCTTTGCCGCTGCGCTGCGCCGCTGACAGCAGCTCGTCATATTGGGCGGCCGACATCAGCACAAACTCGCGTCGGCCATGTCGCGTGATCTCTACCGGCTCACGGTGAGACTCGTTCAGATACTGTCCGAACTTGCGCTGGAATTCGAGGGAGGTTGTAGTTGGCATCGCAGACTCCAGGAGAGTAAGGCCTGCTTACATAATACGTATTACACGTATTAATGTAAAGGAATTTGCAAGTCAGCTACGCAGGTGGCGTTGTGCTTTGCGCTCCGTTGCCAGCTTGCGCTCGAACTGCTCGCGGGCAATTTGGCGACCGATCAGGCGAGCCAGAGACATCAGGGCAGCATCTTTGCGTGCGGGATCATTCCGGTCCGTTTCCGGTCTGGTCGAGGGTGTAACCTCGATATTCAAACTGTTCCGCTTGACCGCCATCGTCTCCAAAATCCCACGCCCGGAAAGGGGCTGCGGCAATGGATAGCTTGAATGTCTGCGCAGGGAAGGTCTCGGCCAGCGCGGTGCGGCGAATGGGATGCGGTAGCGTAGAAAAAGGATGGCCCATTAGGCGATGTCGGGTAATCGGTGATTTAGACAACAATGTCTGTCATCGTCACAGTTCGAATCCCTCTTGCTCCGGCTGTCGCCATAGATCGGGTTGCCGGACCCTGCGGGAACCCGATGGGCATCTACTCTATAACCCTCCCAATTGAATCCTAAAAACGGTTTCCAACCTCTTGAAACGACGGGGAAGTTTTATCTTTCGTTTGGCAATCGGCGGGTTTCGACGACGATGACATAGCTATGCCGGCCTTGCAGCTTGCGCTGACGTGAAGGTCGTCCGGCTACGTCGCATAAGACGAATAGACCAAGCGCAAGCATGCCGATAAATATGTGCAGGCCTTACCGCCTGCGCTATCGGCCGACAGCAATCCGGACAGGCGGAGTTGCCGTTCTTGAAAGCCGTCCTGCGCGAGACGCCGGACCAGAACAAGTCAAACCACGTCGATGACGGTTATAAGCGGCAGAGCGAGCGCCGAGGGTATGAGACTCTTGGGCCTCGAGGGATGACAGGTCGAAGCTTATGAAAACGCGGACGAATAGCCTATGCCTGTGAGTCAAAGTGATGCACTGTGTTGCAATTAGAATCACCTCTCGCTAAGGTGAACAATAGGAGAACATTAGCAGGTCTGCCATGAGTGATCGATCAAAAAAGCTCGGCCCCCGTGTCACCGTCAGCGTCACGCCCGGAGACTACGACACGTTGAACACGCTCGCCGAAAAGGACGACGTATCCGTGTCCTGGGTCGTGCGGCGTGCCATCCATGAATATTTGCGGCGATACCAGCAGCCCTCACGGGCTGTGCGGCGGCCGGCTCTGGACAAGCGGGCAGCGGCACCGGAGAGGACATGAAACAAATGAAAATGCCGGGGGAAAACGAACAGATGCTTCACACAGCAAACAGGCCACGCAAGGCAGCGCCGGCTATGCCCGCCAAATCTCTGGATGCCCTATACCGCCAGCCACTGGCGGCAAAGCGCACCGGTGCCCTGTACGGGGCCTTTCCATACCCGACAAAGATTTCCCCGGAGGCGATTGCCCTATATATCGCCGCCCATACCAAACCCGGCGACACCGTGTTTGACGGGTTCGGGGGCAGTGGGACGACCGGCCTCGCCGCGCTGCTTTGTGAACGGCCAACCGAGGAATTGCGCGCCGAAGCGATCCGGCTTGGTCTTGACGTGCAGTGGGGTGCCCGCAATGCCGTTCTCTATGAGCTGGGCGCGCTCGGCTCGTTTGTCGGCCGGACCCTGACCAATCCGCCCGATCCTGCCGCGTTCAGGAAGGCCGCCGAAGATGTCCTGGCGGCCGGGGAGAGCGAAGACGGCTGGATGTATGAAGCGCGTGATCCCTCCGGCGCGAAAGGCTCCCTTCGTCACCTGATCTGGAGCGATAAGCTGCGCTGCCCCGGTTGCCGCAGCTCTGTCACGTTGTGGGATGCGTGCGTTTCGCTCGATCCGGCGGAGATTTCTTCCACCTTCTCCTGCCCGAAATGCCGCCATGAAGCGCCGATGGATGATGTGCAACGGGTGACGGTGCAGGAACAGGATGATGTGCTGGGCGAGCAGCGCGCATTGCGCGGACGCGCGATGGCCCGCGTCTATGGTTCGACTGGAAAAAAACGCTGGTCGCGCCCGGCCACGGCCGCCGACCTGACGCTTATCAAGAAGATTGAGGCGGAGCCGATCCCGTCCTGCGTCCCGCAGGCGTTGATTCCCTGGGGCGATCTTTACCGAAAAGGCTACCACCAGGGCATTACGCACGTTCATCACTTCTACACGCGGCGCAATCTCATCGTCTTCGCCCGCATGTGGGACCGTGTGGAATCGTATCGCGGCGCGCTCCGCGAAGGGCTGCGCTTCTGGCTGCTCAGCTATAACGCGGCGCACGGCACGATCATGACGCGCGTCGTGGCGAAGTCCGGCCAGAAAGACCTAGTCGTCACCAGCGCCCAACCCGGCGTGCTCTATGTCAGCGGCCTTCCGGTAGAAAAGAACTTTTTTGCAGGATTGCGGCGCAAGCTTACAACAATTGCGCAGGCGTTTGAGACAATCCACGGCGGCAGCGGTAAGGTCGAAGTGGTCCACGGATCTAGCTGCGCTGTCGCGCTGCCGTCCGGCAGTATTGACTATGTATTCACGGACCCGCCCTTCGGAGCCAACATACCCTATGCCGAACTCAGTTATATAAACGAGGCTTGGCTCAAGACCTTCACCGACCGCACAGATGAAGCCATAGTTAGCCCGAACCAGGGCAAGGCCATTGACGAGTACCGGGACCTGCTGACCCGGTCGTTCAGCGAGGCTCGCCGGATATTGAAGCCGTCCGGCAAAGCCACGATGGTGTTTCATTCCGCATCCGCCGAAGTCTGGAACGCCTTGCAGCGCGCCTACCAGGATGCGGGCTTTGACGTGGAGTATGCGGGGGTTCTCGACAAGAAGCAGGGTAGCTTCAAACAGGTCACAACGGAAGGAGCCGTGCGCGGCGATCCCGTGCTCCTGTTGGGGCCGCGTCGTAAAGCCGAGGCCCGGATCGAAAGCAGGACCGGTGCGGGCGAATGTGTATGGACGGTCGCAACGGCCCTTCACCGCGCGGCGACCGCCGCGCATGATCCGGCCGAAGCGACGGCGCAGAGGCTTTATTCCCGCCTTGTGACGCATTTCCTGAGCCATCATCAGCAAGTCCCGCTTGACGCGGACGTCTTCTATCGCTGGTACGCCGAACAGCCGCTGCCCGGAGTTCTATGCAGTGCCGGCGACTGACGCAGTCGGCGCGATCAGGTCCTCGGCGCGGTCCTTTGAGGAAAGCCTGCCGCCGGCTCAGCGCAAACGGCTGGGGCAGTTCTTTACTGGGTTGCCGTTGGGGGCGCTTCTCGCGCACCTAGCGCTCGACGCCGGCGCACGCACGGTGATCGATCCGATGGCCGGGCACGGCGATCTGCTTGATGCGGCAGCATTGACGGCGCAGGCGCGGGGAACTCGGCTCAGCCGACTGCACGGAATAGAGCTTGATTCCGAAACAGCCGCCTTCTGCGGTCGCAGGATGGCGGCTTTGCAGGCGGACGAAGCTGCGGAGAGCAGCCATATTCTCACGGGAAGTGCTTTTGACCCCGCCGCCATCGCGGCGCTAGATACCCCCGGCTATGATCTCGTCATCACCAATCCCCCTTATGTGAGATACCAATCGCAAAACGGGAACGGTGCCGGTGTCGGTGACGTGCGCCGGGGCCTGTCCGCGATTGTTGATGCGCGCATGATTGGCGACGAGCGCGCGCTCTGGCAGGCACTGGTTGACGGCTATTCGGGCCTTGCCGATCTTTCCATACCGGCCTGGCTCCTGTCCGCCGTGTTGACACGGCCGGGCGGTCGCCTCGCCCTTGTCGTTCCCGCTACCTGGCGTTCGCGCGACTATGCCGATGTCGTGCGCTACCTGCTACTGCGCGCGTTCCGCCTTGAGTACATTGTCGCTGATACCCAGCCCGGCTGGTTTTCCGATGCACTGGTGCGCACGCATCTTGTCATCGCGCGGCGTCTTTCCTGGGGTGAGGCGCAAGCGCCCGTGTCAGCCCGGTCGCTTTTGCCGGCCGCAACTTGGCTGCAAGTTGCACCGGCGGCTGCGGGCGGAGAGTCGCTTGTGGGCGGTGCCTTTCCCGGTTCGGAACCGGAGCGGGATTTTGCGGCATGGGCAGGCACGGCGAACGGAGACGTGCCGGGCATTGAGAACCGGCCCTTTGCGCTGGATGAGGAATGGCGCAGGCTGGAACAGCGCCTTGCACGCAAGAGCTGGTTCCAGAAAATCGAAAACAGGCGCGATGCCCTGCCGCTATTTTCTGCCGGGGACGCAAGGCCGTTGGCGATAACGGAGGGATTGCGGGACATGCTGCCGCCCGGCGCGGCACCGGCGCACCTCCAAACACTTGAACAGGCGGGCATCCGGGTCAGCCAGGGCCTGCGTTCGGGCTGTAACCGGTTCTTCTATGTGACACTGACCGGTGACGAAGAGGGCGAGACCGTCGCCGTCGAAGCATCGGACAGCTTTCAGAACATGCAGGTGCGCGTTCCCGTGGCGGCGCTGCGCCCTGTTCTTCATCGTCAGGCGGATATGCAGGCCTTTGCGGACGGCCGCGTTCCGGCCACGCGCGCGCTTGATTTGTCGAACTGGGTTCTGCCGGAAGACCAGCCGCTCGTCGCGGGAGCGGCGGAGGCCTACCGTAAGCGGCGCGTATCTGCGCCCCGCGTTATGCCTCCCGAGCTCGCTTCGTTCGTGCGGCTGGCGGCCCGGACTGCGCTGGACCCGAAAGAGCCGGCGCGGTTCATTCCTGATCTTACGGCCGTGCTCACCAATGTCCGCCGGCCCGCAAACGGCCGTGACGTACCGCGCTTCTGGTACATGCTGCCGGCCTTCACCGCGCGCCACCTGCCCGCGATTTTTACGCCGCGCATCAATCACGGCACACCGGCCGTCGCGCTGAATACGCAGCCGCCAGTCCTGATTGATGCCAACTTCTCAACTTTGTGGGCGGAGCAAAGGCATTGGACAGCACACGCTCTCTACGCCCTGTTCCACAGCAGTTGGTGCCGGGCGGCGATGGAAGCCGCCGGCACGCCGCTTGGCGGCGGCGCGCTTAAACTCGAAGCGACGCACATCCGTCAGGTGCCGATCCCCGCTTTATCGGACAGTGACTGCGAGAGACTCAGCGCGCTCGGGCAGCAACTGGCCGCGGGCGTGCCATCGGCCCGGCACCAGATCGACATGTTCATCCTCGCCGCTTCGTTGCCCGGTATGAATGAAAACAATCTCAGAGAAGTAGCGCGCCATATCGACTCTCGTCTTGAGGCTGCGTGCGCCGCCCGTCAAAGGACCGTCCATGACTGCTGATACTGCCCGCATCCGTGAAACTATCGCGCGCTGCCGCATGCTGCGGGATGCCGGTCATGTCGAGGCGGTCCTGCGCAGCGAGTTCCAGGGACGGTTGCGGCTTATGTTCCCGGATACCGCGCATGAGACCTGGATCAACAATTACACCGAAGGAACGGAAGCCCATACCAAGGTGGGCACGGGATCAGGCAAGGCCGCATCCCGGTTCATCGACAATCTGGTGGGTTCGACCACGATTGAGTACGAATCCGACCTGCGCAACACCGCCAAGCGCGATACCGGCTATGCGCAGGTGCAGGAGCAGGCGGCGGGGCTCGTCCGCGCGGGCATGCCGGTTTCAACAGTAAGAGGCGTGCTGTCCGACACGGTCGAATGGTACGCCTACGATGCCGAGCTTGCAGCGGGGGTCGATCCACCATCCTGTACCGCTGCCGACATCACGCTCGTTGTTATCGACGAACTCAAGCTACCCGATGACAGCGTCTTGTCCGCCGAGCAGCTCGGCGGCTTTATCAAGAAGCATCTGGCGCGCGAACAGTCGCGGCCGTTGCGGTCAGAATTCCTCGCCTCCGATCTCGGCATGGACTCGGCTGCATACAAAAGCAGCGCGGGACCTTTGTCGCTGCTGGTGGACGAGGGGCGCAAGGCCGATCTGTCGGCGAGCCTCGCCACCGATCTCTGGTCGCAGTTCGTCGATCATCTGGAGGGGCCGGCAGGCACCTTCCGCACCGCCGCGTATGTCGATGAAGCTTACGTGACCCTTCTCGCGCGACTTCTGAGCGCGAACGTGCTGACAGGGAAGGCAGTGCTCAGCACGGACGACGATTTGAAGACAATCCTGAACGGGGAATTCTTCCGCAACAATTTCCAGCTGGAGAATGTGGTCGAGCAGGATTATTTTGGCTGGCTTCTCAGCCCGTCCTACATCGACCGGCTTGTCGCGGTGGCCCGCGACCTCCAGCGCGATCTATATGCTTACGATTTCAGCTGGTATCCCGAAGAGGATTTGTTCGGCCGCTTCATGGCGCAGCTCGCCCGTCGCAGCCAGCGCAAGCTGCTCGGCCAGGAATGGACCCCGCACTGGCTCGCCCGCCTGCTTGCAGATCGTTGCATCGACGGGCTCCCGGCCGGGGAAAGCCCTCGAATCGTCGATATGTGCTGCGGGTCCGGCACGATGCTCGCAGAAATCATAAAGGCCACACGGGTCCGGTTCGGCTTTTCCGCCATCGAACAGCTTGAAGACGTGGCGACCGGATTCGACATCGACCCGCTGGCGGTCAGTCTCGCCAAGACGACCTGGGTCGTCAGCCTCTCGGGTGAGATCAAGGCCGCGACGAAGCCCATCGTCATCCCGGTCTATCATGCGGACTCGCTGTTCGCCGTCACGCCGGTTTCCGCGTCAGTTCCGCTGGTCGGCGAAGGCGATACCATTCCGGTATCGCTTGACGGCACGACCGTACATTTACCGACAGCGTTGGTGCAGCCAGCGTACCGCGAGCTTTTCGACCGGATCGTGGACTGGGCCTATGACGAAGCGCGCGATGCGCAGCAGCGCGGAACCGTTGCGGGTTTCAGCAAGGCTGCCGCGGATAGTTTTCTCGATGGCACGATCGCCGTGTTAGGGATCACGTTGTCGCCGGAGCTTTACAAGCAGCTTTCCGAGGCGCTGTTCCCGCTGGCGCATCGCATGGCTGAACTGGCCGTTGCCGGGCGCAACGGCATCTGGGCGTTCATCCTGCGCAATACCTACAGGCCGGGGCTCCTGACCGGCCACTTCAACGGGCTTGTGTCCAATCCGCCATGGCTCGCCATGAGCGGGCTGGCCGACAACCCGTACCGGGACTTGCTGAAAGGCCGAGCGAAACTCTACGGCATCCAGCCCGCAGGGCAGTCCTTTCTCCATCTTGAGCTGGGCACGATGCACCTGCTTCATGCCATCGACCGTTATTTGGGACCGGACGCCTGCGTCGCCTGTCTTGTACCCGGCACGGTGCTGAACGGCACCCACCACGAAAGGCTCAGGCAGCATGATTTCCTAGCAAGTGACCGCCCCGTCCCGTTCGACATCGCCGAAATCTGGCAGGTCGCGCCCGGAACCTTCAAATATCCTGCCGCGGCGCTGGTCGGTCACAAAAGAGCGAATACGACCGGTCTTCCACAAAGCACGTTTAGCGGCTTTGTGGCGACAGACGCGGGGCTGAACGCCGCAGGCTTTTCGGTTCGCACCATCGGTTCGGCGCGCAGCGCCTGGGTGCTCGAAACGGGCGGCGGTTCAGCCGTGGCCGGCGGTGGCGGCGACCTGCCGCAGCAAGGAGCCGACCTTATGCCGCGCACGGCCGTCTGCGTGGACATTGTCCAGAATGCGGGCGCGGAGGTTCGCGTCGATACGCCGACACGCGCTTCCGAGTGGGGATTTACGATCAAATCAGCCAAAGAAATGGTGGCAGACCGCTTCCCCGGCCACGTCGCGCCGCGCTTTCTTTTCCGCATGGCCCAGTCGGAAAACCTGCTGCCGTTCGTGCTCGGTATCCATCGCGCGCCGCTGGCTCTGCCGGCGCTGCGCGCGGCGGGCGGAACGTGGAGCATTCTCGACGAGGCCGAAATCCGCAGGCAGGGCTTTACCCAGACCGCACGGCGGTTCGCCGCGATCAACCAGAGGCTCAAAACGGTGGGGAAAGGCAAGTCGCTCCAACAGCGCATCGATGAGCGGGGTAAGCTTTCCAAGCAAGTCTTCGGTATGAGCGGGTACCTCATTCTGGCCGGTGCCGGCGGCAAGATCATCTGCGCGGCGTGCGTTCCGGTTGCGCAGGCTCAGGACCTTGTCGTTGACCAGACACTGTACTGGAAAGTTGTGACGGACACGGACGAGGCCTGGTACCAGGTCGGCATGCTCAATAGCGAGGCTCTCACTAACGCCACCCTCGCGTTTAACCCGAAGGGCGATTTCGGAGAGCGGCATCTTCACACGCTACCCTACAGAATGATGCCTGCATACGATGCCGCCAACGGCGATCATCAGAAGATCGCGGTCCTTGCCAAGAATATTGCCACACTAGCGGACGGCCATTGCACGACGGACCTGTATCTGGCTGATCCTGCCAAAGCACTGACGACGCGCCGCCGCAAATTGCGCACGCTTCTCGAAGCATCGCCGCTATTGGCGCAGCTTGAAACATTGGCGCAGTCGGCGCTGGCCGGTGCATCCACCGCGCCATCCGGCGGCAGCCGTAGCGGGACGCAGGCTCCGGTATGCTGATCGTCCAGAACGCCGCAGAACCGGCGCGCTTGCGCAATGCTCTCGTCGATATGATCGCGACGGGGGCCATCGATATCCGCGCCGCCTCCGCATACGTCACGCTCGGCGGCGCAAACATATTGCTGTCTGCCGTCGCAAATGCCGTGGGGCCGGCCGCGTTCGCGGCGATGCCCAAAACCCTTGTGACATCCTTTGATTTCGGCCTTACTGAACCTCAAGCCTTGCAGCATTGGCGCGGGCTGTCGAACGCCACTGTTCTGGTGTCGGGCGCGCAGAGGCTGGCGCAGGGCTCGCTTATGCCGCTGCGCGCCTTTCATCCCAAACTATACGTCTTTGGCACCGATCCCCAAACATGCTGCACGCTGGTTGGCTCGGCGAACCTGACCAGCCGTGGTTTTAGCGTGAATACCGAGGCGGTATGGGCACAGCAGGGCGTTCCGCGCGCCGAGGCCGATGAAGCCTTCAACAAGGCTCGCTTTGAAACGACTGCTCTCACCGACGACTTGCTCGCAGCCTATACCGCCCTGCGACAGGTCCAGCCGCCGCCCCCCGAAATCGAGCAGGAGGCACAGCCTGTAGCAGCACCGGCACCGGTGATGGGTGCCGCGTTGCCCTTGTTCCGCGTCGCCATTGAAACCGGAGTGATCAACCCCGCCGACTATGCCGCCATGTGGGTTCACGGCGAGGCCCTTCAGGGCGGATCGAGCAACCAGCTGGAGCTGCCGCGCGGCGGACACCGGTTCTTCGGCTTCTTGTTCGACCAATACGACTATCCGCATAACCTGATAATCGGTGAGCCCGTCCTCCGCAGCGGCGCGCGCGTGTGGAACGACCGGCGACTGACCTGGCATGGCAATAACAAGATGGAGCGGATGAACCTGCCGACTGCCGCACAGGGCGGGTTCAATTATGCCGACTCGGCGGTCATGTTCCGCCGCCTGACCAACGGTTCCTTCGAGCTGATCGTGACCCCGTGGGAGTCCGACCTTGCACGTTCGTGGCGGCAGGCCTCGGCACAGCGTCAAACGCTTTTTCGCCTTGGCACGGTGGCCACCAACAGGGTTGTCGGTTTGCTGTAAAGCAGCGAATTTAATCGTCTTGTACGGCTGCTCAGATTGTGGTGCCTCTGCGTGCGCGGACCGGGCTCTATGCCGCCGGATGTGCCGGCTCTGCGGAGCCAGCCATGCTGGCTCCGCCCATTCGGGTGACGATCCCTGGCACGAAGCATTCAGGGCGAACGAGCTTGGTCACGGCAAGGCGTTCTGCCGGACCCGGATCGAATCCGCCTAATCCGCAAGAGTCTTGATGTCGGCAAGGATGTCGTCGAGCGGCGGCACCGCGCCGTCCCGTGCGTGCGATGGGTCGTGCGGGTCCACGAGGTCGCTGCACTTCTTGAAGTTCTTGCGGAATGTCTCGACATCCGCGTCTTCAATGACATCCACGCCCGCGCAGGATAGCATGTAATCTGGGGCAGTACCCGGTCAGGGGCCAGTTGGGCGCTGCCCTCCCACTCTCGGGCGGGGGTTCTGCCGCTCGGGCTTAGCAATATGATGGCAGCGAGTTCTGACGAGGTTCAGCACATGCCGGAAATGGATGATAGCGGGCGGCATGAGGTTTTGCACATGGCATCCTTCCTGAGCCGCGCGGTTGCCCGCGAGCTCTACGAACACGCGCAAGTGCAGGCGAATCCAGAATGGTAGGCAGTGGCCGACTCGGCAGCGGAATCTCTTTGGGCGCTCTATCGGGTGGTCGGCGGGACACATCTTGGGGACGATGGCACCATATCCAGGGAATAAGCCTGCAATACTTAGGCTTGTGCCGCTCGTCATTGACATGCGTCCCCGTCTTCTATCTGCTATCGCAGGTTTAAGAAGTGAGACGTTAATCGCTCGCCGGGGGGCGGCATGGCAAAGAGCAGGGCTTTCTCGATATACCTTCTCAAGGAAGGCTATGATGCTGCCAACGCGCTGCGGGAGGACCATGCGCTCGATGACGATATCGGCGCGCAGGGCCTGCCGGAAGGCGCAACGCTGTTCGTACTGGATAGCGACCCGCGCCCGCCATGGTGGAAGTCATATTTCAACGTCGAGAAAAACCTGACGCAGGTCAACAAGGGTGCCCTTGTGTTCCTGCCGGTCGGCGGGCGGTGTTTCGCGCTCTCCTTCGGCCATGTCGCCCATAACTTGATCGAATCCAGCTACGAATATGATTTTGGGCTGCGGGTAACATTGAACAGCCTTGACCCGCACAAGCTTAAAAGCACCGACACGCTCGATCCCGGTGCGGCCAAGCGCCAGCGGACGCAGCTTCCGATCGAGTCTGAGCTGACGCTGTTCGATTTCGACCGTGACAGCACGATCTTGCGCAGCCTGACCGGCAAGGTCCGCGATGAGCACAAGGAACTGTTCCGGCACGCCACAGGCGGCAGTAATTTGCGTATCAGCACGGATGTCGAGGCCGACCGGCTGGCGGCGCTGTGCGAGAAGCTGCTCGATCTATATCAGAGCGAGGAATACAAGGCTGCTTTCCCGGACATCCAGAACATCATGCCGGTCCGTGATCCGGCGCAGATCGAGGCGCTGAACGGCCAACTCCTAGCGGCCTTTCGCGCGCGCAATCCCGACCTCAACCTCACGGTTCCGGAAATCATCAACTACAGCGACAACCTCTACGCCGCCTTCTCAGGAGCCGGGCGCAGCCGCGTCTATGACGATGTCTATATCGGGCGGTACTACGAGTATCTGGACGAACATGGGATCGACCTGAATGCTCTGGGCGTCGAGGATTTGCGCCGTCACGCGCTGGTCCTGTCCGACGAGGACGGAAACAGCCGCGACCGCTACAGTATCTTTAAGAGCCTGGTCTTCGACACGACGCTGGAGGACGCGCAAGGCGAAACCTTCCATCTTTGCGAAGGCAACTGGTACCGCATCGACGATACCTATATCGCGCGGCTTAGCGCCTATCTCGACCCGCTATGCGCGGACAGCGATCTCCCGCCCTACGATCATCCGAGCGAGGGAGAATACAATGCGGCCGTTGGGGCGGGGGACGCGGCTATCGCCTGCCTTGATACAAAGAATATCAGCCCGGACGGGCAAAGCGCGGTGGAGCCTTGCGACCTGCTGGCGGTCCGCGACGGCGTAGCTGCCTTCTATCATGTCAAAGTCTCGACGCTCTCGGCTCAGTTGAGCCATCTGTTTAATCAGGGCGTAAACGCCATCGAATTGATGCGGCTGGAACCACAGGCCGTTGACAAGCTGGAGGCGCTTATCCGGGAAGTGCTTGCCGATGGCGATGCGGATGCTCTGGTCACGCTCGTTCGTGACCGGAAATGCCGCATCGTCTTCGGCATCGTGACCCGGAAAGACCCCGCCGGGCGGTCGCTGAACCTGCCCTTGTTCTCCCGCATCAGCCTTATGCGCGGCATGAAGGCGCTCCAGCTTATGGACGTTCCGGGGCGTGTGATTTTCATCGCGGACCATGTTGTGGCAGCGGAAGGCCGCAAGAAGAAGCGGAAGAAGAAGGACGTGCCTGATGAAGTGTAATTGGCAGCCGCCTCCGATAAACGGCTCTTAAAAACCCTACTGGAGTGGTGGGGTGCTCTGGCCATTTTTGAACACCAGAAAATTCCGTAGTGATCCCACTTTCTCATACTTCGATTCTGTACAGTTGAGACTGCCAAGCGGTCCAAAACAGCGGCCTTCAGTTGCGCCGCGCGTTTCCACCATTTGGCTTCGATCACTGACACGGGAATGTCTTCAGAGCATCTCTCGCACGATGCACAACGATGATAGCGAGAGATTGTTGAATGGATTTATCGGGTTAGGCGATCCACTTATCGCGTTAGGCACGCTACCGCAAAACCATTCAACACCGCATCCTTTTCAGGTCGGACGTGGCCTTGTGCCGTCCGGCTTTGGGAGGACGCGCCATGCAGAGCATAGATTGGCGTAATCCGGCGGCCTATAAACGCATTAAAGACCTTCCGCCCGCCGGTTTCGCCTGGGAATATCTTCGTCGTAACGAAGACTACCGCCATGACGTCGAGAGACTCGCGCAGAGGAGAAACCCCGCGGGAGAAGAGGTTGACGCCTTTGCTTTCCGCTGGGGGGTACGATTTCGCACACGACCCCGACGCGCAGCCTGACGTTGCACCGCCCTTCTGGTCGCCGCATTTCAATCCGCAGGCCATTATTCTATATCCGGTCGAGCAGAACGATGCCGATGCCGGGGGGCTTGTCGCTCTTGCGCATCTCGATGGCCTGATCCTGCGCCGCGCGCCGGATGGCTGGCACGCAATCTGGCGTATCGGTGGGATGGAGCATCAATTCTGGTTGCCACAGGGCGCGATCGATGCGGCAGCTTTCTATGCTGCAATCCTGCCCATGGACGAGTTCATGGAATTACGCGCCCATGCGGCCCGCCGACTCTGGCGGTGCCTGACAGGTCGCTCTCCGGGGCCCGATATTCGCGCCATGCCAGCGCAGCTTCGCCAATGGCACCTTCTGTCGCTGCGGGCGCTGGACGCACGGCTGCACGGCGAAAGCTATCGCGCCGTTGCCGAAGTCCTGCTCGGCTTCCGTGGCAACAAGGAAGATTTCGAGACTGATCCGCGCAAGAACAAGGCACGTCGTCTTGTTGCCCACGGCATCAGGATGATGCGCGGCGGCTATCGGCTGCTTTTGCATTATCCGGTCAAGCCGATTGAACGATCAAAAGGCGACTGAGGCGATCTCACCGATTCCTGTTTGCCGCAGCCTGTTCAAGTATTTGCCTGTAACCTTCCCGCGACAGCCATTGAGCGCGTTCCAGATGGCTCTGCCAGCATCGCCGGGTTCGCATTTCATCTGATGCCGGATCACGGTGCAGAACAATTCGCGCCACTTCCTTCCAGTCGGCTTCCTCGGACTTGGCGTCCAGAATACGCAGATAGGTCACAAAGTGCTGCTCGTCATAGGCGGTGATGATATGGCCGGACGGGGCCAGATCATCCACCTCGGGGTCAAGTTCTACGGGTGCTTTCATGGTCATTCCCCTTCTTTCAGAAGAGTTTCTGCGGTTCGCCCCCGCAATAAAACTCTCTGACTCCTGGTGATCGGGGAGTTAGTAACCGTGACTAGACGGCCCCATGGCCTTTAGCTGGAAAGCCTGTTGCATACGCCACAGGCTCCCCGACCATAGGGTCAAGGAGTATGGTGCCGTCACGGCCGACACCAACCGCTAGTCAGGGGTTACTACGCCCCCGGAGCAGTGCGTCTGCTCCATCTGCATTCATAGCCGAACTGCGCGCGGATGTCTCGAGCGAATCCGCATCGGCCTCCCTGAGTCGCTGAAATCTCACGTCTTTTCGCGCTGATATAGCCCCTTTCGGGGGTGCCGTCTGCGTATGTACGCAAATGCGGCACGCTACACGCCGCCGATCACTTCCCATGGTTCGCCATAGCGCGCCGCCGTCTCCGGCAGCCGCACCAACCTGACGAACCGGAGGTGAACTCATGGCCGAGCGCCGCAACACGGAAATGCCACCGCGCATGCTGCGCACTCAGGAAGCTGCGCGTTTCCTTGGCATTTCTCTTCGCACGCTGGAAAAACACCGGACCTACGGGACTGGCCCGACCTATCGCAAAATCGGTGGCCGGGTTCTCTACACTGTCGAGGATCTTCAGTCCTGGGCCGACATCGGCGCACGCAAATCCACCAGTGACAAGGACGCCGGCACGGTCTTTCCAGCGCGCCCCCTCACGCCTGAAGAGCGGAGCAAGCTCTGAATGCGGCGCGTCGATCACCCTGACGCCCTGCCGCGAGAAGGCGGCAGCGAGCGCAGCCACCTCGATCCCTTCGTGGTCGCAACCGGCGATGCCAGTCCGCGCGACCAGCGCGATCTGATGGAACGGCCATTCTTCTCGCTGGCGAAGACGCCGCGCACGAACCCTATCCTCTACAAGACCGCCGATGTCGAGGTGCAGGTGTTCGGGATGCCCGAACATGGAATGGCGACGATCTGGGATGCCGATGTGCTGATCTGGGCTGCAAGCCAGATCGTTGCCGCCGAAAACAACGGCATCAAGACATCCCGCTTCTTCCGCTTCACACCCTATCATCTGCTGCGCGCCATCGGGCGCGACACAGGAAACCGGCAATATCTGCTGCTGAAGGCAGCGCTTGCCCGGCTGCAATCCACGGTCGTCGCCACGACGATCCGTAACGGCAAGCATTGGCGCCGCCGCCAGTTCTCCTGGATCAACGAATGGGAAGAGATGACCACGCGCGACGGGCGCGTCGAGGGCATGGAGTTTGTCCTGCCCGAGTGGTTATACAACAGCGTCCTTGACCGTTCGCTGGTCCTGACCATCGACCCGGATTATTTCCGGCTGACCGGCGGCATCGAGCGCTGGCTCTACCGTGTCGCCCGTAAACATGCCGGACATCAGCCGCATGGCTGGCTGTTCGAGGTTGCGCACCTCCACCAGAAATCCGGCAGTATGGCCCGGCCATCGGACTTTGCGCTGGACCTGCGCCGCATTGCTGCCCGCCAGCCGCTGCCCGGCTACAGGCTCAAGATCCTGCGCGAAGATCGCCGCGAACTGCTGCGAATCCGCCCTGCAATTCTATCCACAGTGCCTGTGGATAATATTGTGGATGCCGTCGGTACATCAGGCGCAAAGGGTATCGGTACATCAGGCGCAGCACTATCGGCACATCAGGCGCACGAACCCCAGTTAAGTCTCTGGAACGAAAAACAGAATCCGACTGCTAACTTAGAATCTAACATTGAATCTAACTTTTCTTCTTTGACGCGCGCGCATGAAAGGCACGGTGCCAGTGCCACTTCCCGCCGACCTGGGCGGGGTACGCCATGATCGTCGCGCTCCTCAATCAGAAAGGCGGCGTGGGCAAGACAACGCTGGCGCTGCATCTCGCCGGAGCCTGGGCTGCGGAAGGCAAGCGCGTGATCCTGATCGATGCCGACCCGCAAGGCTCCGCACTCGACTGGTCGGAGCGGCGCAGCCATGAAGGGCTGCCAAGGCTGTTCAGTGTCATCGGTCTGGCCCGCGATACGCTGCACAGGGAAGCGCCGGAGCTGGCGCGTGACGCCGATCATGTCGTCATTGATGGTTCACCCCGTGTCGCTGGCCTCATGCGCTCAGCGCTGCTTGCGGCCGATCTGTTGCTGATCCCGGTGCAGCCATCCCCCTTTGACGGCTGGGCATCGGCCGAGATGCTGGCGCTTCTGAACGAAGCACGCATCTATCGCCCGCAACTAGCCGCCCGTTTCCTGCTGAACCGATGCGGTGCGCGCACCGTCATCGCCCGCGAAACGGCCGAGACACTGGCAGACCATGATCCGCCATTGCTGGCCATAACGGTCGGCCAGCGTGTCGCCTTCGCCGAAGCCGCACAGACAGGACGGCTGGTCTTGGAGAACGATGGCGGTGAACGCGCCGCACAGGAGGTCATCGCACTTGCAGCCGAGATCGATACGCTCGGCACCGGGAGGATCGTGCCATGACACGTCCTCCCGCCAAATCCGGCTTCGCATCGCGTCCGGGCAATCCCGATAGCTGGGTCAGAGCCGCCGAGGCGCCGGCAACCGGCAAGACGGCTACGGAGGCGTTCACCGCCCGTCTGACCATCGACATCACGCCCGAACTGCGCGGGCGCATCAAGGTCGCCGCTTTCCGGCGCGGTGTCACCGTCGCCGCGATGCTGCGCGAGCTGCTGGTCAGCGAGTTTCCACCCACCGAAGGAGACCAGCCATGACCGGCAAAACCGTGCGTGCAGCGCATGAACATCTGCTGGCAGACGGGCCTGCACCGTTCACCACAATGGTCGAATTGACGTTCCAGAAGAAGAAGGTCGAGCGATGGATACGCTTCGGCCGCAAGAGCTTTGAGCAGATCATCGACCGCCGCCGCAGTCTGGTCGGTTTTGCGCCAGATAGCATCTTCGCCTTCGTCCGCTGGGCCTCCAACGACTACGGCACCATCGTTTCGCGGCTCGACATCCTGCGCGCTGCCAAGCGTGGCGAACCATACCAGACCGTGCCCTTCGTTCGTCCTGGCGGCGAGATACTGCTCCGTATCGACGGCTGGCCGAAGGTCCAGCGGGTGCTGGCCCTGATAGATGCCGTGGACGCGCTTGGCGTCGATCCGGCGGATGTTGCGCCGGACTATTGGCGGCATGTCCACAACCGTTTGAGTGCCGGTCAGCAACCCAATCCCTACACACCAGAGCGCCATGCCGCTTGGGTCAGCCGCCGGAGGATCGCACCATGAGCCGCCGTCATATCCTCGCCGTGTCCATACTGGCTGTCGGAACACTTGTCGCCACGGCGGTTGCCGATCTGCCAACCCGGCTGATCTGGAATGCAACCGCCAGCGCGCCCATCGGCTTCTACACCGTTGCTCCAGCCGATGCGCTCGAAGTGCCCGAACTGGTCGCCATCACGCCGTCTGAGCCGCTGGAGCGGTTCATGGTCGAGCGCGGTTATGTCGGGCGCGGCGTGCCGCTGCTGAAGCGCGTCCTTGGCCTGCCGGGACAGCGCGTCTGCCGCAACGGTGCTACCATTACCGTCGATCATGTCGAGATGGGGGATGCGCTGGAGCGCGACCGCATGGGCCGCGATCTGCCGGTCTGGCAGGGCTGCCGTATCATCGGTGACGGTGAACTCTTCCTCATGAATTGGGAAGTCCGGGACAGCCTCGACGGCCGTTACTTCGGACCTGTTCCCGTCAGTTCCGTCATCGGCCGGGCGCTCCCGCTCTGGACCGATGGGGAAGGTGATGGCCGCTATGAATGGCGGGCGGCCACGCATTGAACCCACGCCGAAACCTCAACAACAGGAGATTTTTCATGCCGCAGATCGGATTGTTCACGCGCGATGAAACGGGCTTTTCCGGGCGCGTTCACACGCTCACGCTCTTCCGTGAGCTTACCATCCTACCAGCCGAGCATTCGGACGCCGAAAATGCGCCGGACTATCGTGTCCATCACGGTGCTGATGACGGCCCCGAGGTCGGCGCTGCATGGAAACGCACCGGCGAGAAGGCTGGCGAATATCTCTCGGTGCTGCTCGACGATCCCGCTTTGCCGCAGCCGATCCGCGCCAATCTGTTCCGCGACGACGATGCAGGCTCGTCATGGTCACTGCATTGGAGCCGCCCGCGGCCCCGCGAAGATCGGGACTGAGATCATGCGATCCCGCGCCCTTCTTCTCTTCACGGCCTTTCTGTCGGCTGGCAGCGGATTTACGCCAGCGATTGCGCAGGTCACGCCGCAACCCGCGCCTGTTACCGCGCATCCCCATGATGCTTTCATTGTCGAGGCGTCACAGCGTTTCGGCATTCCAGAGCACTGGATTCGGGCCGTGCTGCGTGTGGAAAGCGCGGGCGATGTGCACGCCATCTCATCGGCGGGCGCAATGGGACTGATGCAGGTGATGCCCGATACCTGGGCGGGCCTGC
>Ga0308165_1002792_pt1 | contig 19993 bp, 21 predicted proteins | sample PhyWR2_FD_201032 | JGI IMG/M metagenome (GOLD analysis project Ga0308165, IMG submission 201032) | Phyllosphere microbial communities from UC Gill Tract Community Farm, Albany, California, United States - DLSLW.R2 | ecosystem: Host-associated > Plants > Phyllosphere > Unclassified | place: USA...
TGAGCGTCGAGCCGAAGACGGAGCGCGAGCAGACGACATGGTCGCCGGCCTTCAGCAGGCCCATGCACATCATGAGGATCGCCGCCATGCCGGTGGAGGCGCCGATGGCGGCTTCGGTGCCTTCGAGCGCGGCCAGGCGCTGCTCGAAGCTCGCGACCGTCGGGTTGGAGGTGCGCGAGTAGGTGAAGCCGTCCTCGGTGCCGGCGAAGCGGCGGGCGCCGGTGGCGGCATCGGGCTGGACGAAGCCGCTGGTCAGGAACAGGGCTTCGGAATGTTCACCGTGCTGGCTGGGCGCCAGCGCGGTGCGCAGCGCGAGCGTGTCGCGATGCAGGCCTTCGGGCAGGGTTCTATCGGTCATGTCGGCGGCGATGTGTCTCAGGCGGGATTGGGCAGCGCGAGGCGCGAGGAGTCTTCCTCGGTCTCCTCGATGCGTGGACGGCTGCCGTTCATGCGGGTGATGGCTTCGAGATCGATGTCGCCGGTGACGTAGGTACCGTCGAAGCACGAGGCGTCGAAGCCGTCGAGGGCCGGGTTGAGCGAGCCGACGGCGCGCTTCATGGCCGCGACGTCCTGGTAGATCAGCGCGTCGCAGCCGATCAGGGCGCGGATCTCCTCGACCGTGCGGTCGTGCGCGACGAGTTCGTCCTTGGTCGGCATGTCGATGCCATAGACGTTGGGATAGCGCACCGGTGGCGCGGCGCTGGCGAGGTAGACCTTGTTGGCGCCGGCGTCGCGCGCCATCTGCACGATCTCGCGGCTGGTGGTGCCGCGCACGATGGAGTCGTCCACCAGCAGCACGTTGCGACCCTTGAATTCGCTGCCGATCACGTTGAGCTTCTGGCGCACCGATTTCTTGCGCACGCCCTGCCCCGGCATGATGAAGGTGCGCCCGACATAGCGGTTCTTGACGAAGCCTTCGCGATACGGGATGCCCAGCAGGTGCGCGAGCTGCGTGGCGCTCGGGCGGCTCGATTCGGGGATCGGGATGATGACGTCGATCTCGTTGGGCGGCACGGTGGAGACCACGCGCTTGGCCAATGCCTCGCCCAGGTTCAGGCGCGCCTGGTAGACCGAGATGCCGTCGAGCACGGAGTCCGGCCGCGCCAGGTAGACGAATTCGAAGATGCACGGGTTGAGCGTCGGCGCGTCGGCGCACTGCGCCGACTGCACCTGGCCCTGCAGGTCGACGAACACCGCCTCGCCCGGCGCGACGTTGCGCTCGAACACATGGCCCGATCCTTCGAGCGCGACGGATTCGCTCGCCACCATCACGGTGCCATCGGCGCCACGGCCCATCGCCAGCGGCCGGATGCCATAGGGATCGCGAAACGCCAGCAGGCCATGGCCGGCGATCAGCGCCACCACCGCATACGACCCGCGCAGGCGCCGGTGCACGCTGCGCACCGCCTCGAAGAGCGTGTCGGAGTTGAGGAAGCCGCCCCGGGTGGAGCGCTCGATCTCGTGCGCCAGCACGTTGAGCAGCACCTCGGAGTCGCTCTCGGTGTTGGTGTGGCGATGGTCGGTGGAGAACAGCTCGGCCCGCAGCGCGTGGGCGTTGGTCAGGTTGCCGTTGTGGACCAGCACGATGCCGAACGGCGCGTTGACGTAGAACGGCTGCGCCTCCTCCTCGCTGTAGGCGTTGCCGGCGGTGGGATAGCGCACCTGGCCCAGGCCGACGTCGCCCGGCAGGGCACGCATGTTGCGGGTGCGGAACACGTCGCGCACCATGCCCTTGGCCTTCTGCATGAAGAACTTGCGTTCCAGCAGCGTGACGATGCCCGCCGCGTCCTGGCCGCGATGCTGCAGCAGCAGCAGGGCGTCATAGAGCAGTTGATTGACGGGCGCTTGACTGACGACGCCGACGATTCCACACATGAAACGATCCTCTCAAGGCAGGTAGCTTGCCAACTTCTCCGGCAGCGAGGGCTTGAGCCCCTGCAATGCCGCATCCAGAACCCCGGCACTGCGCGAATCGCGCCACCAGGCGCCCTCGCTCAATGCCAGCAAATGAACCATGACCGCCAGCACCAGCAGCACGACCGCGCCGCGCGCCAGGCCGAAGGCCCCGCCCAGCGTGCGATCGACCGGGGACAGTCCGGCGGCCGACACCAGCCGCCGCATCAGGGACGCCGCCAGTCCGACGCCGAACGCCACGCCGACGAACACCAGCACGAAGGCCAGCGGATAGCGCCAGGCGGCCTCGGCATCGCCGATCGGCAGCCAGGCCGCGACCCCGGTCGCGAACGCCTGGGCGCACCAGAACGCCGCTCCCCAGCCCAGCAGCGAGATCACCTCGAACACCAGCCCGCGCGTGACGCCATACAGCGCCGACAGCCCGATCAGCGCGATGGCCAGCCAGTCGAACGCGGTCACGGCACCCTGCGCCCGGCTACAGGCCGAGCACCGCGGCCGGCAGGGCCAGGCCCTTGACCTTGCCCGCGGCCTGATCGGCCTCCGTGCGCGAGGCGAAGGGACCGACGCGCACGCGCGTGCGTTCGCCATCGGCCGTCTTCGCGACATTGGTGTAGGTCTTCAGACCCGCGCGTTCGAGTTTCTGGCGCACCTCGCGCGCCTTGGCCGCATCGGCGAAGGCGCCGACCTGGATCACGAACCGGCCGTTGGCCTCGCTGGCGGCGGCCGGTGCCGGTGCCGGTGCCGGTGCCGGCGCGGCGGCCTGGCGCGCCGCGGCGGCACCCTGGCCGTCGAGCAGCGCGCGGGCGCGGGCACCATCGTCGGGCGTGGCCGGCTTGGGCGCCGGCGCGGGCTTGGCGACGGTCTCCGGACGCGTCTCGGTCTTCGGCTTGGGCTTGGATTCGGGCTTGACCTCGGGTTTCGCCTCGGCCTTGTGCGTGGTGTCGGGCCTGGCGGCCGGGGCCGGCGGCGGCACCGGCACGGAGGTCGCCGCCGGCGCCCGGGTCACGGGCCGGTCGGCCGGCAGCTCGGTGCCATCGGCGGACTCGGTGATCATGGCGCTGGACGACGGTGCCTGGGCGACGCGGCCCTCGCCATTCGCCGCCGGAGCCTGGGCCTTGGCGGTCGAAGGCGGCTGCGGCAGGGGCGCGACCTTGTTGCGGTCCGGGATCTCGATCGGGATGTCGACCGCGATCGGCCGTGGCTGGGTGTCGAACAGCAATGGGAAGCCGATCACGCCGACCAGCAGCAGGATGGCGGCACCGAGCAGCCGGTGACGCGCGCGGCGGCGCATGGATTCGACGCTCTCCGCCGGCGCGGCGGCAGCGCTTGTGTTGCGCCCCTCGTTGGCCTGCGGGCCACGGGAGCGAAACTTGAAAAACGCCATGAAATTCGATTCCTGATGAGCAGCGTGGGAAGAAACAGAGCGCCGTGCCATCAGGCCGATCAGGAGCCGGGCAGCAGGTGCTTGGCCTGCAGGCGGGGTGTGCCGTTCTCCAGCACGCCCCCTACCGTGAAGAACGATCCGAAGACCACGATTCTATCAGCCGGGCTCGACGCTTCCAGGGCCGCGGCGAGCGCCGGCAGGGGTGCGGCGTGCACGCTGGCGGTCGCGTCGGCGCGGGTGTTCTGGGCCTGCCACGTCGCCATGAGATCGGCCGCGCGGGCCGCGCGCGGCGTCGGCAGATCGGTGAAGTACCAGCGGTCGATCAGGGGACCGATGCGCGCCAGGATCGGCGCGAGGTCCTTGTCCGCCATCACGCCGAAGACGGCATGGGTGGTCGGATAGAAGCCCATGGCGTCGAGGTTCTCCGCCAGCGCCGCGACCGCGTGCGCGTTGTGCGCCACGTCCAGCACCAGCATCGGCTCGCCCGGCACGATCTGGAAGCGCCCGGGCAGCTCGACCAGCGCCAGCCCGGTACGCACGGCCTGGGCCGTGATCGGCAGGACCGGCCGCAGGGCCTCCAATGCCGCCAGCACGCCGGCCGCGTTGATCAGCTGGTTGGCGCCCCGCAGCGCCGGATAGGCCAGGCCGCTGTAGCGCCGGCCGCGGCCGCTCCAGCCCCATTGCTGCTTGTCGCCGGAGACGTTGAAGTCGTGGCCGAAGCGCCACAGGTCGGCGCCGATGGCCCGGGCGTGGTCGACCACGCTCTGCGGCGGCACCGGATCGCTCACGATGGCCGGGCGGCCGGCGCGCAGGATGCCGGCCTTCTCGAAGCCGATGCGCTCCCGGTCGGGACCCAGGAGCTCCATGTGGTCGAGGTCGATGCTGGTGATGATGGCGCAGTCGGCGTCGATGATGTTGACGGCATCGAGGCGACCGCCGAGACCGACCTCCAGGATCGCGACGTCGGGCCGGGCCTCGGCCATGGCGTGCAGGATGGCCAGCGTGGTGAATTCGAAGTAGGTCAGCGTGGTAGCGCCGCGCGCCCGCTCGACGGCCTCGAAGTGCGTCAGCAGGCGGTCGCCATCGATCGCCTCGCCCGCCAGTCGCAGCCGCTCCTCGAAGCGCACCAGATGCGGCGACGTGAAGACCGCCGTCCGGTAGCCCGCGTTGGAGAGGATGGATTCGAGCATGGCGCAGGTCGAGCCCTTGCCGTTGGTGCCGGCGACGGTGACCACCGGGCAGTCGAAGGCCAGGCAGAGGGTCTGCGCCACCGCGCGTATGCGCTCGAGGCCCATGTCGATCGGCTTGGCATGCAGTTGCTCGACATAAGCGAGCCAGTCGGCGAGGGTTTTCATGGAGCCGGGCATTGTCGCCCACCTGACACCCCGGCATGATGGCGCGATGACGACGACCCTCTACGGCCTGCCGAATTGCGACACCGTGCGCCGTGCCCGGGCCTGGCTCGACGAACGCGGCGTGGCCTACCGCTTCCACGATCTGGGCCGGCAAGGCGTGCCCGAAGCCGAACTCGACCGCTGGCTCCAGGCGCCGGGCTGGGAAGCGCTGGTCAACCGCCGCGGCACGACCTGGCGGCGCCTCGACGCGGCCGTGCGCGATGGCCTGATCGACGCGGACGCGGCGCGTCCGGTGCTGCTGGCCCATCCGAGCCTCGTCAGGCGGCCGGTGGTCGACTGGGGGACCGGCCGCGCGACCACCACCGGCTTCGATGCCGCGCGCTGGGAGGCGATGCTCGCCTGACCGGATGCGCGCCGCATTGAACCCGGACGAGGCAATCCCCTCCAACCGATCCACGGGAGCCATCGCTCCGACATCCGTTTCCAAGGAGATCGACATGCAAGTGCGCAAGACGAAGACAACCCGGGCCGCCCTCGGCCTCCTGCTGGGCTCGACGCTGGCCGCCGGCATGGCGTCGGCCCAGACCCAGGTGCAGACCCAGCCGCCCTATCCCTCCTCCTATTCGTCGTCCTCGTCCGGCCCGTCGTCGCCCTCCTCTCGGCAGGTCCAGGCCCGGGTGACCTCGGTCAACCAGATCACCGGGTCCGACGGCCGCCCGGCCTACAACGTCACCTACGAATACGACGGGCGCTCCTATTCCATGCGCAGCGCCACCTATCCCGGTCCGACCGTGGCGGTGGAAGTCAATGCCTATGGCGTCGCCACGCTACCGGTGGGCGAATCGCCATCGACCACGGCCTCGACCGAGACCGTCGACAGCCGCTCGCCCTGGGACCGGGTGGTGCCGGAGCCGGGCATGGTGGTCTCGACCAGTCCCGCCCCCGCGCCGGCCGCCTACTACGCCCCGCCGGTGTATGCCGTCCCGCCGGTCTACGCCGCCCCGCCGGTCTACGTCCCGCGTCCGGTCTACGTGCAGCCGGGCTACGGCTATGGCGGTTATGGCGGCTACGGCTATGGCTACGGTTCGCCCTTCTACTCGCCGGTGGGCATCTCGCTGAACCTGGGCTACTCGCGCGGCTGGGGCGGCGGCCATCGCCACGGCGGCTGGCGGCGCTGAGCGCGCGGGCCGGTCGACGCGGCGCGGGCGGGACGCGCGCGCCGGCCTAGAATTCCGCTCCTTCCACATCCTCCCGCCATCGAACGGATGCGCTGGTGCGAAACATGCTTTCCTTCCGCCGGAAACGACTCCTCGCACCACGGCCGGGCACCCTGCTATGACGATCAACGAATCCCTGGCCTGCACGGCCGTCGCCACGAAGGCCAACGTGTATTTCGACGGCAAGTGCGTCAGCCACAGCCTGACGCTCGCCGACGGCAGCAAGAAATCGGTCGGCGTGATCCTGCCGTCCACCCTCACCTTCAACACCGGCGCGCCCGAGATCATGGAAGGCACGTCGGGCCGCTGCGAGTACCTGCTCGCGGGCAGCACCGAATGGATCGGCGCCGGCGCCGGCGACAAGTTCAGCGTGCCCGGTGATTCCTCGTTCCAGATCCGCGTCGCGGGCGAGCCCTACAGCTACATCTGCCATTTCGGCTGAATCCGGAGTTCCATTCGCATGTCGACGATCCTGCAAAACGTACCCGCCGGCCAGAAGGTCGGCATCGCCTTCTCCGGGGGCCTGGACACCAGCGCCGCGCTGCACTGGATGAAGCAGAAGGGCGCGATCCCCTATGCCTACACCGCCAACCTCGGCCAGCCCGACGAGCCCGACTACGAAGAGATCCCGCGCAAGGCCATGCAGTACGGCGCCGAGCGCGCCCGGCTGATCGACTGCCGCAGCCAGCTCGCCGCCGAAGGCCTCGCCGCGCTGCAGGCCGGCGCCTTCCACGTCACCACCGCGGGCGTGACCTACTTCAACACCACCCCGCTCGGCCGCGCCGTGACCGGCACCATGCTGGTCTCGGCCATGAAGGAGGACGACGTCCACATCTGGGGCGACGGCAGCACCTTCAAGGGCAACGACATCGAGCGCTTCTACCGCTATGGCCTGCTCACCAACCCGGCGCTGAAGATCTACAAGCCCTGGCTCGACCAGCTGTTCATCGACGAGCTGGGCGGTCGCGCCGAGATGTCGGCGTTCATGACGGCGGCCGGCTTCGGCTACAAGATGTCGGCCGAGAAGGCCTACTCGACCGACTCCAACATGCTGGGCGCCACGCACGAGGCCAAGGACCTGGAGGATCTCGCCACCGGCATGCAGATCGTCAATCCGATCATGGGCGTCGCCTTCTGGAAGGACGACGTGGCGATCCAGCGCGAGACCGTCACCGTGCGCTTCGAGGAAGGCCGTCCGGTCGCCCTGAACGGCACCGAATACCCCGACCTCGTCTCGCTGATCCTGGAGGCCAACCGCATCGGCGGGCGCCATGGCCTGGGCATGAGCGACCAGATCGAGAACCGCATCATCGAGGCCAAGAGCCGCGGCATCTACGAGGCTCCCGGCCTGGCGCTGCTGTTCATCGCCTACGAGCGCCTGGTCACCGGCATCCACAACGAGGACACGATCGAGCAGTACCGCGACAGCGGCCGCAAGCTCGGACGGCTGCTCTACCAGGGCCGCTGGTTCGACCCGCAGGCCATCATGCTGCGCGAGGCGGCCCAGCGCTGGGTGGCGCGCGCCGTGACGGGCGAGGTCACGGTCGAGCTGCGGCGCGGCAACGACTACTCGATCCTGAACACGGTGTCGTCCAACCTGACCTACAAGCCCGAGCGCCTGAGCATGGAGAAGGTCGAGGACGCGCCCTTCTCGCCGGCCGACCGCATCGGCCAGCTCACCATGCGCAACCTCGACATCGTCGACACCCGCGACAAGCTGGGCATCTACACCCGTACCGGTCTGCTGTCCCAGAGCGCCGGCGCCGCCCTGCCCCGCCTGTCCAACGACGACAAGGCCGAATAGGTCCGTTGCCGTCCCCGACGAAGAAGCCACCGCGTCGCGGTGGCTTCCTTATTTCCGGGACCACCATGGAGTCGGCTGCGCCGGGCCACCGGGGTCGCCCCCGACAGGAGTTGGCGAAGCGACACGAAGTGCGCGAAGCCCGGGGGCGGGCCTAGACCACCACCGGCTCGGGCTCCAGCCGGATGCCGAAGCGCTCGTAGACGCTGGTCTGGATCGCCTTGGCCAACGTCATCACCTCGCCGCCCGTCACCGGGCTCTCCGGGCCGCCGCGGTTGACCAGCACCAGCGCCTGGCGCTCGTAGACGCCGGCATTGCCGACCGACTTGCCCTTCCAGCCGCAGGCATCGATCAGCCAGCCGGCGGCCAGCTTGACGCTGCCATCGGCCATCGGGTAGTGCACGATCTTCGGGTCGCGCGCGATGATGTCGGCGCACTGCTCGGAGGTCACGGTCGGATTCTTGAAGAAGCTGCCGGCGTTGCCCAGCACCCGCCAGTCGGGCAGCTTGGCGCGGCGGATCTGGCAGATCCATTCGAAGATCTCCAGGGCATCCGGCGTGAAATTGCCCGCTTCCTCCATCTTGCGTTCGAGATCGAAATAACCCACGACCGCCTTCCATGGCCGGGGTAGCCGGAAGCGCACCCGCGTGATCAGCGCCCGCCCGGCCAGGCCGAAGTCGTTGAGGCCGCCGGCCACGTGCTTGAAGACCGAATCGCGATAGCCGAAGGCGCACTGCGCCGCGTCGAGCGTGAAGACGCGACCGGTCTCGAGATCGATGGCATCGAGCGAGTCGAAGCGGTCCTGCAGTTCGACCCCGTAGGCGCCGATGTTCTGCACCGGCGAGCCGCCGACCGTGCCGGGGATCATCGCCAGGTTCTCCAGTCCGGGAAAGCCGTTCTCGATCGTCCAGCGCACCGTGTCGTGCCAGTTCTCGCCGGCGCCGGCCTCGACGATCCAGGCGCGCGGGGTCTCCGCCACCAGCCGCCGGCCCATGATCTCGACCTTCAGCACGAGCGGCTTGACATCGCCCGTCAACACGATGTTGCTGCCGCCGCCGAGCACGAATTTCGGCGTCTCGCGCCATTGCGCATCGGCCTGCAGCGCCAGCACGTCGGCCTCCGAGGCGATGCGCGCCAGGCGCTGGGCGCGCGCCACGATGCCGAAGCTGTTGTAGGGCTGCAGGGGGACGTTGGACTCCACGATCATGGGAGAATTGTCGCATTCACCCCGTGCTTCCCGAGGATCCGTCATGCCGTCTTTCGACACCGTCTGCGAACCCAATCTCCCCGAAGTCAAGAACGCCGTCGAGAACACGGCCAAGGAGATCGCCACCCGTTTCGACTTCAAGGGCACCTCCGCCTCCGTCGAACTCAAGGACAAGGAGATCACGATGATCGGCGACGCCGAATTCCAGCTCGTGCAGGTCGAGGACATCCTGCGCGCCAAGCTGACCAAGCGCAGCGTCGACGTGCGTTTCCTGGACAAGGGCGACGTCCAGAAGATCGGCGGCGACAAGGTCAAGCAGGTCATCAAGGTCAAGAGCGGCATCGAGACCGAGACCTCCAAGAAGATCCAGCGCCTCATCAAGGACAGCAAGCTCAAGGTCCAGGCCGCCATCCAGGGCGATGCCGTGCGCGTCACCGGCGCCAAGCGCGACGACCTGCAGGCCGCCATGGCGCTCATCAAGAAGGACGTGCCCGACATGCCGCTGAGCTTCGACAACTTCCGCGACTGAGCGGGCACCGTCACTCCTCGCCCGTCCCTCCGCCGTCCCGCGCGCCCGCTCTCGCTCTTCCACGCCCATCACCGATGCGCAGCGCGAAGAACGACAACGAGAAGAAGAAGAAGAAGAAGAAGGTCGGCGCCCTCCTGGCCGCCGGTCTGCTGGCGACCGGCCTGCTGATGGCCGCTGGCGCCGCCGATGCCGCCTCGTCCGTCACCCTGACCGGCACCATCGGCCAGCGCGCCATCCTGATCGTCGACGGCGCTCCACCCAAGACCCTGGCGGTCGGCGAGCGCCATCGCGACGTGCGGCTGGTGTCGCTGCAGGACGGCCAGGCGGTGGTCGAGACCGCCGACGGCCGCCGTGCCACCCTGCGCATGGACACCCCGGTCAGCATCGGCGGCACGGCGCGGGCCCCGGGTGGCGGCGGCACGCGCATCGTGCTGCCGGCGGGCAGCGGCGGGCATTTCATGGCCGATGGCAGCATCAACGGCCGCGCCGTGCGCTTCATGCTCGACACCGGCGCGACCACCATCGCCCTGTCGGCGGCCGATGCCGGGCGCATCGGGCTCGACTACCAGGCCGGCGCGCCGGTGCGCATCCACACGGCCAACGGCATCGTGCAGGGCTGGCGGGTGACGCTCGACGCGGTGCGCGTGGGCGACGTCGAGGTCGCCGGCGTCGAGGCCATCGTCGCGCCGCAGCCGATGCCCTACGTGCTGCTGGGCAACAGCTTCATCGGCCGCTTCTCGATGCGGCGCGACAGCGACCAGATGGTGCTGGAGAAGCGCTACTGAGCCGACCGGGGCGGCCCGCTGGCGCCCGCCTTCAGCGCTGCGCGGCGGTCACCACGATCTCGATGAGATAGGCCGGGTTGGCCAGTGCCGCCTGCACGGTGGCGCGCGGCGGCGTGTGGCCGGCTGGCACCCAGGCATCCCAGACCTCGTTCATGACGCCGATCTGGCCGATGTCGGTGAGGAAGATCTGCGTCGACAGGATGCAGGTCTTGTCGCTGCCCGCCTCGGCCAGCAGGCGGTCGACCATCGCCAGCACCTGGGCGGTCTGGCCGCGCAGGTCCTCGGTGGTGTCGTCGGCGACCTGGCCGGCGAGGTAGACGGTGCCGTTGTGCACGGCGGTCTCGCTGAGTCGTGCGCCGACGTGGAAGCGTTGGATGTCGCCCATGGTGTGAGGCTCCTCGATGTGTGGAAGGTGGAATGGAAAGGATGCGCACCGGGTCGGACCGATGCGGTCGCCGGCCCCGTCGCCGGGACCCGGGCGGAGGATGTTCAGGCGGAGGACGATTTCTTCTTGCTGCCGAGCTTCGACTCGCTACCCGCCGCCAGGCGCCGGATGTTCTCGCGATGGCGCCAGATCAGCAGCAGGCTCATGACGACCAGGCTGATCAGCACGGTGCGGTCCGGGACCCAGGCGATGGTGCCGCCGACGACCAGGTAGAAGGCCGGCGCGAAGAAGGCCGAGACGATCGACGCCAGCGACGAATAGCGGAAGAAGAACGCGACGATGGCCCAGGTGGTGCCGGTGGCGAGGCCCAGCAGCCAGTCGATGCCGAACAGCGCGCCGGCCGCCGTCGCCACGCCCTTGCCGCCCCGGAAGCCGAAGAACACCGGATAGAGATGGCCGAGGAATGCCGCCAGTCCGGCCAGCGCGGCGGTGCCCGGACCCATGCCCAGGTCGGGCCCGACCAGGCGGATGATGAACACCGGCACCCAGCCCTTGAGGGCGTCGAGCAGCAGGGTCGCCAATGCCGCGCCCTTGCGTCCCGAACGCAGGACGTTGGTGGCGCCGGGATTGCCGCTGCCATAGCTGCGCGGATCCTCCATGCCGAGCGAGCGGCTCACGATGACGGCGAAGGAGAGCGAGCCCAGCAGGTACGACAGGACGATGGCGATGAACGAGGGAAGGTGAAAGCTCAAGTGGATCTCCGGGGAGGGGCTGCGCCGCGCTCGCGGCGATGCGCCGTCGTCGTCGAGCGGGCTATTCTGCCAGCGCGCATTGCACGGGACGCGCGCCCAGCAGCGTCACGCACACCCGCGGATCGATACCGACCAGGTAGCCGCGCCGCCCGCCGTTGATGACGATCCGTGGCAATTCGAGGATGGTCGACTCGATGAACACCGGCATGTCGCGTCGGGTGCCGAAGGGCGAGGTGCCGCCCACCAGGTAGCCGCTGTGGCGGTTGGCGACCTCCGGCCGGCATGGCTCGATCGACTTGGCGCCGATCTGGCGCGCCAGGTTCCGGGTGGAGACCGTGCGGTCGCCATGCATCAGGACCAGCAGGGGCCGGGCATCCTGGTCCTGCATGACCAGTGTCTTGACGACCATGGAGGGATCGAGGCCGAGCACCGCGGCGCTGTGGCGGGCGCCGCCATGGTCGAGGTAGTCGTACGGGTGCTCGGTGAAGGCGATGCCGCTGGCGCGCAGCAGGCGGGTCGCCGGGGTTTCCGATACGTGGGTTCTGCGGGCCGCCATGGCTTCCTCCTCCTGTTTCTCCTGTCGTTGGGCGCATGCGTCGGATCGACGGGTCCGACCGATCGGGCCTGATCGGCACCGTCGGGTAATCCCTGTTTCAGCGACGTCTCAATGAAGCGGGCCGCGCATGCCCGCGCGACGTGCATGCGACCCGGATCGAGACGCGTCGAGCGTAGCGGCAATGGCTTCCCCCTCGTGGAGCGGGCCGTCGCGACGCTTGCGGGAGTTGGCACAACTCATGCGTTCGCAGGCCATGAGACCGGCACCACACAGCTGGCGAGAGGAGACATCCATGACTGCAGAAGCCTCGCGGGCGACGGCCGCGGCAACGCGCGCGCCCTTCGCGCCGGCCCCTTCGCCGGCCTCCCGCCCGGATGCTCCGCTGCCTCCGGCGCGATCCGACGCGATCCGCATCGCGAGCCTGGAACCGGTGCTGGACGTCGTCTGGATCGTGGTCGGCGTGGCGCTGTGCGTCCAGGCCTGGCGACTGGGCGCCTGGAGCGCGAACGGCCCCGACTCGGGTTTCGTCCCGCTGGTGGCGGGCGCGCTCATCGCCGCCTGCGCGGGGCTGCTGGTCGTGCGGCGCGCGATGGCGCCGGCACGTCGTGCCTCGAATGATCCGGACACCGCGGACGCCGCGGACGCGGAACCGTTCTGGGCCGAGCGCGGCGCGTGGGCGCGGGTCTGCGCGCTCGTCGCCGGGCTGGTCGCACTGGTGCTGCTGGTCCGCTTCGCCGGCTTCATCACGGCCTCGGCGCTGATGATGCCGGTGCTCACGCGGCTGATCGAGAAGCGCAGCTGGTGGTTCGCCATCGGCATCGGGCTCGCCGCCACGGCGGCCGTCCATGTCGTCTTCACGCGGCTGCTGGGCATGTCGATGCCGCGCGGCCCCTGGGGCTTCTGAGATGGAGGCGCTGCAGGGACTCCTGGGCGGCCTGAGCGTTCATCATGACGCCGGCCAACCTCTACTACTGCTTCATCGGCAGCCTGGTGGGCACCCTCATCGGCGTGCTGCCCGGCATCGGCCCGCTGGCGGCGCTCTCGCTGCTGATGCCGGTGACCTTCACCCTCTCTCCCGTGGCGTCGATCGCCATGCTGGCGGCGATGTTCTATGGCGCCATGTACGGCGGCTCGACCACCTCGATCCTGGTCAACATCCCGGGCGAGGCGGCCTCGGTGGTCACCTGCCTCGACGGCCACCAGATGGCCAGGCGGGGCCGGGCCGGCGCCGCGCTGGGCATGGCCGCCATCGGCTCCTTCATCGCCGGCACGCTCAGCCTGGTCGCGCTGACCTTCTTCTCGCCCCTGCTGGCCGGCGTGGCGCTGCGCTTCGGGCCGCCGGAGTACTGCGCGCTCATGCTGCTGGGGCTGGTCTGCACCGTGCTGATGATCGAGGGCTCGGCCATCAAGGGCGTGATGATGATCGCGCTGGGCTTCGTCTTCGCCTCGATCGGCCTGGACAGCGTCAATGGCACCGAGCGCCTGACCTTCGGCTCGACCGACCTCGCCGGCGGCATCGAGCTGGTGGCGGTGGTGATCGGCCTGTTCGGCGTGTCGGAGGTGCTGATCAACATCGAGCAGCTCGCGCGCAACGAGATCGTCGCCACGCGCATCCGCAACATCCTGCCGACCGTCGAGGACTGGCGGATGTCCTGGAAGCCGATCCTGCGGGGCAGCGGCCTGGGCTTCCTGCTGGGCGTGGTGCCGGGCGGCGGACCGGTGACGGCGTCGTTCATGTCCTATGCGCTCGAGCGGCGCCTGGCCAGCGATCCGGGGCGCTTCGGCCACGGCGCCATCGAAGGCGTGGCCGGGCCCGAGTCGGCCAACAACTCCGCCGTGGCCAGCGGCATGATCCCGCTGCTCACGCTGGGCCTGCCGGGCAACGCGGTGACCGCCCTGCTGATGGGCGCGCTGGTGATCCAGGGCGTGCAGCCGGGGCCGTCCATGATGACCGAGCACGCCGATGTCTTCTGGGGCGTGATCGCCAGCATGTACGTCGGCAACGTGATGCTGCTGGTGCTGAACCTGCCGCTGGTGGGCCTGTGGGTGCAGCTGCTGCGCGTGCCCTACGCCATCCTGTTCCCGGTGATCCTGCTGCTGGCGGTGGTGGGCACCTACTCGACCAACAAGAACTTCTTCGACCTGTGGGTGATGCTGGCCTTCGGCGTGGTGGGCTATGTGCTGCGCAAGTTCCGCTACGAGATGTCGCCGCTGGTCCTGGCGCTGGTGCTGGCGCCCCTGCTGGAGCAGTCGCTGCGGCAGTCGCTGGTGATGTCGCCCGACGGCTTCGGCATCTTCGTCGACCGCCCGCTCACCGTCGGCCTGCTCGCCCTGTCGGCGCTGCTGGTGGGGGCCGTGGCGATCGGCAGGCTGACCCGGCGCCAGCGCCCCGCGCCCCTCGCGCATCCCCAACTCAAGGAGACCTGACCCATGAATTCATCCCTCCCCAGCCGCCGCACGGTGGTGGCCGCCGGCATGGCGGCCGTGCTGACGCTCGGTGGCTGGCCGTCCGCCGAGGCGCAGTCCCCGGATGCGAAGGCGCGCATCGCCCGGCTCAAGCCCAAGGACTATCCGAGCGAGCCGATCGAGGTGAACGTGGTCTACCCCGCGGGCGGTGGCATGGACATCAATGCCCGGCTGGCGGCCAGGTACTTCGAGAAATACACGGGCGCCCAGGCCATCGTCAACAACCGCACCGGCGGCGGCGGACTGGTGGGCCACACCTGGCTGGCCAACCAGGCCGCCGCCGATGGCTACACCGTCGCGGTCATCGCCAACCTGATCTTCGCCGACTCGATGCTGCGCGCCCAGGGCCGCTGGAGCCACGAGAAGCTCGAACCGATCGCCTTCCTCAACAGCGAGGGCATCAGCCTGGTGGTGTCGGCGGACGGCCCCCACAAGGATCGCTCGTTCAAGGACCTGGTCGAGCTGGCGAAGGCCAAGCCGGGCACGATCCGCGTCAGCATCCTGCCGGGCACCATCTTCGAGTACCTGGTCGAGCAGGTCGAGCAGGTCTCGGGAGCCAAGTTCCTGAAGGTGCCGTTCCAGGGCGGGGCGCCCTCCATGACGGCGCTGCTGGGCAACAACGTCGACATCGCGCTGGGCTTCTATGGCGAGATCCGCAGCTTCCTGGACAGCCGCAAGCTGGTGCCGGTGGCGGTCTCGAGCCAGGAGCGCTCGCCCTTCCTGGCCCAGGCGCCGACGCTCAACGAGAGCCTGGGTCGCAGCGACGTCGTCTGGATGGCGACGCGCTGGGTGGCGGTGCCCAGGGGCGTGCCCGCCGATCGCAAGGCCTACCTGACGGCCGGCTTCACCGCCGCCGCGCAGGACCCCGAGCTGCAGGAGGAATTCCGCAAGCTCGGCACCGTGGGCAACACGGCGCTCGACACGCCGGAGAAGCTCACCCGGCAGCTCGGCGAGCTGGTCCGGCTCGAACGCGATTTCTACACCCGGACCGGGCGCCTGAAGTAGGCCCCGCCCGCCTCCGCCCTTCCCTCCTGCCCTCCACTGCGGAACCCCATCCATGGAAGCGACCCCGACGTCGGCCCTGCTGGCGCCCCTCACCCTCTCGGGCCGGCGCCTGCGCAACCGCGTGGCCCACACCTCCATGAGCACCTACATGGCCAAGGACGGACGGACGACCGAGCGCCTCGTGCGCTACTACGCCAACCGGGCCGAGGGCGGCGCGGCGCTCATCGTCACCGAGCCGATCTCCATGGCCCGGCGGCAGACCGCGTGGAGCCGCCCCCGCATCTACGACGACACCCAGCTGGACGACTTCAAGCGCTGGGCCGATGCCGTCGAGAGCCACGACTGCCGCCTGCTGGGGCAGATCCAGGATGGCGGCCGGGCACGCCACGAGGTCGGCCGCACGTTCACGGCCATCGGTCCGTCGCGCCTGCCCGACGACCTCAGCTGGTCGATGCCGCATGCGCTCGAGCCGGGCGAGATCCGGGGCCTGATCGAGGAGTTCGCGCTGTCGTCGCAGCGGCTGCGGCACTGCGGCTTCAGCGGCGTCGAGCTGTCCTGCGCCCACGGGCACCTGTTCCATCAGTTCTTCTCGCCCTGGGCCAACATCCGGGAGGACGACTATGGCGGCAGCTGGGAGAACCGCGTGCGCTTCGTGGCGGAGCTGGTCGGCGCGATCCGCGCGCTCTGCGGCTCCGACTTCATCATCGGCCTGAAGCTGCCGGGCGACGACGGCGTGCCGGGCAGCATCGGCCCGGCGGAGGCGGCCATCGTCGCCGGACTGCTGACACGATCGAAGGAGGCCAGTTATGTCTGCTTCGCCCAGGGCGCGCATGCGAAGTCGCTCGAGATGCACGTGCCCGACCGCTTCGGTCCGGCCGTCCCCTACCTCGACCTGCTGCGCGAACTCAAGTCGTCGGTCAACGGCGTGCCCTTGATGGCGCTCGGCCGCATCACCGATCCGGCCGAGGCCGAAGGCATCCTGCAGCGCGGCGAGGCCGAGCTCATCGGCCTGGGACGCACCCTGCTGGCCGATCCGGCCTGGCTGCCCAAGGCGGTCGCGGGGCGCACCAACGACATCCGCTACTGCGTCTCCTGCAACACGTGCTGGGACACCATCATCACGCACAACCTGCCCCTGGCCTGCATCAACAACCCGAGGGTGGCGATGGAGCACGAGGTCGATTTCCGGCCCCGGCGCACGGCCCATCCGCGGCGCGTGGTCGTGGTGGGCACCGGCGTCGCGGGGCTGGAGGCCGCCTGGGTGGCGGCGGGGCGCGGCCACGAGGTCATCGTGCTGGGTCGCGCGTCGGAGGTCGGCGGCAAGGCGCGCCTGCGCGCGCGGCTGCCCGGCGGGGAGACCATCACCAGCGTGTACGACTACCAGTTCGTGCAGGCCCAGAAGTGGGGCGTGCGCTTCGTGCTGGGCGCCGAGGCCGATGCCGACGCCGTCGCCGCCTGGGCCCCCGACATCGTGGTGCTGGCGACGGGCGCCGAGATGTACGTCCCGCAGTGGATCCCGCCCGACATCGCGCAGCTGCGGCTGGTGCCCGATTTCCAGGCCGCCCTGTGGGAGCTGGTACGCCATCGGGCCCGCCAGCCCGGCACCGCCGTGGTCTACGACATGGACCACACCGAGGGCACCTATGCCGGCATCGAGCTGCTGGGTCGCCTGTTCGAACGCACCGTGGTGCTGACGCCGCGCGAGGGCATCACGCGCGAGGTATCGGTCGTGGCGCGCCAGGGCATCCTGCGCCGCTTCTCGCACCTGCCGATCGAGGTCGTCGCCTCGTCCGAGCCGGTGTGGAGCGAGAGCTTCGAGTCGGGAGCGCTCGAATACCGCGACATCCACAGCGATCGCCGCGCCACCATCGCCGACACGGCCTTCCTGTCGTTCTCCACGCCGCGCGTTCCCGATGTGTCGCTCGCCGCCCCGCTGCGTGCCCGGGGCTTCGACGTGCGCCTGGTCGGCGACGCGCGCACCGCCCGCAACGTGCTGGCCGCGACGGCCGACGGGCACGAGCTCGGCCACGCGATCTGAACGGCCGCCGCATCGCGCCCCGATCAACCCACCCACCCACCCACCCACCACCCATCCACGAGGTTCGACGACCGCCATGTCCAGCATCCAGATTTCGACCATCGACGCGCAGACCGCGCTTGCCGCCATCCAGGGCGCCGCTGCCAAGGCGACGACGCTGAAACTCGCCATGAGCATCGCCGTGACCGACGGGTCGGGCCAGCTCAAGGCCTTCCTGCGGATGGACGGCGCCTCGCTGATCTCGCTGCAGATCGCCCAGGACAAGGCCTACACCTCGTCGGCGACCGGCCTGCCGACCCACCTGTGGCACGACTACATCAAGGACGACGCCCCGCTGCTGCACGGCATCGTGCACACGCCGCGCTTCGTGATCTTCGGCGGCGGTTTCCCGATCAAGGAGAACGGCCAGGTCGTCGGCGCCATCGGCCTGAGCGGCGGCCACTACTCGCAGGACATGCAGTGCGCGGAAGCGGCCCTGGCGGCCATCGGCGCCTCGACGACCTGACTTTCCACACCCCATGAAAGGACCCACCGCATGACCACGTCCGCGCCCGCCCGCATCAAGGTCTTCTGGCAGCCCGGCTGCTCGTCGTGCCTGCGCACCAAGGAATTCCTGACCAAGCAGGGCATCGACTTCGAATCGATCGACGTCCACAACGACCCCGAGGGCATGGCGCAGCTGCGTGCCCTGGGCGCGCGCAGCGTGCCGGTGGTCGCCCTGGGCGACAGGTACACGCTCTGCCAGTCGTTCGGCGACGTGGTGAAGTTCCTCGACCTCAAGACCCGGCTGATGGATGCGCTGCCGCCCGAGGCCCTCGTCGGCAAGCTCGAACTGGTGCTGGACGCGGCGGCGCGCTACGTGCGGCAGTTCCCGCCCGGCGCCCTCCGGGAGGAGTTCCGCAACCGCAAGCGCACGCCGGCGAGCACCGCCTTCCACGTCTTCCGCGTCGCCGAGATGGGCCTGCAGGCGGCCCAGCAGATCGACCTGATGTTCGAGGGCTTCAACGACCTGCCGCCGCAGGACTGGGATGCCGCCGACATCGCCTCCTGGGGCCTGAAGGTGCGCGACCGCATCCTGGCCTGGTGGGCGCAGGAGAGCGACCGCACGCTGCGCTACACCGTTCCCACCTACTACGGGCGGCGGACCATGCACGACGTGCTGGAGCGCACGGCCTGGCACGCGGCGCAGCACACCCGGCAGCTGATCCTGATGCTGGAGAGCCATGGCGTCGTCGCCGACCGGCCGCTGACCGCCGAGGACCTGGCCGGACTGCCCGTCCCCGATGAGGTCTGGGACCGCTGAGCGCACGGGCCGCGCCCCACCTCCCCACCACCCAAACGGAGACATCCCCATGACCGACCGCAGAACCTTCGGCGCCGCGCTGGCCGCCTCGCTGCTCGGCGCGACGGCGCCCGCGTGGGCGCAGGGCGCCGCCTACCCCCACCGGCCGATCCGCATCGTGGTGCCGTTCGCGCCGGGCGGCGGCGGCGACGCGGTGGTCCGCTCCATCGTCGAGCGGCTGGGCGAGCGCCTGGGCACGCAGGTGATCATCGAGAACCGGCCCGGCGCCTCGGGCTACATCGGCGCCCAGGTCGTCACCAGCGCCGCGCCGGACGGCTACACGCTCCTGATGGGCTTCGACGGCTCGCTGGTGGTCGCGCCCCACCTGATCAAGGCGCCGTTCGACACCGCGGTCGATTTCGCGCCGGTCACCAAGCTCAACGACGCGGCCTTGGTGATCGCGGTGCATCCGTCGCTCAACGCGAAGACGGTCAAGGACCTGATCGAGATCTCGAAGCACCGGCCCGGCGGGCTGGAGTTCGGCTCGGCGGGCGCCGGCACCACGACCCACCTGGCCGGCGAACTGCTGGCCCTGCGCTCGGGCATGAAGGCCAAGCACATCCCGTACAAGGGCGGCGGCCAGGCCGTCGTCGACGTGGCGAGCGGGCAGCTGCCGATGATCATCACCGTGGTGCCGACGCTGGCGCCCTTCATCCGCGACGGCCGCCTGACCGCCATCGCCGTCACCGGCGCCCGGCGGGCGGCGATCCTGCCGGATGTCCCGACCCTGGCGGAAGCCGGCGTGCCCGATGTCGACGTCACCTCCTGGTACGGCATCCTGGCCCCGGCCCGGACGCCCCAGCCCATCGTCGAGCGGCTGCAGAAGGACATCGCCGCCGTGCTGCAGCTGCCCGAGATCCGGGAGCGCTACCTCAAGGGCGGCTTCGAGCCGGTGGGCAACACCCCGGAGGAATTCGCGCGCCAGATCGCCGCCGACCACACCCGCTGGGGCCGGGTCGTGAGGGAAGCGGACATCCGGCTCGAATGACGCGGCACGGCGCGACCCGGCCCTGCGGGATGGGCCCGAGCCCCGGCGCGGACCATCGCTTCGATAATCCGGTCGCACGCGCCATCCACGAACCCGGCGATCGACCGTGCCCCCACCGTTCCCGATGACCATCCGCCCCCGCCTTCCGATCCTGCCGCGCCTGTGCTTCGTGAGCTACCGGCACATCCGGGAGCTGGCCGTGCCGGTGATGGCGGAGTACGCGCACCGCGCGCGGATCGAGGTCATCGACGCCACCTTCCACCACGCGG
>Ga0308165_1002793_pt1 | contig 19971 bp, 14 predicted proteins | sample PhyWR2_FD_201032 | JGI IMG/M metagenome (GOLD analysis project Ga0308165, IMG submission 201032) | Phyllosphere microbial communities from UC Gill Tract Community Farm, Albany, California, United States - DLSLW.R2 | ecosystem: Host-associated > Plants > Phyllosphere > Unclassified | place: USA...
AAGTACTGATCGTGCTCATTGTCGGGCTCGGCGGTTATTTCACGATTCGCTCGCGTTTCGTTCAGTTGCGCCACTTTTTCCACATGTTCTCGGTGTTTAAAGACAGCCTCAAAAGCAGCGCCGGCCAGCTCAGCTCCTTCCAGGCGCTGATGCTCAGCCTGGCCGGCCGCGTGGGTGCCGGTAACATCGCGGGTGTCGGCATTGCCGTGACCCTGGGTGGTCCCGGTGCCGTGTTCTGGATGTGGGTCACCGCGTTGGTCGGCATGTCGTCGAGCTTCATCGAGTGCTCCCTCGGCCAGTTGTACAAGCGCACCGACGCCGAAGGCACCTACCGTGGCGGTCCGGCCTACTACATCCAGCACGGCCTGCAGAAGCGCTGGCTGGGTATGGTCATGGCATTCCTGCTGCTGGTGACCTTCGGTTTTGCGTTCAACGGCCTGCAAGCCCATGCCGTGACTCACTCGCTGAACAACGCCTTTGGCCTGGACACCACCTACACCGGCCTGGCCCTGGCCGTATTGCTGGGCCTGGTGTTCATCGGTGGGATCAAGCGCATCGCCTCGATTGCCGACCTGCTGGTACCGGTCAAGACCCTGGTCTACATCGCGGTAACCCTGTACGTGATCGTGCTGCAATTCGACCACGTACCCGCCATGCTCGCGACCATCGTCAAGAGCGCTTTCGGCCTCGACCAAGCCTTCGGCGGCCTGGTGGGCAGCGCGATCATCATGGGTGTGAAGCGCGGCGTGTTCGCCAACGAAGCCGGTTTGGGCAGTGCGCCTAACGTGGCAGCCGTGGCGTCGGTAGAGCATCCGATCGCCCAAGGCGTGGTGCAGGCGTTCAGCGTGTTCCTCGACACCTTCGTGATCTGCACCTGTACCGCGTTGCTGATCCTGCTTTCCGGCTTCTACACCCCAGGCTTCGAAGGCGACGGCATTGCCCTGACCCAGAACTCCCTGGCGGCCGTGGTCGGCGACTGGGGTCGCATGTTTATCTCGGTGGCCCTGGCGTTGTTCGTGTTCACCTCGATCATGTACAACTACTACCTCGGCGAGAGCAACCTGCGCTTCCTGGTCGGCAACAACCGCAAGGTGTTGATGGGCTACCGCGCGCTGGTGCTGGTGCTGATTTTCTGGGGTTCCATCGAGAACCTGAGCACCGTGTTTGCCTTCGCCGACATCACCATGACGATGCTGGCGTTCGTCAACCTGTTCGCCCTGGCGTTCCTGTTCAAGATCGCCATGCGCATCCTGAACGACTACGACAACCAGCGCGCGGCGGGTATCAAGACGCCGGTGTTCGACTCCAGTCAGTTTCCTGATCTGGACCTGGACCGTAAGGCGTGGCCGGCGAACCCGGTAAAACCTGAAGCAGCAACGTCGGCTGAGCTGAACGCTCAAGTGCAACGCTAAGCGTAGATAGATGACACGCCGCACGACCTTGGGCATGCTCAAGGCCGTGCGGCGTTTTTCGTTCAGGAGAATTATCGATGTCCTCATCCAGTAACGTCATGGTGCTCTACACCGGCGGCACCATCGGCATGCAGGCCAGCACCCATGGCCTGGCTCCCGCATCCGGCTTCGAAGCACGCATGCGCGAACAGCTGGCACACCTGCCAGCGCCTGCCTGGCGCTTCCAGGAAATGGCCCCATTGATCGACAGCGCCAACATGACCCCCGCTTACTGGCAGCGCCTGCGCACCGCCGTGGTTGAGGCCGTGGACGACGGCTGCGATGCCGTGCTGATCCTGCACGGCACCGACACCCTGGCCTACAGCGCGGCGGCCATGAGCTTTCAACTGCTCGGCCTGCCTGCACCGGTGGTGTTTACCGGCTCGATGCTGCCAGCCGGCGTGCCCGACAGCGATGCCTGGGAAAACGTCAGCGGCGCCCTGGCGGCGCTGGGCAAAGGCATCGCGCCGGGTGTTCACCTGTACTTCCACGGCGCGCTGATGGCACCGACCCGTTGCGCGAAAATTCGCAGCTTCGGTCGCAATCCATTCGCGGCGCTGAATCGCCAGGGCGGTGCTGCGCGTGCAGAGTCCATTCCCCAGGCCTTGGACTATCGCCAGCCCAAAGCCTTGGCCAGCGTCGGCGTGCTGCCTCTGGTGCCGGGCATCGGTGCGGCGCAGTTGGACGCGGTGATTGGCAGCGGCATTCAAGCGCTGATCCTGGAATGTTTCGGCAGCGGCACCGGGCCCAGCGATAACCCCGAGTTCCTCGCCAGCCTTCAGCGTGCGCAGGCGCAAGGTGTGGTCGTGGTCGCGATCACCCAATGCCATGAAGGCGGCGTGGAACTGGACGTCTACGAAGCCGGCAGTCGTTTGCGTGGCGTGGGCGTGTTGTCCGGTGGCGGCATGACCCGTGAAGCCGCGTTCGGCAAGCTCAACGCGCTGATCGGCGCCGGGCTCGATACCCAGGAGGTCCGCCGTCTGGTAGAGCTGGACCTGTGCGGCGAGCTGCGCTGAGCGGCATATAATTTGCTCCACTTCCAGCCATCCCCTGGCTGGAAGCCCCTATGTTGCACTCCCACCTCACGACCCTCAACGCCGTCTCGCTGGTCATTAACGCGTTCAAGGCCGAAGGCTTGCCGGCTGAAACGTTGCTCGCGGGCAGCGGTATCTGCGCCGCCGACTTGAGCCGCGCCGACGCCTGCATCACCACCAACCAGGAGATGCGTGTGTGTACCAACGCAGTCGCGCTGCGGCGGGATATTGGCCTCGAATTGGGCCGCAAGATGCATGTGTCGTCCTACGGCATGCTCGGTTATGCCCTGCTCACCTGTGCCACCTTCGGTGACGCGTTGCGCCTGGCGCTACGCTACCCGGCGCTGTTGGGAACACTTTTCGAGCTGAGCCTGGAAAACGACGGCGAACGTATCTGGCTGACCGCCGCCGATTACCGGGAAACGCCCGCGCTGGAAATGTTCAACGTCGAATTCTGCCTGGTTTCGCTGAAAATCATCTGCGACGACCTGCTGGGCCAGCCGCTGCCGTTACTCGGTGCACGTTTCGAATACAGCGCGCCGGACTATCACGCGCGCTACCACGAGTGCTTCGCGTGCTCGCTGCATTTTGAAGCCAGCGCCAACGCCTTCGCGTTTGATAAGCGCTGGCTCGACCAGCCGCTGCCACTGGCCGACGCCGTCACCCATCAAGCCATGACCGATCGCTGTCGCAAGCAGAACTTGGAGTTTACCGGGCGCCAGGCCTGGCTGGGTCGGATCCGCCATTTGCTCGCCGCCCAGCTCCACGCCGCGCCCGGCATTGAAGGCTTGGCTGCGCAGATGAACTGTTCCGCGCGAACCTTACGTCGGCATTTGCATGACTTGGGCAGCAGCTACCAGGAACTGCTCGATGAGCTGCGCTTCGAGCGCGCCAAGCAGTTGCTGGGGCAGGACGAACTGCCGATCTACCGAATCGCGGAACAGCTCGGTTTCAGTGAAACCGCCAGCTTTCGCCACGCATTTGTACGCTGGAGCGGCGTGGCACCCAGTCAATTTCGCCCCTGACGCCTCGCAATGACGGGTCGATGCGCTAGCGGGGCGAATTGCGGTCACATAATTTGGCCGTATTTATCCCCTTTTGGCCGCTCTTGCCGTTTTCTTAAAACCGTCCCGCCGCAAGACTGCATCCACTGATACAGCCTGCGGAGAACAAAAAATGCTGACGATCTACTCAGACGATCATCACCTGCATCACGGTCGGTGCGAATTGATGGACGGGCAACTGATGCCCTGCTTCGAAATGCCCTCGCGCGCGGACCACGTGCTGCAACGGGTCAAGGACCGCGAACTGGGCCCGGTGCAAGCGCCGCAGGATTTTGGCCTGGCGCCGCTGCAACGCATCCACAGCCGCGACTACCTGGAATTTTTCAAAGGCGCCTGGGCGCGCTGGACTGAATTCGCCACGGATGGCGACCTGCTGCCCTATACCTGGCCCGCCCGTACCTTGCGCAGGGTATTGCCCACCAGCCTGCACGGCCAGCTGGGTTACTACAGCTTCGACGGCGGCGCGCCGATTACCGCCGGCACTTGGCAAGCGGCGTACAGCGCAGCGCAAGTCGCGCTCACCGCGCAACAGGCGATCCAGCAAGGCGCCCACAGTGCCTTCGCGCTGTGCCGACCACCGGGACATCACGCCGCCAGCGACTTGATGGGCGGTTATTGCTACCTCAACAACGCCGCCATTGCCGCCCAAGCCTTTCTTGATCAGGGCCACAAAAAGGTCGCGATCCTGGATGTGGACTACCACCACGGCAACGGCACCCAATCGATTTTTTACGCGCGCCGCGACGTGCTGTTCACGTCGATCCACGGCCACCCCGAGGCGGAGTTTCCGTTTTTCCTGGGCTATGCCGACGAATTGGGTGAAGGCCCAGGCGAAGGCTTCAATTTCAACTACCCGCTGCCTGCAGGATCCGGCTGGGAGCGCTGGAGTGCAGCGCTTGAGGAAGCCTGTAAAGAGATCGAGCGCTATGGCGCCGACATCATCATCGTGTCCCTGGGTGTGGACACGTTCAAGGACGACCCCATCTCACAGTTCAAACTCGACAGCCCGGACTACCTGGCAATGGGCGCACGCATCGCCGACCTGGGCAAACCCACGCTGTTCGTGATGGAAGGCGGCTATGCCGTGGAAGAAATCGGCATCAATGCCGTCAACGTTCTTGAAGGATTTGAAGGGGCAGCCCAATGAACATGCTCAAGTCACTCGTCCTCTGCGCTGCCGTTATCAGCGGTATGGCCCACGCCGAAGAGAAAACCCTGCGGGTCTACAACTGGTTCGACTACATCACGCCCAAGGCACTGGAAGACTTCAAGGCGCAGAACCCCACGATCAAACTGGTGTATGACATCTTCGACACCAACGAAGCCCTGGAAGCCAAGCTGCTCACCGGCAACGCCGGGTATGACGTGGTGGTGCCATCCAATGTGTTCCTGGCCAAGCAGATCGAGGCCGGAGTTTTCCAACCTCTGGACCGCAGCCAGTTACAGAACTGGAAGCACCTCGACCCCAAGCTGATGAAGCTGATCGAAGCCAATGACCCAGGCAATAAATTTGCCGTGCCGTACATGTACGGCACCATTCTCATCGGTTTCAACCCCGACAAGGTCAAGGCCGCGCTGGGCGTCAATGCGCCGGTGGACAGTTGGGACCTGATCTTCAAAGAAGAAAACATCAGTAAGCTCAAGCAATGCGGTGTGGCCCTGCTCGATTCCCCGTCGGAAATCCTGCCCCTGGCCCTGCAACACCTGGGTCTGGACCCCAACAGCAGCAACCCCAAGGACTATGCAAAGGCCGAAGCGCTGCTGTTGAAGATCCGCCCCTACGTCACTTACTTTCACTCCTCCAAGTACATGGCCGATATCGCCAATGGCGACATCTGCGTGGCCGTCGGTTACTCCGGCAGCTTCTCCCAGGCCGCCAACCGCGCCAGGGACGCCAAAAATGGCGTGACCGTAGATATGCGCCTGCCCAAGGAAGGCGCGCCGATCTGGTTCGACATGCTTGCCATCCCAAAAGGCGCGAAAAACCCGCAGGACGCCTACACCTTCATCAACTACCTGTTGCAACCGCAGGTGATCGCGCCGATCAGCGATTTCGTCGGCTACCCCAACCCGAACAAAGACGCCACCGAACAGGTTGACCCCTCGATTCGCAACAACCCCAACCTGTACCCCACCGAGGCGGCGATGGCCACGCTGTATACCCTGAAACCTTTGGGCCGTGACGCGGAGCGCGCCAGGACCCGAGCCTGGAGCAAGATCAAGTCGGGTATCTGAATACCACCTCCTGACAGACCTGCGCTTTAGCGTGATTGAGGTCTTGAGCTGCATTCGGCAGCCCTCATCACCTTGCCTGTCAGGAGCCCCTCTTGCCCACATTCCCCTCCAGCGCCAAAGATTTACTGACCCAACTGACCACCGGCCCTTCATTACGCGAAGTAGCCGCGGCCACCCTGCGTTCGAGCTTACGCGAGTTGTATCCCGACCTCGACATTGACCCCGACCTGGCGCTTCTGATCACACCCGGCTGGCAAATCACTGCAGAGGTGATCCTGCCCGGTACGCCGCACGCCCAATCGCTTACCGGGGCGCTGTCCCGGTGCGTGATGTCCAACACCACAGTGACCTGGATCGACGGCGAGCATTACCTGATCTATCAAACCACCCTCGGGCCGAACGTGCATCTGCCGGTCAAGGTGGACACTGTCGGCAGCCTGATCAATGAGCTGGCACCGCTGCTGCCCGTCGCGTACCAAGAGCAGCAACTTCTGTTCTGGAACCAGAGCCCGCAAGAGAACGGCCCGCGCTGGCAGAGCTTTGCCAATGCCTTGCGCAGAATCTGGAATATCGAAAGCGTCGAGGGCTGGGATGAAGATGAGTGCAACGTCGCCAGGAACGTTTTTCTCTATCCCGACTACGCCGACCGCCAGCTCCACGACAAGTACAACACCAAGGCCTACCTGATTGATATCGACGTGCAGCAAGCCACGCAGGTCAGCCACTCCAACCTGGCAGCGTTGGCGGTGCTGATCGGGCGCCTCGGGGAGCGTGAAATTATCCTCAGCTATTCGATTGGCACTGGCTACGCCGCCTTCAACAGCCAGAAGGAGTTTGGCGAATCCTTGAGCACTCACGGTGCCATTGCACGGTCTTCCTCGATGCACTGGCGCCTGTTCGAGCCGGCCGGCAATTTTTTCGAGCAACAGGCCTGCACGTTTATAGCCTTGCAAATTCAAGCGATCGGCGCGGTCACCTTCGAAAACGGCGAAGTGGTAGCCACCGTGGCCCAAGCCGCCCCCAGCAACACGGTTGACTTGCTGTCACTGATAGCCCCATCCAGGCTCGACGCGGTTCATCATGCACTGCCCACCTGGTTGCTCGACGCGTCTCCCACCGATCAATCAGCCTATGGGCGATACTCGATGGATGTGGCGGCCCAGCACTTTCAGGACGCGGGTAAAGCCTTTGATGATGGCATCAAGTCCATCGATGAATTCGCCCTGGATGCCATTCATACGCTCATGCTCACTGAGCACCCAGAGGTTGCCCGCGCAACACTCAACAATGTACGGATCACCATTACCAGCGTGCAGGCCTGGGGCACCTTGATTGTGCCGGGCAATACCCAGATCCAAACCCTGACGCTGGCGCAACTGGCCCTGGAAAACCTGATAGCCCTGCCTTTGGGCAACAAAACCGTCAGCTATAAAAACGGCAGCGATGTGCCTGCCTGGATGACGGCTGCCTACCTGGAAGCGTTGATTACCCAGGCGAATGTCGGTGAGCGCTATCCGGCCCTGGTCAAGCGCACACTCCTTGACGACCCTGTCGAATCCCTGCGTCGGCAACAGCTCTACATCGCTCACCTACGCCTGCAATTACCGTTGCTGGCGCTGCAGTGCAAAATTCAGCGCGTCTTCGGGGTGAGTGAACAAGGCTATCGCTACGTTTGTGCCGCCTTGAGTCCTGACAGCGCGGCCCGTGAAGTCGACGGCGCGGCCATCGTCATTCGCCCGCTGTCCCTGCGCCCCAAGTTGCGCCTGACCGCCTCAGTCGACGTGGTCAGCAACATGTTCATCATTGGTCCTCAAGACCCGAAGAAGGGGCCTTGCCTGCTCTATCGTCCGCTGTCCGATGTACAGTTGATGGAGTTCCCATCGCCCTCCAACCTGCTGTACGCGATCAAGCAAGACACCCCATTGCGCCAATCGGTGCTGGCTTGGCTGCCTGACAATGTGCGCACGGCTTACGCACAGTTTGTCTTTCCCGGCAGCCTGCCCTCGCCCTGGGTGCTCACCAGCCTGGTGAACGACCCGCTGAACGCATTAGTGATGACCGGGCCCATCGACTTGGGGCAGGAGGTACTGCGCGGTGATTACTTCGCAACACTGTTCAAGGCCAACGCCGCTGCAATGGTTACGCTGGCCGATCGCCAATCGCTGTCCAACGCCGAGGCGCGCTGGCAAAGCCTCAAGAACGCCGGGTGGCTGATCTTTAACACCGTGCTGCCGTTCATGGGTCGCTCAGTGGGCGCCGCGACCTGGATCTGGCAACTGATGGATGACTTGCAACAGATGGTCGACGCCAAAGAAATCGACGACCGTACAACCGGCATTTCGGCCCTGGTGGATATCTTCCTGACGCTGGGCATGGTGCTGGCAACGCACGTAGCCACACGGCATGGGCCTGGGCCGGCCATCGAGAAGCCTGGCGTACTGCCAAAGTTGCCACCCCCTGCGGCCAAGCCAGAACTCATACAAAAACCTACGGTGGACGGCGTAGGGCCCCCCATCGGCCACGAGCACACCTTGCATATCAGTGGAGCCATAACCCGCAACTCGCCAAGCCTGGGGACTTTCCTGGACAGTTTCACGTTACCCAAGCCCGATAAATTAGGCGAACAACATACGGTCGCCGGGCCCTACCTGAATCTCTATGCCAAAGACCAACACTGGTACGCCCCGGTGGGTGAGCGATGGTTTGAAGTGATCGTCGATGAAAACGACGCAGTATTGATCGTCGATCCGCAACAACCGGGCCGGCACGGTCCGCTGCTAATCGGTAACCAACTGGGCCAATGGTTTGTCGATACACGCTTGCGTCTTCGTGGCGCAGGCCTGCGCAGTCGGCGCAAAAAAGGTGAAGCCCTCAGGCCACCGAAAATCGCTGACTTACGTCAAAAACTGGAGCTATTTGAAAACACGCGAGCCGAGCGCACTGCCAGTCTTGAAAAACTGCGCAGCGCCATCGACAGTGCTGCGGATGACGCAAAGGAGTTGGCCAGGGCCACCTTTCTCGAACAGATCGATACGCGCCTCAAAGAGATAGACGTGCCGATTTCACAGCTTAAATCCTTGAAGATCATCGACACGGTTCCCAACTACCAGGACGGCATGGCGAGTTACCTGAAACACCAGCTATTGCTGGCGCGTTCAGCCATCTATGAACAAGGAATTCCATTTCGCAAACAGTTGCAAGCCTCACAGGGCCACTTCGATAGCGAGAATATTCAAGAAGATACCTGGCCTACGGTTCACTATCGCGACTTGTATACCGCGACACAGGCCATGATCGATCGATTGGAATATGTACGAGAACGCCGCGAGCAGGCCCTGGACCTGGGTGCGTTGGGAGCAGAGCTGGTCCAAAGCGATGATAACTTCGCGTCAGGCCATGACGTTGATGACCTCAAGGCGTTCAAGGTCAGCTTGAGCCACTTCTTGTGCGTAACAGAAGGCGAGTCGCCATCGCGCGTCGATGCCAGGGAGGCCTTACGCCGCATCGTCGACGCGGCGGAGCTGACGGTGCAAAGCTTCAGGGAGGCCGTGCAACCCGTCAATGTGGCCCCCCTGGAGCAATTGATCGAAACACTGGATAGCCTGACGGACCAGTTCTCCAGGGTTGATCAGAACCTCGTGGACCTGCCGGCGGAGTTTCCCACCGACCTCAACAGGCCCGACCTCGAAAACCTGCGCACGCAAGTGGATGAGTTTGCCCAACGCGCAAAGAAACAACTGACGGCCCTGCTTCGCGAGCGCAAAACACTTGAACCCACCCCAGGCCCGTCCAACGCCGCCTCCAGAGTGAAGCGTAAGTACATCAAGACGCGCTCCAAGGGGATAGTGGTCGGCGAACAGCGAGAAACTCCCGCTGAAGACGGCAAAGCGCTGGTCGATGTGAAGGAGCCGATGACGGGCAAGGTTATTGCCACCTTCCACGAGAAAGAGCCCGGGGTCTGGGTGGAACAGGAACAGGTGCTCAAGCCCGGTCCCCGCACCCGGGTCCGCGATCTGCAAATTGCCATCAATTCGGGCCTGGATCTGATCGATGGCGTCGACGCATTTATCACCCGTAAGGAAGCCTGGGCTAAAAAAACCGCACAGCTGCCAGTGGAAATCGAAGAAAGCTTTCATCGGCACGCCAAAAAATTGGAACAGGCCAGCCTGGACATCGAAGACGCATTGACCGCCAGCAACCTGACAGGAATCGACTCGCCGTCGGCCGCGCTGACCAGCCGCAACCTGGATGAGGCAGGCAAAAAACTGTACCGAGAAGGCAAACGCGTCAAGATCGACGTGCTCAAGCGCCGCCCACCGGAGGCCGCACATATCGAAATACTGTTGCATGAGGGCGCCGTGACGGTCGATCCACCGGTTGGCGAGCGCATTAAACTCAGGGGGCGCGACAAGGGCTATCTACGGGAATACACGGTGGTGGACGCCACAACCAAACTCCCGCTGTGGTATGCACACTTTCACTACCCCACCCCAACCGGTCCGAACGAGGCCTACACCGCGGCCCACCTGAAAACCCACAAGCAGCGAAAGATGGGTGGCCAACGCGAATCGTTGAGCGACATCGCCGTGTACCGTAGAGAAATCGGTCCACAGTTGGCGCGCTCGCTGTTCCTCAAGGCTAAACCACCTCAGCCTGTCGCCTAACCTGTCCAGGCCTTGCGCAACCGGCCCAGCGCCTGCCTGATCGCCGCCTCGGGCACCGCGGCAAACCCCAGCACCAGCCCGGCGCGTTGATCGGGGGGTGTGCTGGAGTCGGGCAACCAGTAGTTGCTCAGGGCACTGATCTCCACCTCAACCGAGCGCGCTTGCGCCAGCAGTTGCTGTTCGCGAGCGAGGCTGTCCACCCGTACTGTAAGGTGCAGGCCCGCAGCGGCATTGGGCAGACTGCCGACGCCCGCCAGCTCGCCCGACCAGGCGTTCAGCAGCGCGTTACGCCGACTGAGTGCAGCACGGCGCATGCGTCGGATATGCCGTTGAAAATGCCCCGTGGCCATGAACTCCGCCATCACCGCCTGGGTGCTGACCTCCGAATGCCGTACATCCACCGCGCGGCGCTGGGCGAACGCCTCCACCAGCGTCGGCGGCAACACCAGGTAACCCAGGCGCAATGCGGGGAATGCGACTTTGCCGAAGGTGCCCACATAAAGCACGCGCCCGCTGCGATCCAAGGCCGCCAGCGGGGCCAACGGGGCGCCGCTGTAGCGATATTCGCCGTCGTAGTCGTCCTCGATGATCCACCCCCCGCTACGCTCGGCCCAGGCCAACAACTCCAGACGCCGGGCCAGGCTCATGACTACGCCCAACGGGTACTGATGAGACGGGGTGACATAGGCCAGGCGGCAATCGCTCAAGGTGTTCAACACGTTGCAATCAATGCCCTCTGCATCCACCGCCACGCCGCGCAGCTGTGCGCCAGCCAACGCGAAGGCATGGCCGGCCGCACGGTAGCCAGGGTTTTCAATCGCCACACCATCGCCAGGCGCCACCAGCAACTGTGCACAAAGGCTAATTGCCTGTTGCGCTCCACTGGTGATCACAATTTGCTCAGCCGAGCACTGCATGCCCCGCGAGCTGCGTAGATACGCGGCGATCAGCCCGCGCAATCGCGGGTCGCCTGCGGGGTTGCCGTAACACAGTTGTTCGAAGTCCGGTTTGCGCCAGAAAGCCGCATTCAGCTTGGCCCAAACGTCAAAGGGGAACAGATCAAACGCCGGCACACCCACGCGAAAAGCGCGCGGCGGCCCCGTGGGCGGCAGGGGCAAATGGTTGTTTTCCAAGCGCCCCAGCGCTGCGCTGTGGATAACTTTTACCGGCGCAGCTTGAGGGTTTTGAGAGGGATTTGTGGATAAACCTGGGGGTAAGCCTGTTGATAACCCTGTGGACAGGTTTGTGGACAGCTTTTTTGCAGTGGGCAGTTTCGCCACATAAGTTCCGTCGCCCACGCGGCTCTCCGTGAAACCCTCGGCATACAGCTGATCGTAGGCACGCACCACGCTGTTGCGGGAGATCGACAGCGCGGCCGCCAAGTCACGGGTCGCAGGCAAGCGCGTGCCACTGACCAGCCGCCCGTCCAGTACTCGTTGGCGCAAGGCGTCATACAGTTGGCGAGTCAGGCCCTGACGGCGATCCAACTCAATACCGGCGGGGTTGAATGACAGGGGTGGCGAGACAGGCGACATATTGGACCTATGAAATTGGTTCCAGATGGCTCTTACAACGAGCCATTAGCCTGCCTACGATGCAAGCATTCGCCAAGGAAAATTTGCATGTACACACCACGCTCATTCGCCCTCGATGATTTGCCCGAACTGCATCAGCTGATCCAACACACTCGCCTGGCGCAAGTGGTGACGTTTGGTGAGCACGGCCTGCTGGCCAGTCACTTGCCACTGCTGCTCAACCCGGATGAGGGCCCGAACGGCACGCTCTACGGGCACCTGGCCAAGGCCAATCCACAATGGCAAGACCTGCACAACGGCAGCGAAACCCTGGTGATCTTTGCCGGTGCCGAGGCCTACATCAGCCCGGCGTTTTACCCGGCCAAGGCCGAGCACGGCAAAGTGGTACCCACCTGGAATTACATCGCCGTGCACGCTTACGGCAAGGCCGAGGTATTCAGCGACGCCCAGCGCCTGCTCGCAGTGGTCACGGCGTTGACCGATCGCCACGAAGGCAGTCGCGCGCAGCCGTGGAAAGTCAGCGACGCCCCGGCCGACTACATTGACGGCATGCTCAAAGCCATCGTCGGCTTCGCCCTGCCGATCGAGCGCCTGATCGGTAAACGCAAACTCAGCCAGAACCGCAGCTCGGCGGATATCGCCGGTGTACGCGAAGGCCTTGCCGCCAGCATCGATGTGCGTGACCAGACCCTCGCACGCTTCATTCCCCAAGGAGCCACAGAATGAGCCAGATCGACATCCGCCCAGTCACCGCCGCCGACCACGCCGCTTGGCTGCCGCTGTGGCAAGCGTATCTGACGTTCTACAACACCGAACTGCCCGACGCCGTCACCCAAAGCACCTGGCAGCGCCTGATCGACGCCAGCGAGCCTACCTACTCGGCCCTGGCCTGGCAGGACGGCAAGGCGGTGGGCATGGTCAACTTTATCTACCACCGCTCCAACTGGAGCATCGAGAACTCCTGCTACCTGCAGGACCTGCTGGTGGTCCCGACCGAACGCGGCACCGGCGTGGGCCGCAAGCTGATCGAATTCGTCTACGCCACCGCCAAAGCTGACGGTTGCTGCAAGGTCCACTGGCTGACCCACGAGACCAACGCCACCGCGATCCAACTCTACGAACGCATCGCCGAACGCCCTGGCTTCATCCAATTTCGCAAAGGCCTTTAAGGAGCGCAGCATGATGACCTCTCTCGCCAACTGGAAAGGCGTCCCGGCGCCCACAGCTCAACTGCTGGAAGGACGCTTTATCCGCCTGGAAAAACTCGATCCGGCCCGCCATGGCGACGACTTGTTCCACGCCCTCCATGGCCCAGGCGCGGATCCAAAACTGTGGGACTACTTGCCCTATGGGCCGTTTCCCGAGCGCAGCACATTCGATGCCTGGCTGAACAATCACGCCGCCAACAGTGATCCGTACTTTTTCAGCGTGATCGACCGCGCGACCGGTCAGGTACAGGGCATCCTCAGCTTGATGTCCATCGTGCCGGCGCAAGGTCGTATTGAAATTGGTCACGTCACCTTCGGTGCGCCGATGCAGCGCTCGCCCAAAAGCACCGAGGCGGTGTACTTGCTGGGCAAGTATGCATTTGAGCAGGGCTATCGCCGACTGGAATGGAAATGCAACAACGGCAATGCCCGTTCCAAATATGCGGCCGAGCGCTTGGGATTCAGTTTTGAAGGGGTGTTCCGCCAGCACATGGTGGTGAAGGGGCAGAACCGAGATACCGCGTGGTACTCGATCCTCGATTCGGAATGGCCGGCGATTGAGGCGGGGTTTGAGCGCTGGTTGTCGGAGGCGAATCAAACATCCTCAGGCCAGCTCAACACACTGGCAGAGTGCCGAGCCTAGCCCCCACGGTCACCACAACATGAATGTGGGAGCGGGCTCGCTCACGAAGGTGGTGTTTCAGCCAACGACGATGTCGCCTGACCCACCGCTTTCGCGAGCAAGCCCGCTCCCACATTTGGGCCTGTGTGGGTTCAATTAACCCAGCTTCTGCGCCAACACGGCGATATGCTCCGGCCCAATCCCGCAGCACCCGCCCAAATGGCTGGCGCCACGTGCCTGCCAATCCGCAGCCCAGTGCAGATAGCCCGGCGGGTCAAGGTCGTCACGCAGTGGGTCCAGACCATCGTTGGCCGTGGCTTCCTTGGGTTGCGGCGGGAAGGCGTTGGCGTAGGCCCCTATTTCAATGTGCACGCCGAGCCGCTCGAAGGTTTGGCGCGCGGCATCAATCGCATCGCCGATCACTTCCGGCTGGCTGCAGTTGAACAACAACACCTGCACACCCAACTGCGCCGCCGCTTCGGCCGCGTCCGCCACTGGCTCGCCGGAGCGCAGACACGGCACGTCGTCGGTGTCTTCGTCCTTGAGGGTAAACGACAGCCAGAACGGCTTGCCGTCCTGCGGCAGCCCGGCCTGGATCGCACGCGCTTCAGCGATGGAGCTCTGGGTTTCCGCCAGCCACAGGTCAACGTAGGGCGCCAGGCCCTGCACCAGTGGCGTCAGCAACTCGGCCACGCGCTGCGGCTCGAACAGATCGGGGCGATATGAGCCAAACAACGGCGGCAACGAACCCGCTACTCGCACGGCCTGACCGGAAGCTTCCACAGCACGTCGTGCCAGCGTACCGGCCAGGGCCGCCAGGGCCTGGCCCTCGGCGGCAAACCGCTCCTCGCCAATGTGAAACGGCACCACCGCGTAGCTGTTGCTGGTGATGACATTGGCACCGCTCTGGATATAAGCCGCATGCACCGCTTCAACCGCCTGCGGTGCTTCGCTCAACGCCAGTGCTGACCACTCCGGCTGCCGAAACGGCGCGCCGCGGCGCTGCAGTTCACGGCCCATGCCGCCATCGAGAATTACTGTTGCTGTGGCCATATGCTTTTTACTCATAAGCTTATGAAAATAACTCACTATGAGAGTCGTTCTTATAACTATTTAATACGCTCCATTCGGTACATAACAACTCTTTTTTCTAACGGTGTCCTTCATGAAACTTCAACCGCTGCTGGCCCTGGGCCTGACCCTGCTGGCCGCCTCGACTCAAGCCTTCGGCGGTGCGACGCTGGATCGCATCGAGAAGAACAAAGAATTGGTGGGCGTGCTGATGGAAAGCTATCCACCGTTCTCGTTCTTGAACGAGCAAAACCAGCTGGATGGCTTCGACGTTGACGTGGCCAAGGCCGTGGCGCAGAAACTCGGTGTGAAGTTGCGTCTTGAGACCCCGTCCTGGGACGTGATCGCCGCCGGGCGCTGGAGCGGGCGCTACGACATCTGCATCTGCTCCATGACCCCGAGCAAGGCTCGCGCCGAAGTGTTCGACTTCCCCGTGGAGTATTACGCGTCGCCGGCGGTGATCGTGGTCAACGCCAAGGATGATCGCATCCACAGCGCCAAGGACCTGAGCGGCAAGAAAGTCGGCCTCACCAGCGCCTCCAGCTACGAGAGCTACCTGAATAAAAACCTGGTGATTGAAGGCGCCGAGGACACCCAACTGCAATATCCATTCGAGGATGTGCAGATCGCCCCGTATGACACCGACAACGTGGCCTTCCAGGACCTGGGCCTGGGCGCCGGCGTGCGTCTGGATGCGATCCTCACCAACTTGGTCACCGCCCAACCGCGCCTGACCCAGGACAAGCGTTTCAAGCTGGCCGGCGAGCCGCTGTATTCCGAGCCCAATTCGGTGGCCATCGAAAAAGGCGACCCGCAGTGGGACAGCAAAGTGCGTGAAGTCTTCGCGCAGCTGAAACAGGACGGCACCTTGAGCAAGCTGTCGCAAAAATGGATCGGCGCTGACATCAGCCAATGACAGCATTTCCAACGCCTCCCAAGCCGCCGGTCAATGCATCGCGGCTTCAGCGCCTGCTGGGTTTCCGCACGCGGCTGTACCTGACCTGGGCCGCGCTGTTTTGCCTGTTTGCGAGTTTTTTCCTGAGCTTTGACCTGAAGTTCTCGATCATTCTCGACAAACTGCCCAACCTGGTGGGCCTGCACCTGGCGCCTAACGGTTTTCTGCAAGGCGCGGCGCTGACAGTGTTCCTGTGCCTGTGCGCAATCGTGGCCTCGTCGATACTGGGCTTTGTCACCGCGCTGGGACGCCTGTCCAAAAGCGCCGTGGCCTTTGGCATTGCCAGCTTTTACGCGTCGTTCTTTCGCGGTACGCCGCTGCTGATCCAGATCCTCCTGATCTACCTTGGCCTGCCCCAACTGGGCCTGGTGCCAGGCGCCATCGTCGCCGGGATCATCGCGTTGTCGCTGAACTACGGCGCCTACCTGAGCGAAATTTTTCGCGCCGGCATCCTCGGCGTGCCTCACGGCCAACGCGAAGCGGCCCTGGCGTTGGGCATGCGTGACAGTGTGATCTTCTGGCACGTGACCCTGCCCCAGGCCATGCGCACCATCATCCCGCCCGCCACCAACCAGTTCATCTCGATGCTCAAGGACTCGTCCCTGATCTCAGTGATGGGCGTGTGGGAAGTGATGTTCCTGGCGCAGTCCTATGGACGCTCAAGCTATCGCTACATCGAGATGCTCACCACCGCAGCAATCATCTACTGGGTGATGTCCCTCGGCCTGGAACTGATCCAGGCACGGATGGAGCGGCATTACGGCAAGGGCTACGTACGGCGCGGGTGAGGGTCAGTTGCTCCATTTACGACGGACCTTGACCACGCCCATCTGCAAGCCGAAGGGGCGGAACACCGCGTTCAGCGACTTCAGGGTCTGATTGCCTTCACCGTGTTCGATACGCGGCCACAGCAGATGCGTTTTTAATCGCGCCGGACTAGAGACAACTCCCGCAAACCAGGGGTAGTTGGCCTGACAGTTATCACCCCGCGATCTCGCTAAATTCCCGGCCTCATTCATCAGAGGTTGGGATTTCATGTCCTTTACACAACACCGACTCGCACTTGTCATTGCCCTTGCCCTCAGCGCCGCCAGCCTTCAAACCGCGCAGGCGCGAGGCGATATCGAATACCTGCCGTATCCGTTTCAACCCGACGATGCGCTGCCCGACGCGTGGCCTTACGAGCCCGAAGCCAACGCGGAGCCCCTCGACGGTTATCTCACTCAGAAAGCGACCTCCCACAATGGCTTGCAGGTGGCCAAGGTGCTGGAGCCCGCGTTGATTCGGTTACTGGAGTCCGGAGAACTGAACTCCGAGCAAATCAAAGCCCTGGAAAAATTCGGCGATGCACTGGGCAAACAACCCGGAGGGATCGGCGCAAGCCTTGAGCAGTTGGCCGGCAGCCAGAACGCCAACCTTGCCACGGCAACGCACAACACCACGCAGCACCTGAGCAACCAATTGCTCTCGACCCTGCGCTCGTTGCCCACCGACGACGAAGGCCACGTCTGGGTGCAAGGCTTGGGCAACGGCGGCAGCCTCGACAAACAAGGCGGCAGCGCCGGGATGAAATACGAAAGCCAAGGCCTGTTGCTGGGTGCCGACTGGGCACTGGATGACGCGTGGAGAGTCGGTGTCATCGCCGCGAAATCCACCAGCAACCTCGATGCCCAACGTTTCTCCGCCAACTTGGACAGCTGGCACCTGGGGGGTTATGCCGTGCGCCAGGACGGACCGCTGGCCCTGCGCCTGGGTGCGATCTACAGCGACCATGCTGGCCAGAACAAGCGCAACGTCAACCTGCTTGATTACAAGGAGCAGCTAAAGGGCAAATACAACGCTCAAAGCCAAACCCTGTTCTCTGAAATGGGCTATCAATTGGGCGTCGCGGATCTGAGCATCGAACCCTTCGCAGGCCTCGGCTTCCAGCGCTACCACCGCGACAGTTTCAAGGAAACGGGAGGTCTGACCGCGCTGAACGTCGGCGCACAAACCCAGCAAAACCTGAGCAGCACTTTTGGCCTGCGCTTGGCAACGCTGTATCGATTCGATAACCAGATCAGCCTCACACCTCACCTCAGCACAAGCTGGAAACACCTCTACGGCGACGTCGACAGCCAGGTCCGCCAGTCCTATCGAGCCCTGCCGGCCATGGCAGACGGTTTCACCATCAATGGCACCTCGCTGGACCGCAATAGCCTGGACCTGCACGCTGGCCTGGACCTCGCGTTGTCGACACAGCACACCGTAGGCCTGACCTACAGCGTCCAAGCCGGTACAAACAGCCGTAACCAAGGCTTGATGGGCCAATGGAAGATGAGCTTCTAAACCTGCCAGATTTCGGGCAAAAAAAAGGGGGGCACCTGCCCCCCCCGAGGATTAAACGGTAGTTTCGAAGGCTGGATCAGCCTTCGATTTCAATCAGGATTTCGCCAGGGTTGACCCGGTCGCCCTTGGCCACATGAACCGCGGTCACCTTGCCGGCAATAGCGGCCTGCACTTCGGTTTCCATCTTCATGGCTTCGGTAATCAGCACGGCCTGGCCGGCCTTGACCACGTCGCCTTCCTTGACCAGCACGTCGACGATATTGCCCGGCATTGCGGTGCTGACATGACCCGGCGCCGTAGCGTGCTTGCGGTTGCTGCTGCCACCGCTGACAAACTCGTTGAGCGGTTCGAACACCACTTCTTCCGGCATGCCATCGATGGAAAGGTAGAAATGGCGCTTGCCTTCAGCCTTCACGCCCACACCGGTGATGTCCACGCGGTAACTTTCACCGTGCACGTCGATCACAAATTCAGTCGGTACGCCCTCGCCACCGACGCGCGCCACGCCGCCGGCTTCAGGGATCGGCAACAGCACTTCAGGCGCCAGGGTGCCGGCGTCGCGTTCTTCGAGGAACTTGCGCCCGATGTCCGGGAACATGGCATAGGTCAGCACGTCTTCTTCAGACTTGGCCAACGCGCCGATCTCGCCGCGCAGCTTGGTCATTTCCGGCTTGAGCAGGTCGGCCGGGCGTACGTCGATCACCTCTTCGCTGCCGATGGCCTGGCGACGCAGTTTCTCGTTCACAATGCCTGGCGCCTTGCCGTAACCGCCTTGCAGGTAGAGCTTCACTTCGTTGGTGATGGTTTTGTAGCGCTCGCCAGCCAACACGTTGAAGAACGCCTGGGTGCCGACGATCTGCGAGGTCGGAGTGACCAGCGGCGGGAAGCCGAGGTCTTCACGCACACGCGGGATTTCCGCCAGCACTTCGTTCATGCGATTGAGCGCACCCTGCTCTTTCAACTGGTTGGCCAGGTTGGAAATCATCCCGCCGGGCACCTGGTTGACTTGAACGCGGGTATCGACCGCGGTGAATTCGCTTTCGAACTGGTGGTATTTCTTACGCACGGCGTAGAAATACAGGCCGATTTCCTGCAGCAGTTCCAGGCTCAGGCCAGTGTCGAATTCGCTGCCTTTAAGGGCGGCGACCATCGACTCGGTGCCTGGGTGGCTGGTGCCCCAGGCGAAGCTGGAGATGGCGGTATCGATGTGGTCGGCACCGTTTTCGATGGCCTTGAGCTGGCACATCGCGGCCAGGCCGGCGGTGTCGTGAGAGTGGATGAAGATCGGCAGGCTTTGCTCGGCCTTCAACGCCTTGACCAGTTCGCCGGTGGCGTACGGCGTCAGCAGGCCGGCCATGTCCTTGATCGCAATCGAGTCGCAACCCATGGATTCCAGCTGCTTGGCCTGGGCCACGAAAGCTTCGACGGTGTGCACCGGGCTGGTGGTGTAGGCGATGGTGCCTTGGGCGTGTTTGCCGGCGGCTTTCACCGCTTCGATCGCCACGCGCAGGTTACGCACGTCGTTCATGGCGTCGAAAATGCGGAATACGTCGATGCCATTTACGGCAGCCTTGGCGACGAAGGCTTTGACCACGTCGTCGCTGTAGTGGCGGTAGCCCAGCAGGTTCTGGCCGCGCAGCAGCATCTGCAGGCGAGTGTTGGGCAACGCGGCGCGCAGTTTGCGCAGGCGCTCCCACGGGTCTTCCTTGAGGAAGCGCACACAGGCGTCGAAGGTCGCGCCGCCCCAGACTTCCAGGGACCAGTAGCCGACTTTGTCGAGCTTGTCGCAGATCGGCAGCATGTC
>Ga0308165_1002795_pt1 | contig 19971 bp, 14 predicted proteins | sample PhyWR2_FD_201032 | JGI IMG/M metagenome (GOLD analysis project Ga0308165, IMG submission 201032) | Phyllosphere microbial communities from UC Gill Tract Community Farm, Albany, California, United States - DLSLW.R2 | ecosystem: Host-associated > Plants > Phyllosphere > Unclassified | place: USA...
GCAGGGATCGGCAGCAACCTTGCTTTCCAGCCTGACACGGCCACCGGCACGCTCCTGAACGGGCGCAAGGACCCGGCGCTCTTCTACGCCGTGGAAGGTGATATCTATCGCATGGCGTTCGGCATGACGACCTGGGATGGTCTGACGCCGCAATACATCAGTTCAGGTTCGGCAACGATCCGGGCGGGACGCGATATCATCAACTTCGGCACCGTCCCTGCCATCGGTTGCGGCCTTACCGGGCCGGTGGACTGCCGCGGCTCGACACAGATCTTCGGGGGGGCTTTCCGCACGGCGGGTCTGGTCGTCCATAACGATCCGCGCGACATCACCCTGATATCGGCTGGCCGCGACATCATCTATGGCAACATGACCGTGGCAGGCCCGGGCAACCTGATCGTGGAGGCAGGGCGCAACGTCTATCAGGGCGATAGCGGCCGCTTCACCAGCCTTGGCCCGCTATTCAACCTGACGCCGGAAACCCGCAACGGCGGCGCTGGAATCTCCGTTCTGACGGGGGTCGGTGCCGGTGGTCCGAATTATGACGCCTTTGCATCCCTCTACCTCAACCCCGCCAACCGGGCTGATCCGGCGTTCCCGCTGGTCCACCCGAACAACGAGGGCAAAGTCGTCCATACTTACGACGCCGAACTCACCACATGGCTGAGCGATCGGTACGGCTACAAGGCAGAAAGTCCGCAAGCTGCGCTGGCGTATTTCGATGCGCTTTCGCCGATCGAACGCGGCATCTTTGTCCGCCTGGCCTATTATGACGAACTGAAGGCCGGCGGCCGGGAATACAACGAGCCGGAAAGCCCCCGGTTCTCCAGCTACCTGCGCGGTCGCAATGCGATATCCGTGCTGTTCCCCGAAAAGAACGCCAATGGAGAGGCGATCTCCTACACCGGCGATCTCACCATGTTCGGTGGCTCGGGTGTGCGCACGCTGTTTGGCGGAAACGTGGAACTGATGGTGGCGGGCGGCCAGACGCTGATCGGCGTGGGCAGCGTGGTGCCGCCATCCACTGCAGGCGTGCTCAGCCTGGGTTCGGGCGACATCGACATCTTCTCGCTCAATTCCGTCCTGCTGGGCCAGAGCCGCGTGTTCACGACTTTCGGCGGCGACCTGTTCATCTGGTCGGTGCGGGGGGACATCAACGCAGGTCGCGGTTCGAAGAGCACTGCCGTCTACCAGCCGCCGCGCCGGGTCTACGATGTCTACGGCAATGTTACCCTGTCGCCGCCCACGCAGAATACCGGCGCGGGCATCGCCACGCTCAACCCGATCCCGGAGATCCCGCCGGGTGATATCGACCTGATCGCGCCGCTGGGCGTGATCGACGCCGGCGAAGCTGGCATCCGCGTCTCGGGCAACGTCAATCTGGCCGCGCTTCAGGTGCTCAACGCCGCCAATATCCAGGTGCAGGGTGAAGCGCGGGGCATTCCGCTCCCGCCGGTCGTCAACACCGCCGCGCTTACCACCGCGTCCAGCGCCACCAGTGCGGTGGTGGCCGAAGTCGCCAAGATGGCGGAACGTGTCCGGCCCAAGCCTGCCGACATTCCCGTCATCGTCAGCGTCAGGCTGCTCGGCTTCGGCACGCAGCCCTGACCTTTACCATACCTTTCTTCCAGGACGATAATCATGACGACACAAGTACCGCTGCCGATGTTCTACAAGGCGCCCGAACTCCTGTCTCTGGCGGCTCACGGCGACTGGCGGCTGCGCGGCGGCGACGTAGCCTTTGCAGCGCAGGCGGCTTTCGTGCCGATCGTAGCCAGCGAGATCGCGGCAGCCGCCTCGACGTATCCGGTGGTGTTTGCCAAAGATGACGCACAGCCCATCGTCGTAACCGGCATCGAGCAGGCGAACCTCTTCGTGGACGAGGGCCTCTGGGACGAGGACGCCTATGTCCCCGCCTATGTCCGCCGCTATCCGTTCGGGTTCATCGCTACCGTTAACCCGGAGGGCTATGCCCTTGCGATCGACACGTCTTCGCCGCGCTTCGGGCGTGAGGGCGAGGAAGGCACCGCCCTGTTCGAGAACGATGAGCCGACCGCATTCACGCGCCAGGCGCTGAATTTCTGCGAGGCCTTCCAGATGGACGCCTCCGCCACGCGGGCCTTTACCGAAGCCTTGCGGGAACAGGATCTTCTGATCGACCAGCGCGCTGACGTGGTGCTTCCCGATGGTGCGCGCCGCGGGGTCGAGGGTTTCCAGATCGTCGATGCCGAGCGTTTCGCCAAGCTGGACGATGTCATGGTGCTCGATTGGCACCGCAAGGGCTGGCTGGCCCTCGTCCATTTTCACCTCGGCTCGCTGCAGCGCTTTCAGGCGCTGCTGGTGCGCCGCGCCCGCCGACAGGAGGCCGGGCCGACAACGCCCGGGGATGCCCGTGTCGTCAGTGATGAACTGCTCGTTGCAGAGAAAGCCTGAGCCATGAAGATGACCATTCTTGCCGCCAGCGCTGCGCTTGGCCTCGTTTCCACCAGCGCCGCCGCGCAGGCGCCCGCCGCATCGCAGCCGCTGGGCGGTCCGGTCATCCCGGGCATCTGCCTGCTTTCGCGTGAGGCGGTGTTCGCCAATGGGGCTATCGGGAAGGCGGCGACGGCGCGGCTTCAGGAACTGGCGCGCACTGCGCAGGCCGAGATCGATGTCGAGCGTAGTCCGTTGGAAGCGGAGGCCAAGGCTCTGCAGGGTCAACCCGACAACGCGCAGAGCAAATCCCGCCGCGATGCGCTTGCCGCGCGCTGGCAGGCGCTTCAGGTGAAAGTGCAGCACAACAACCGCGAGATCGAGGCGACCCGCGCCAAGGCGATGGAACGCATCGCCGCCGAGACCCAGCCTGTCGTGGCCCAGGTCTATAGCCAGAAGAAGTGCGGGCTGGTGCTTGATCGCGGTACGGTCCTTGGCGGCAACTTCGCCAACGATCTGACCGCCGAAGTGGTGCGCGGCGTGGATGCCAGGATCAAGACGATCACCTTCGAGCGTGAGCGCCTGCCCATGCAATCCCAGCCGGGCACCGCGCCGGGCTGACAGGCGGCCGGGTGAGCGGGCAGCCTGGGCAGGTGGTTACCCCCCTGCTCGATCCGGCATCACCGCTGGGGAAATGGCGTGTTCTCTAAACCGGAATGGAAGTAGCCGCCGCCTGCCGCCAACGCCTGTAGCCGATCACGGCAAGGGCGATCATCGCTGCGTAAAGGCCGGCGGTCAGCCACAGGCCCTTGAATACGAACATTCCTACGTAGAGCACGTCCACCGCGATCCACAGCAACCAGCTGGCCGCCTGCCGCCGGGCGGTCCAGTATTGGGCGACCAGGCTGAAACTGCTCAGCCCGGCGTCCATCCATGGCAGCGCGGCGTCGGTGTGGTGGCTGGTGAACCAGCCTATCGCGGCGGCGCCCAGCGCGCCCACGGCTATGCCGGCGCCGGCCTGCCGGGGGCTGAGGGGCCTTACCGCGACGGTTCCGTCAACGCCCTTGCCTTTCGACCATGCTGCCCAGCCGTACAGGATCGCTACGCCGAACAGCGCTTGCAGGACCATGTCCGAATAGAGCCGCACGTCGAGGAACAGCTTGAAGTACAGTGCGCAGGCCAGCAGGCTGACCGGCCAGCACAGCAGCCGGCGTTTCGCGGTCAGCCAGATGCCGAGGAAGCTGACGGCGACGGCGATGATTTCCAGAAGCGACATCAGGGCCGCGCCTCCTTGTGTGCGTGCGCGCCGTTCCTGATTTGCGCCAGAAAGTCCTGTCCCGCAGGCGACAGGAACCAGTCGGCGTGACCGATGAGATAGCCGTGCCACGCCAGCGCCGCCTGATCGGGATCGGCCAGGATACCGGCGAAGTAATCGACTTCCGAAAGGGCGAACTCGATATGGACCAGCGGCAGCAGGGCTATCGTGGTTGCCACGTCCTCGCGGCTCAGCGGCAGTACCGTGTGATAACCGGAGAGCAGCGCCAGCGCGGCCTGCGCATCGGCGGGCGCGTGATCGGGTTCGAGCCAAGGTATGGCGGTCCGCTCGATGGCGGTGGCGAGGTCGTGGAGCGCGCAGGTCTGCGCTGCCAGGCCGAAGTCAAAGGTGGTGACCACGGTGCCCTCGTCTTCGCGCTCCTGCGACCACAGAAGGTTGGAGGGGTGCCAGTCGCCGTGCGTCCACAGCGTGGGCTGGCGGACCAGTTGCGGGGAGAGGTCGGCGCCCAGCGCGGCGAACAGGCGCGCCAGTTCCTCGTGCCACGACTTGCCCGCCAGAAAGGCCGCCAGCGCCGGACGGGCCGCGACATAAGCTTGCGCTGCCGCCAGTGGATCGGGCGCGGGCAGGATGGTGAAGCTGGCGACCAGCGGATAGTCCCCGCGCGGGCCTGCATCGAAACCGCGCGCGGCAAGATGCAGCCGTGCCAGCGCCGCGCCCGCTTCATGGGCGTGGCGGTGGGAGACGAACGGCGTCCAGGATGGCCGGTCGCGGTAAAGGTCCAGCCCCGGCGCGCTGCGGTGCAGTTCGTACGTCCAGTCGCCGTTTTCCGTGGCGCCGCAGCATTCGTCCGTCAGCATGACCTCCGGCACCGAAAGTCCGGCGCTGCGCAGATGCGCCATGAAGGCATGTTCCGCCGCCAGCGCCGCCGCCGTTCGGACCTGCCGGTGATGGCGCTTGAGCAGGAAGGCGCCGCCTTCCGTCTCCACCAGCGCCGCCGCCGAGAACGGGCGCGGCGAATGCCAGCGCAGGGCGGTCATCGCCCCGGCTGCGGGAAAGCGCGCAAGGATCGCCTCGGCCTCGGCGGCGGTGATGGCGGGCCATGTAGGTGCCTCCAGCGCGGTGCCCATGCCGTGTACGCGGTGATCCTGCGCGCTCACCATCAGAAGGCGCGCGAAAGCGTCGCCACGAACGCCCGGCCGCTGCCCACGTAGTACCCCGGAGACGCACCGGCGATCACCGTACCGCCGCGCCCGACCGTATCGAGCGCATTGGTGGTGACCGTCTGCACGCCCGAAAGCACGCGCGGGTTGGTCACGTTGATCGCATTGAGCCTCAGGTCCATGCGCTGCGCATCGATCATCCCGGCAAGGTGCACGCCGATCGACAGGTCGAGCGTGGCATAGCCCTTGATGCTCTCGTCGTTGGTGAACGTGGCGTATTGGCGGCCGACGTATTTCAGCGCGGTGCTGCCGAACAGCCGTCCATCGTCATACGTGCTGCCCATGCCGAACTGGAAGGTCGGGGCGGCGACCGCGTGCTTGCCCTTGGTCGGCAGCAAGTCGCCGCCGACGGCGAGGTCGCCGTTCAGCCGCGCGTGCAGATATTCGCCCGAAAGATAGACGCTGACGCCCTTCGCGGGCCGATAGTCGATCTCGCCGTCGAGGCCGTAGGAGGTCTGGCTGCCGGCATTGATCGTCGAATTGACCAGCGCGCCGCCGCTGTCGATCACCGTCGCCACCTGCCGGTTGCGGAAGTGGTAGTGGAAGGCGGTCAGCGAGAACGACAGGCTGGGGCCAATGTAGCGGTAGCCCAGTTCCTGCGAGACGGAATATTCGTTCTTGAGCGCGGTAGTGCCCCGGCTGACCACCTCGCCGCCGTAATAGCTGTCGTAGAGCGAGAACTCGTTGGGGGTGCGGAAACTGGTGGTGATGTTGGCGAACAGCTGCTGGCGCTCGTCCAGCTGGTAATGCACGGCGGCGCGGGGCAGGGCGGCAAAGCTGTCGGCGTCGATCTTCGACTGCGGGCCGGGCAGGTAATTGCGGCCATTGCGCAGCACGCTCACGCCCTTGAAGCCGATGTCCACGCCCAGGCGCGGCGTCAGCGTGATGCTGTCGGCCAGGAAGAAGGCCTTGGTCACGGTTTCCGTGCGCGCGTTTTCATAGGCGAGCAGGCGGCCATCGGCGGTCTTGATCGCCTTGCCCTGATAGCCCCACTCGTCGACCGGGCGGCCATCGGCGCCGATCGAGGTGTAGGACTGGGTCACGCGGTCGGTGCCGTAATCGAACCAGACCCCCGCCGTGATCCGATGGGCGCCCGCCTGAAGCGTGAACTTGCTGACATCGCCCACGCGGCGCTGTTTGCCGGTGTAGTTGCCCAGCACGGTTGCCACACCGTCCACGGCGCCGGGCAGCGCGACCGGCTGCGCCAGTTCCTCGGTGCCAAGGTAGTTGCCGGTGGTGGCCAACTTGGTGCCGTAGGGTGCATTGCCGTGGCCGAACTGAAGGTAGGCGGAACTGTCGAATGTCAGCGTGTCGCTCAGCTTCAGGTGCAGCGGGGCGGCGAAATAGAGGCTGCGGAACGGGCTGCGGTACAGGCGCCAGTAACTGGTGTTGCCGGCGGTGTAGCGCTTGTCGAAGTTGAAGCCGCGTCCGCTGGCCTTCCATTCTGCCATGGTCGGGCTGGGATAAGTCGAGGTGCTGGCGTCGTTGTAGGACGCCGAGATGCTGGCGCGGTTGCCATCGCCCCATTCGCGCAGCAGCTTGGCGTCGACGTGCTGGCGCTTGTCGAAGCCCGCGCCGCGCCAGTTGTCCGCCCGGTTGTTGGAATAGGACACGAAGGCCTTCAGCCCCGTGGCCCCGATCGTGCCGGTATCCAGCCGCGCGAAAATCCGCCGCTCGGCGTAGGAACCCACCGAGAGATTGACCAGCCCGCCCGTCTCCGGCCTGGGATCGTCCAGCGTCAGCGACAGCAGACCGCCCGCTGCGGCGACCACCGGGGCGTCGATATCCGCCGTGCCCTGCGACAGCGTCACCTGCCGCACGTTCTCGGCATCGGCGAACTGCGAGGGATAGGCGACATAATAGCCGATGTCGTTCTGCGGCGCGCCTTCCATCACCACGCCGATCTGGTCCTGCCCCAACCCGCGCAGGGTCAGGCTGGAATTGGCCGACAATCCGTAAGGATCGGTGGTGGAAACGTTGGCGCCGGGCAGCAGATTGACCAGCTGAAACGCATTCAGCGTCGGCGCCTGCTTGACGATGAAGTCAGACGAGATGGCGCTGACCGCCTTGGGCGCGGTCTGGTCGGGCAGCAGGCCTTCGGGGTCGGGATGGCCCAGGACCTGGATTTCCGCGCGTTCGGCAGCGTCATCGTCCGCCATGGCCACGGGGGCGAACAGCAGAGCCGGGAACGCCAGAGCGGCCCCGCCCAGAAACTTGAATTTACCAGCCATCTTCACGCGTCCACTCCATTCGGAAGGACAACGGGAAAAACTGCCGCTGGCCCTCCCTACGCCGGTATCAACCGGATCAGGTTCAGCGGGTCGTGGGCTGCTGCCCACCTCTCAGCCACACATAAGCGGCCCCCCGGGGATAGCCGCCGTCTAGGCCCGTTGATGCGTGGTGGGAAGAGGTAATGCGCGCACGGGCGATATGTCGCCGGCAGCGGTGCCGGCAGGACCTTTCGCCCCCTAAAGCCCGGTGTAGGCGCGGAACCAGTCTGCGAAGCGCGGTACGCCGATTTCGATCGGTGTGCTGGGCGCATAGCCGGTGTCGCGGGTGAGGGCGGTGATGTCGGCGTATGTTGTGGGAACGTCGCCGGGCTGCATCGGCAGGAGATTGCGCTGTGCCTTGCGGCCAAGGGCATCCTCCAGCACTTCGATCAGGCGCAGCAGGTGTTCCGAGCAGTTGTTGCCGATGTTGTAGAGCGCGTGCGGCTTGACGCTGCCGCCGGCCTTGGGCGCATCGTCGTCAGCCGGTGGGCGGTCCAGGCAGGCGAGCACGCCGCCGACGATATCGTCGATATAGGTGAAGTCGCGGTGCATCTCGCCCTGGTTGTAGACGTCGATCGGGCGATCGGTGAGGATGCGCTCGGCGAACTTCCACATAGCCATGTCCGGGCGGCCCCAGGGGCCATAGACGGTGAAGAAGCGCAGGCCCGTCAGGGGCAGGCGGAACAGGTGGGCGTAAGTCTCGCTCATCAGTTCGTCCGCCTTCTTGGTGGCGGCGTAAAGCGATACCGGGTGGTCGGTGCGGTCCTCGACCGCGAAGGGCATCTTGGTGTTGCCGCCGTAGACCGAGCTGGAGCTGGCATAGACCATGTGCGCGACCTGCCGGGCGCGGGCCACTTCCAGCATGTTGACGTGACCGGCAAGGTTCGAGGCGACGTAGGCCTGCGGATTCTCCAGCGAATAACGCACGCCGGCCTGAGCGCCCAGATGCACGATCCTGTCGAAATGGTAGGGCGCCAGGGCGGCGGTCAGCGCCGCCATGTCGGAAAAATCGAGGGCATGGAATTGGAAGCGATCGCCGTGGCTGGCGGTCAGCCTGTCCAGCCGGGCCTGTTTGAGCGAGACGGCGTAATAATCGTTGAGGTTGTCGATGCCGACCACTGCCAGCCCGCGCGCCATCAGCGCTTCGGCCACGGCCGCGCCGATGAAACCAGCCGCGCCCGTTACCAGTACCGTTGTTTCCTTCATGTCGTTCGCCATGCCGCCTTCACATTTCATGCCTGTTACGGCTGCGGCCCTAACGCAAAAAGATGGATCAGATGATAACCGAACTTTTTTAGAACGACTTGCGCAAGGTTGCACCGGCAGAAGTGACGTTGCCCGCCTCCACCCCGAAGCTGCGCGTTGTGAACAGGTCGATGTAAAGGCCCCGGCCCAGCTTCATGCTGGCGGTGGCCCCGGCTTCGAACCAGCCGTCCGCGTAATGCTTGCTGTCGAGGATGAAGCGCTCGCTGCCGTCCTCGTTCGTCTCGCCCGAGGGATGCAGGCGCAGGGCCGAGATGCCGTTGCTGGTCCAGTTGCGCGAGATCGACAGGCCGGCGTAGTGGATGCCGCCAGGGCCAAAGGCATGGTCCACGCGCACGGCGGCGTTCGCGGACCAGGTGGGCTCCTTGGTCTCCAGATCGGTCAGGCCCGAACCGGTAGGGGCGGGGCGCAGCAGGCGGCCGTTGGCGAAGGAGGCGGCCACGGTGGGCGTCATGTAGAAATTCGACCCCAGCGGCACCACGCGGCCGAAATCGCCGCCTATCGCATAGTAGTCGCTGCCCTTCGCGCCCGTGCTCGTGCGGCTGCCTGCGGCGGTGCTGATCCGCCCATAGTCCTGCCGGCCGTAGCTGGCCCAGCCGTCCACGACCCAATTGTCGAAATTGCCGCCAGCGCCGATTGTGCCGACATAGTAATCCGAGGGCAGTGCGACATCGGCCTGCAGCAGGGTGCCGCTATAGCGCATCAGGCTGCCGCGCACATAACCGCGGCCGATGCGCCGGGTGAGGCTGAGCGATTGCCAACTGCCGTCCGGGCCATCGTCGCGGTTACTGATGCCGGCAGAAGCAGCCGCCGTCCACAATGGTTGGACCTCGATTGGCGAAGGTTGTTCGGCGGGCGGCGCCTCGTTTGCGGAGGCGGTTACCGTTTCGGCGGTGTCCTGCGCTCTTGCATGAGCAGGCATCATCAGGGTGAGCAGGGCAAGCGCCCGGGCGTGCTTCCTCATGCCTGTCAGGCGACCTTGCGCAAGGTCGGGTCGAACGCGGCGGGCACGGAGACGCGGGCGATGAAGCCCTCCTGCGCGTGGGCGAACGACACATCGCCGCCGTGGGCGCGGGCGATCGAGCGGCATACCGCAAGACCCAGCCCGCTGCCCTTGCGGCCCGACTTGCGGGCCTCGTCGGTGCGGTAGAACGGCTCGAAGGCGCGGTCGAACTCGTCCTCCGGGATGCCGGGGCCGGCGTCGACGATCTCGGCCACAGCCTCGCCGCCGGACAGCGAGACACGCACGCGGGCGGTGTCGCCGTACTTCACCGCGTTTTCGAGCAGGTTGCCGAGCAGGCGGCGGATGCCGACAGGATCGACGTCGACCGGGATGTTGGCATTACGCTCGATCTCGACCTTGCCGCCCACCATCTGCGCATCGGCGACGCTGCCGGCGATCAGTTCGGCGAAGTCCACGCGCTCGCGTGGGCCGGGGGTGGAGGCGTCGCGGATGAAGGCGATGACCTGGCTTATCATCGCTTCCATCTCGGTCACTTCGCGCAGCAGGCCCTCGCGCTGGTCGTCGGGTACGTCCTCGATGCGGAAGCGCAGGCGGGTAAGGGGAGTGCGCAGGTCATGGCTGATCGCACCGACCATCGCCGTGCGGTCGTCCACAAAGGCGCGCAGGCGGTTGCGCATCTGGTTGAAGGCATTGGCGGCGCGCCCGATCTCGGCCGGGCCGGAAAGCGGAAGGATGGTTGCGGAAGGATCGCGGCCAAGTTGCTCGGCGGCCGAGGCGAATTCGCGCAGGGGCAGGACGATGCGGCGCACGAACAGCCAGGCCAGCGGGCTGACGATCGCCAGCGATAGCGCGAACCACAACATCACGCGGCTTTGCCAGGCGTTGGGGAATGGCTCCGCGCGCGGGGCGACGGCGATCCAGGTGCCGTCGCTTTGACGGGCTGCGGCCACGAAATCCCCCTCGATGAACGGGGGCGATGCCATGTCGAACAGCGAATCGCGGGTTCTGCGGAACGGAATGGGCTGCGGCTTGGCGGTGACTTCGGCGGTGCGGACGGGCTCGGGGGCCACCGTCCGCGCCGGTGCTGCAGGGGAGGAGGACGGGACGAGCGGCGCCGCGATCGTTTGCGGTATCGGCGTGCGGACTGCGCTGGAAGGCGTGCGTGCCGGTTCGGCAGCCTCGGACACACGGGGCGGGATGATCTGGGCAGGTGCGGTTATCACCGGCAGGGACGGCCCTGCGCTCATACCCGGCCCCATGGCGCCGCCGGGACCGATCATGCCGCGGTTCGCGCCGCCGATGCCGCCGAACTCGCCGCGCCCGCCGGCACCTGCGCCGCCGGGCTGGATGCCCGCGCCGCCGTTGCCGCCAGCGCCCCCAGGCCCGGTCTGGGCGGGAGTGCCCGTAGCTGGATTGCCAGCAACAGGGCCTCCGGCAGTGGGCGCTCCGGGATTACGCGGACCGCCGCCGGGCTGGCCGCTCGTGGGGCGGCCAATTCCGCCTTGGGGGAGCCCGGGGCGGGGTGCCGAAGATCCGGGGAAGCCGCCGCCGGGGCGGCCTCCGGGACCGTTCCCGCCGCCGGGGAACCCGCCGCCGCCGGGCATGCGCCCGCCGGGAAAGCCACCGGAAGGCATGCCGCCGGAGCCGGGGCTGGCGCCAACGGGCGGACCGCCGGGGATGGCCTGCGCATGTGCTTCCTCAACCAGCAGCGAGCCGAGCCCGCCGCCGCTTTTCTTCACATCCACCGCAAGCGGCGAGCGTGCTTCGCTCGGAACCGCGACCCCGCCCACGGGAAGCTGGGTGTAAAAGGCAAGGACAACATCGCGCGAGGAACGGCCAAGCCGCTGCGCCAGTGCCTCACGCGAGGATTCGGAAACCAGCCAGCCTTGGCCGCGCACGTCGGGCGGGCCGCTCATCGCCTTGCGTTCGAGCCGTTCGGGCTGGGCGCCGCCGGTTAGTGCGGCGGCGACTTCGTCCATGTTCCAGCGGGCAGTGGGGCGCGGCGGCAGCAGTACGGTCAGCGCAAGCGTCACCGCCTGCGCGGCCAGCAGCACGCACACCAGGATGGCAACCATTTGCATGGCCAGCGGCATGCCGAGCCGGCGCGGAAGGCTGGGGACGTTCATGGATGCTGCTTTGCCACGGTGCGGCGGCGAATTCGAGGAAGTTGATGGCGGCAAGGCGCGCCTCGGGCGATATGCGGAGCAGGGACAGGAGAGAGGGACACGTCCCTCCTGTCCCTGCTCCGCGTTCCCTCCGGTGACCTGAAAGGCCGGTGGAGGGAACGGTCACCTCGGACCGAGCCGGATGCGGGGCCGCCTGGGCCGGGCATCCGGGTGGAAACTCTTGCGCCGTGGTTGCCCCGGCCGGGCGCCAGATAACTCATACCTGTTTCAGTTTGTGGACTCTGCGCTTCGTCCGTCACCGAGCAACGGATAGAATCGCGCTCCGATGCGAAAGGTATTCCGGGACCGTCGCCGAGCAGGACGGGTGCGACTACAAAACCTGCTCGGACGACGATCCCGGCACCGCCGGGCATCCTGGCGGGGTTGCCCGGAGCGGTGGCCGTTGGCACGATCGGGCTCGCCTTCACGAGAATGGGCGCGGGGGGCGCTTTCAAGCTCGTGAAGCCGTCTGCCCGATACGTGTCGTGGCTGGCTCGACTGTCCATGACCAGTTTTCTGGGAGGCTCAGGTTGCCGCCGGATTTCACCGTTTTGCAGGGACATTTCACCGGGTCTGCGGCCTGTGACGGCGGCTGAAATCCGCGCGGAACAGATACTATCCATGACGGGCGAATGATCCTAGAACCACGCATAATGGACCTTCAGACCCGCATTCTCATCGTCGATGACGACGAGGGCATCCGCTCGCTGATCGGCGAGTTTCTTGCCAAGCACGGCTACGAGACGGCAACCGCTGCCGACCCGCTGGAAATGCGCGCGATGCTGGCGGCAGAGAGTTTCGACCTCATTGTCCTCGATGTGATGATGCCGCGCGAGGACGGGCTCACGGCGCTACGGGCGCTGGGCCCGGATGCGCCGCCGGTCATCATGCTTTCGGCGGTGGGCAGCGACGTGGACCGCATCGTCGGCCTTGAAATGGGCGCAGACGACTATCTGGCCAAGCCCTGCAATCCGCGCGAACTGCTGGCGCGCATCCGCACCGTGCTGCGCCGCCGTGCCGTGGCCCCGCCTGTTGCCGGCGCGGAAACGCCGCGCCCTCGCGCCGCCGAGATCGATTCGGGGGACTGCCTGAATTTCGCAGGATGGCGGATGGACCTGGGTCTGCGCCTGCTGTTCGATCCCACTAATGCAGTGATTTCGCTTTCGGACGGCGAGTTTCGCCTGCTGCGCGCCTTCGCCCAGCATCCGCGCCGGGTACTGACCCGGGACCAGTTACTGGATTGGTCCCGGGGCGAGGATTCGGACCATTACGACCGCGCCATCGACGTTCAGCTTTCGCGCCTGCGCCGCAAGCTGTCCGAAGGAGAAGGCGGCAGCGACATCATCCGTACCGTGCGCAATGAAGGCTATCTGTTCGTGCCATCCGTGGTCAACCCGGGCGAAAAGTAGCGCAAACGTGACGCAATTCTCCTGAAATCCGTCGGCAACTCCCGGCGCACAGTCCTTCGCAAGGCTCGGCCGGCAAAGGGGCCGGGCGCAAGGAGGACGAGATGGATAATCGGGAGCATGAAGAACAAGGCGCACCGCGCCACGGGCACGGCCTTGCCGAAGATCTGGCCGCAATAGGGCGCGAGATGTTCGCCCGGCGCCGGGCACTGGCTTTCCTGGCCGGCACGGGCGCCACGGCCGCGCTGGCAGCCTGCGGCGGAGACGACAGCGGTTCGTCATCCTCCGGCTCGGCCACGGCGACGTCGTCATCCTCGACCACCAGTTCCAGTTCGACCTCCGGTTCGTCCTCGTCGACCTCGACCTCGTCGTCGACTTCCGGCGGGACTTCGGACGCCTCGTGCATTGCCGATCCCACCGAAACGAATGGGCCTTACCCTGCGGACGGCACCAATACCGCCAGCGGCGCAACCTCGAACGTGTTGACCCAGAGCGGCATCGTGCGTTCGGACATCCGCTCCAGCTTCATCGGCTCGACCACCACGGCGACCGGCGTTCCTTTCGAACTCGAACTGCAACTGGTCGATGTCAGCAACGGCTGCGCGGCAATTTCGGGCGCGGCGATCTACGTTTGGCACTGCGATGCCTATGGCCGCTACTCGCTCTATTCGAGCGGCGTGACGACAGAGAGCTATCTGCGCGGCGTGCAGGTGACCGATGCCGAAGGGAGGGCGACCTTTACCACGATCTATCCCGCCTGCTATTCGGGTCGCTGGCCGCACATCCACTTCGAGATTTTCACCGGAGGCCTGACCTCCGCCAGCACCGGACGCACTGCCGCGCTGATTTCGCAGCTGGCGATGCCGGCGGCTACCAACACCGCCGTTTTCACGGGCGATTCCACCTACACGGCCAGCATCGCCAACTACAACGCAATCTCGCTCTCGTCGGACAATGTCTTTGGCGACAATACCTCAGCGCAGCTGGCGCAGATGACACCCACGCTCAGCGGCAGCGTGTCGGCCGGATACACGGGCAGCGCCCTGATCGGCATCGCAACCTGAGCCCGGCCATCTGACCTGAGCCTCAGGTTACTGCGCATTTCATCCAAAATTCTCCGCTACCAACCCTTCCGGGACGCAAAAAACATGGCTTCGCTGCACACCACCTCCAGCCTGGGCGCGCTCGTGCTCGCTCTCGTTTCCGCGCCGGCGCTGGCCGATACCACGGTGTCAGGCGCTACGGGCGCCCCGCTCACGACGTCGAGTGCGGGCAATATCACGGTCAAGAGCGCCGGTTCGATCACACTGGCGAGTGGCAGCGGGATAACCGTGGACAGCAATTCGACCGCGGCGATGAACGGGACGATCGAGATGGGCGGGGCAAGCAATAGCTCGGGCATCACCATCGCCTCGGGCACCACTTCTACCGTTACAGTGGGCGACGATGCGACGATCTCCGTCCTTGAGGACTACGTGCTCGACGATGACGATTCCGACGGCATCGTCACCACCGGCATCGCGTCTGCCAGCAAGCGCTACGGTATCTATTCCTCGGGCGACGCCTCCGGCACGATCCTCAACGACGGCGCCATATCGGTAGAGGGTCAGAACTCCGGCGGCATCGTACTGGGCGGGAACTGGACGGGCGATGTCACCAATACCGGCTCGATCAGCGTCATTGGCGACAATTCGGTCGGCCTCTCGACGCAGGGCGTGGATGGCAACGTCACTGTCAACGGCACCGTCTCGGTTGTGGGCTATGGTTCGAGCGCAGTGGCCATCAATGGTGACCTTACCGGGGCGCTCACCATCCAGGGGACGGTGACGAAGGGCTATTCATACACCAACGACGATGGCAACACGATGGTCCTGTCCCGCGCCGCCCTGCGCACGGGCACGGCAGCGGTCTCGGTCACCGGCAATGTTGCGGGCGGCATCTACATCGCCGCGCCGCCGGTCGACGACGATTCGGGCTCCGATGACATTGACGGGGACGGGGTGGACGACAGCGACGAGGGCACCGGCGTCATCACCGTCTACGGCAATGGCGCAGCGCTGCAGATCGGCGGGACCAGCGATATCACGATCGGTTCAGTGGCCGCCAACGTGGGTACGTATTCGCTGGCGCTCGAAGGCTCGATTACCGCCAACTCCTATTACAGCAACACCGCAGCCTACGGCGTTGTCGTGGGCGGACAGGGCGGCAGCGTGACGCTGACCGGCGGCATCGGCATATCCGGCACGCTTTCGGCGATTTCCTACGACACCGCCGCCACAGCGCTCCTCATCAACCAAGGCAGCACGGTCACCAGCCTCTACAATAGCGGCACCATCAGCGCCTCGCTCACCTCCGCCGGCGAGGGTACGACGGTGGGCATCCAGGACCTGTCCGGCAGCCTAACGTCGCTGGTCAACACCGGCTACATCAGCGCCAACGGCTCCAGCACCGACAGCCGTACCGCGATCGACCTTTCGGCAAACACCAGCGGCGTCACCATCACCCAGTACCTCAACGATGCCGATGCCGAGACCCGCGCTGAATATGTGGAGGACAACGACGAGGCGGACCCTACCGTCTACGCGCGTATCTACGGCGATATCCTGACAGGGTCGGGCAACGACACCATCGCCGCCTCGACCGGCCAGATCGTGGGCGACACCCGGTTCGGGGCGGGCGACGATACCCTGACGCTGTCGGACGATGCCGCCTATACCGGCGATGTCTACTTCGGCACCGGGACCGGCACGGCCAGCCTTTCGGGCACCTCGACGTTCGCGGGCATGATGGACTTCGCGGGCGAGGCGGGCACCGTGACGATCAACGATACGGCGACCTATTCCGGGCAGTTCGCCAATTCCGGCAATGTGGCAGTCACTGTAAACGGGGGCACGCTGATCCCCGACGAGGCGGTGACGGTCAACTTCGGCAGCCTCCATGTCGCCTCGGCCGGTACGATCGGCGTGTACGTCGACGGTGCGGAAAGCTCGACCATCGTCGTGGACAGCGCGGTGCTGGAAGACGGCGCCAGCGTCGTCGCGACGGTGAACAGCCTTGCGACGGCTGAGGGCACGTACACCGTGCTGTCGTCGGACAACCTCACGATCGACGGCGCGCTCAATGCATCGGTCGATACGCCGTTTCTTTACAATGGCAGCGTCAGCAGCGACGACAGTAACGTCTACCTCACGCTGGATCGCAAGACGGCCGGCGAACTGGGCCTGACCAAGTCGCAGGCAGCCGGCTGGGACGCAATTTATTCCGCCGCGCAGAACGACGATTACATCACCCAGAGCCTGCTGCAGGTCGAGGATTCGGCGGCCCTGCGCACCCAGACCGCCTCGCTCCTGCCCGATCATGCCGGCGGCGTGTTCAAGGCGGCGACAATGGGCGACCGTCTGGCCGCGCGCCACATCAGCGATGAAACCTCGATGTTCGAGATATCGGATGTCGGCGGCTGGCTTGAGCCGGTTTACTGGCGCGCCAGCAAGGAGGCCACCGGCACCGCCAGCTACAAGGCCAGTGGCTGGGGCATTTCGGCGGGCTTCGAACGGCACACCGATCTGGGCTATTTCGGCGTCTCCTATGCCTGGCTCAAGTCCAATGTGAAGGACAATGGAGGCACCGGCGACCTCGACATCGGCCAGCACGATTTCGGCGCATTCTGGCGCACGGCCAAAGGCCCGTTGATGGCGTGGGCGCGCGTGGGTGCCTCGCGCATCTCGATCGATTCGACCCGGACCTACACCGGCACCATCGACGATACCGACTTCACCTATGACGCGGACGGTAGCTGGAAGGGGTGGCTGTTCTCCGGCCTGCTGGGCGCGTCATACAAGTTCGACATGTCGCGCCGCTTCAGCCTCAAGCCGAAGGTGGAGCTGGAGCAGATGTGGCTGAAGGAAAGCGGCTACGATGAAACCGCCGACAGCGACGCCGTCGCGCTGTCGGTGGCCAGCCGTACCAGCAGGGCTTTGACCGCCACGCCCACGGTCACCGCCGCCTATTCGCTTGGCGCGATCTCGCCCGACTGGCGCCCGCTGACTTTCTCGGTCGAGGCTGGCCGCCGCGAGGTGCTGTCCGGCAAGCTGGGCACTACCACCGCATACTTCAACGGCGGCGACAGCTATGACGCGGGCGAGGCGTTTTCGATCATGGGAGACAGTCTCAAGGGCGCCTGGGTGGGCGAGGCCAGCGTGCTGGCGGGCGGTTTCGACTTCACCTGGAAAATCGCGGCGCGGATGGAAAAGACCAGCACCAGCAGCGATAAGTCACTACGCGCATCGCTGAGCGTGGCCTTCTGACCTCATTCCACCCCTGCCGGAGACAAAACGAAACGGGCGGAGATCTTTCGATCCCCGCCCGCCTCTCGTTGTACTGTAAAAACCTTCAGGCGGCCTGCTGGGCAGCCTGAGCGATTTCCTCGGGCGCCTCGTTGCGGATCAGGTAGTCGAACGCGGACAGTGCCGCCTTCGAACCTTCGCCCATGGCGATGATGATCTGCTTGTACGGCACCGTGGTCACGTCGCCTGCCGCGAAAATGCCGGGCAGGTTGGTGGCGGCCTTCTCGTCGATGACGATCTCGCCGCGCGGCGTCAGTTCTACGCCGCTGTCCTTGAGCCACTCGGTATTGGGCACCAGACCGATCTGGACGAACACGCCTTCCAGCTCGACCTTGTGTTCAACGCCCGTCTCGCGGTTCTTGTAGACCAGCGCATTGACCTTCTCGCCGTCGCCTTCGACCTCGGTGGTCTGGGCGGAGGTAAAGATATCGACGTTCTTCATCGATGCCAGCTTGTCGACCAGAACCTGGTCGGCGCGCAGTTTGGCGTCGAATTCGATCAGCGTGACATGGCCGACGATGTTGGCCAGGTCGATCGCCGCTTCGACACCGGAGTTGCCGCCGCCGATCACCGCCACGCGCTTGCCCTTGAACAGCGGGCCGTCGCAGTGCGGGCAGTAGGCCACGCCCTTGTTCTTGTACTGCTCCTCGCCGGGAACACCCAGGTTCCGCCAGCGCGCACCGGTGGTCAGCACCAGGCTGCGGGCTTTCAGCGAAGCGCCGTTGGCGAACACCACCTCGTGATAACCGCCCAGTTCGGTGGCCGGGATCAGCTTCTCGGCGCGCTGGAGGTTCATTACGTCGATGTCGTATTCAGCGACGTGAGCTTCCAGCGCGGCGGCCAGCTTGGGGCCTTCGGTGTAGGGGACCGAGATGAAATTCTCGATACCCATGGTGTCCTGCACCTGCCCGCCGAAGCGTTCGGCGGCTATGCCGGTCGAGAAGCCCTTGCGCGCGGTGTAGACCGATGCTGCTGCCCCGGCAGGTCCGCCGCCGACGATCAGAACCTCGAAAGGCTTCTTTTCTGCCAGCTTCGCAGCCGCCTTGGCGTCGGCGCCGGTATCAAGCTTGGTGAGGATTTCCTCGACGCTCATCTTGCCCGAACCCCACATCTTGCCGTTCAGGAAGACGGCGGGGACGGCCATGACGCCGCGCTCCTCGACTTCGGCCTGGAACGTGCCGCCTTCGATCAGGGTGGCGTTGACGTGCGGGTTGTTGAGCGAGATCAGCGTCAGCGCCTGCACCACGTCGGGGCAGTTGTGGCACGAGAGCGAGAAGTACATCTCGAAATCGGTGCTGCCTTACAGCAGGCGGATCTGTTCCAGAACCTCGTCGGAAACCTTCGGCGGATGGCCGCCGGTCCACAGCAATGCGAGGACAAGTGAGGTGAATTCATGGCCGAGCGGCAGGCCGGCGAAGCGCACCCAGGCGCTTGCGTCGGAGGCGCGGCGGATGATGAAGCTGGGACGGCGCGCATCATCGCCGTCGAAAGTGGCGGTGACCTTGTCCGATAGCGAGGCGATGGTGGTCAGCAGCTCGCGGGTATCGGCAGATTTGCTGTCGTCGCCCAGCGAGGCGACCAGCTCGATCGGCTCGCGCAGCATGGCGAGATATTGCGAGAGCTGTTGCTTCAGGGCGGGGTCGAGCATGGTGAGATTCCTTATGGTTGGGGCGTTCCCCCCGCCGGACCATGGCCACCCCGACCCCAAACCTCGTCATTCCCGCGGAGGCGGGAATCCATCTCCAGCGCTCTCCTGCGGGGCGAACCTCAGGAGATGGATCCCCGCTTTCGCGGGGATGACGGGGGTTGGTGGGGCAGTCACAAATCCGGCGGGAAAGAACTAATCAGACTTAGATCTTGCCGACGAGGTCGAGCGAAGGAGCCAGCGTCTCGCTGCCTTCTTCCCACTTGGCCGGGCAGACCTGGCCGGGGTGCTCACGCCAGTACTTGGCGGCCTTGATCTTGCGGACGAGTTCGACCGCGTTGCGGCCCACGCCCTCGGGGGTGATTTCAACGAGCTGGATCACGCCGTCCGGATCGACCACGAAGGTGGCGCGGTCAGCAAGGCCAACGCCTTCGCGCAGAACGCCGAAGTTGTTGGTCAGGGCGTGGTTCTGGTCGCCCAGGAACGCGTAGGTGAGCTTGCCGATGGTCTCCGACGTGTCGTGCCATGCCTTGTGGCTGAAGTGCGTGTCGGTCGAAACGCCGAACACTTCTACGCCCAGCCCCTGAAGGGTGGCGTACTGCTCGCCAAGGTCTTCCAGCTCGGTGGGGCACACGAAGGTGAAGTCCGCCGGGTAGAAGAAGAACACGGCCCACTTGCCGGCGATGTCGCCTTCGGTGACATCGAAGAAGTCCTTGCCGGCCTGGAAGGCGGTGTTCTTGAACGGCTTGATGGTGCTGCCGACGATACCCATGGATGTATTCTCCCTCGTTGGGTGGTTGAAACTGATGAGTGTGAGATAGGCCGGGATCGTGACGATTTGTAGTGTGATGATCCGATTGGCCTTATCGAGTGAGGCGATCAGTGGGCGACGGATTGTGCAGGTCTGTCGATGAGACGTGGGGTGGGCGGTTTTGCGTGCGGGGGGCTTCGACACGCTCTGCCTGAGCGGGCTGCAATGTGGTCTGCCTGGCCGCATGCTCCCACCC
>Ga0308165_1002797_pt1 | contig 19955 bp, 17 predicted proteins | sample PhyWR2_FD_201032 | JGI IMG/M metagenome (GOLD analysis project Ga0308165, IMG submission 201032) | Phyllosphere microbial communities from UC Gill Tract Community Farm, Albany, California, United States - DLSLW.R2 | ecosystem: Host-associated > Plants > Phyllosphere > Unclassified | place: USA...
GTCTTGGGTGTAAGCAATAATAGAAGGAGTGGTACGATCACCCTCAGCGTTCTCCAGAACGCGAGCAGTAGTTCCATCCATAATCGCGACACATGAGTTAGTTGTTCCCAGGTCGATACCAATAATTTTACCCATCTGAACGTCTCCACTAAAAATTCGTCATCATTAGGTTGTGAACCTGTTATGTGGGCAAATACGTTTATTTCAACTACCCAAAGCGTTTTTTTTCAGGTCCTACAACGCGGTTGCATACAAGATGGGGTCGCACAGACTCTCATCAAGGGGGGAGATGAAAAAAAAATTTATTCTTTTCCCCTCTTTAGATCATAGACGGCAAGTCTCAGTCTGCTTATTATGCCGCGCTTGTTCCGGGATAACCGGAAACAGGCAGTCACTTATTTTGCATTTCAGATAACTTTTTAGAGGAATTATGGGTAACACTAAGCTGGCCAACCCCGCCCCCCTTGGCCTTATGGGCTTTGGGATGACCACGATTTTGCTCAATCTGCACAATGCTGGTTTTTTTGAACTTGACGTTCTTATTATGGCTATGGGTATCTTTTTCGGCGGTATCGCACAGATTTTTGCCGGTCTGTTGGAATATAAAAAAGGGAATACCTTCGGTTTAACCGCCTTTACCTCTTACGGTGCATTCTGGCTGACTCTGGTCGCCATCTGGCTGTTGCCTAAAATGGGAGCGGGCGCACCGGCTGATACCTATTTTATGGGTGCCTATCTGGCTTTATGGGGTGTATTCACTCTGTTTATGTTCTTTGGCACACTGGTCGGCCCACGTATGCTGCAATTCGTTTTTGGCAGCCTGACGGTCCTGTTCGCCCTGCTCGCTATTGCCCACTTTGTCGGTAATGAAAGCATTACCCATATTGCAGGCTGGGTAGGGATCATTTGTGGTGCCAGCGCTATCTACCTGGCAATGGGAGAAGTGCTCAACGAACAGTTTGGTCGCACTGTCCTGCCAATCGGCGAAAAAAAGTAATAACGCATTAATAAAAAACGGGGAAACAATATGTTTCCCCGTTTTTTTAGATCAGTTATGACTGTGCAGCAGGCTTATTCAGCACCGTGTTCTCATGATTAATATCTTTACGTAGCAAGATACCGATTACCAGACCCACACATCCCAACGCCAGTACATACCATGCAGGCGCCAGCGGAGAGACTTTCATCAATAACGTCACCACGATAGGCGTCAGGCCACCGAAAATGGCGTAAGAGACGTTGTAGGAAAAAGAAATTCCGGTAAAGCGGACTTCAGCAGGAAAAGCACGAACCATAACGTAAGGCACAGCCCCGACAATCCCGACACTGAATCCCGCCATACCGTAAAGTGCAAACAGATATTCTGGATACACCGGAACCAGGTGGTAAAACATCCAGCTACAGACACAAAGCAGTAAACTGCCGACAATAAATGTTTTACTGGCCCCAAAACGATCGGCTGCCAGACCGTAGATAATACAACCCACAGACAAGAGAACGATAGCGATACTGTTCGCCTGCAAGGTAAGAGCCGGGGCTATATTAAGCTGTGTTTGCAGCCATACAGGCGCCATCAGAATCACAACAACGATACCTGCTGACAGCAACCATGTGAGAAACATCGATACTGCGATGGATTTTTTATGGCTGACGATGACAGATTTAAGGGGGAGCTCTTCCGCCAACGCTTTTCTTTTCTGCATTTCAATAAAGACAGGCGTCTCTTCCAGCCAGCGGCGCAGATACATAGCAAACAGACCAAAAATGCCGCCGAGAAAGAACGGAATACGCCAGCCACCATCATGAATAGCTTCACGGGTCATTGAGGTATTAATAATCGTCGCGACAATGGAGCCGATTAAAATACCAATGGTCAGACCGGCCGTCAGCGTGCCACACGCGATACCAATCCGCTTATAGGGTACATGCTCTGCCACAAAAACCCATGCGCCAGGGACTTCCCCTCCAATAGCAGCTCCCTGTAATACTCGCATCAAGAGCAACAGTATCGGTGCCATGATGCCAATTGTTTCATAAGTAGGAAGCAGACCAATCGCCAGCGTCGGCAGCGCCATCAGCAAAATACTCAGGGTGAACATTTTCTTACGGCCAAGCAGATCGCCGAAATGCGCCATGATAATACCGCCCAAAGGGCGCGCCAGATAACCTGCAGCAAAAATACCAAAGGTCTGTAGCTGGCGTAGCCACTCAGGAATATCAGGCGGGAAGAACAGCGCACCGAGTACAGTCGTGAAAAAAACAAAGATAATAAAATCGTAAAACTCAAGCGCGCCACCCAGGGCGGCCAGTGATAACGTTTTATAGTCCTGAGAATTCAGAGGCCGTGCATGAACTTGAGACATAAGCAACCATAAATAGATGGGAGTATTAAAAAAATACCTGATACCCGTAAAGAAAAAATTACTATATCAGTAAATTATTAACACTCCACTAAAGCCCTACTTTATGCTGTTTATTTGGTATATTTGCTATTTTATTTCTCTTATTGCGCTTTTCGGGCGAAAAGACGCGACAACTTGGGCATTTGTTTCAACATAAGGGCCATCAAGTAGCTGTATACAATAAGGTACGCTAGCAAAAATACCGGGAACAGTCACTTTGCCCTGTTCGTCTCTGACCCCTTCCAGGGTTTCCTTAATCGACTTTGGCTGGCCCGGTAGATTCAGGATCAGTGCCTGCTTGCGGATAACACCCATTTGTCTGGAAAGAATCGCAGTAGGAACGAAGTGTAAGCTTATCTGGCGCATTTGTTCACCAAATCCAGGCATAACACGATCGGCAATCGCCAGCGTGGCATCAGGCGTCACATCGCGCCGTGCGGGTCCGGTTCCCCCGGTGGTGAGCACTAAATGGCAGCCCATCTCATCAACTAACTCACAAAGCGTTTGCTCAATAATCGGTTGTTCATCGGGGATAAGGCGAGTTTCTACCTGGAACGGTGAGGTTAACGTTTGTGTTAACCATTCTTCGAGTGCAGGGATCCCTTTATCCTGATAAGCACCACTTGAAGCGCGATCGGAGACAGACACTAATCCAACACGTAAAGCATTCATATCATTTCCACACGATAAGAGAACAGTTAGCGAGAATGATATACCCAAAATAATTCGAGTGGTAGGAAGGCGGTAAGCAAAGGGATCCCGATGAGATTGCGCAGGTGAGTGAGCGCGACCAACGCACCTACTACTTGAAGTATGGACGGGTATACATGGAGAAAGGCGGGACAAACAGATTAAAGCACTAAAAGAGTGGCCAGCGAGCGCCGGCCACACAAAATGATTACAGCAGGTCGCCGATCATTTTTTCCAGTTTTTCCTGATCGATAGCAAACTTACGGATACCGTCCGCCAGTTTATCTACCGCCATAGGATCCTGGTTATGCTGCCACAGGAACTGGGCTTCAGTGATACGTGCAGGACGCGCTTTAACTTCGCCGGTGTAGCTCAGTTTACGCTCCAGGCCACCTTCGCTTTCTGACAGCTCTTTCAGCAGTCCTGGGGCGATGGTCAGACGGTCACAACCAGCCAGTTCGATGATTTCACCGACGTTACGGAAGCTTGCACCCATGACAACGGTTTCGTAACCGTGTTCTTTGTAGTACTGGTAGATTTCGCTAACAGATACTACGCCAGGATCTTCGTGTGCTGCGTACTCTTTCTTGTCGGTATTCGCTTTGTACCAGTCAAGAATACGGCCGACGAATGGAGAGATCAGGAATACGCCAGCTTCAGCACAAGCACGTGCCTGAGCGAAGGAGAACAGTAACGTCAGGTTACAGTTGATGCCTTCTTTTTCGAGCTGCTCTGCCGCACGAATACCCTGCCAGGTAGAGGCCAGTTTGATCAGGATGCGGTCGTTGCTAATACCTGCATCGTTATACAGTTTGATCAGGTGTTTCGCTTTAGCAATGCTGCCTTCAGTGTCGTAAGACAGGCGCGCATCAACTTCAGTAGAAATACGGCCAGGGACCAGTTTCAGAATTTCCAGACCGATGTTTACTGCTAATTTGTCTGCCGCATCAATAACCTGTTGTGCATGATCGCTGCTCTGGCTACGAGCAAAAGCAATCGCGTCATCAATCAGTGGACGGTACTCAGGAATTTGTGCTGCGTTAAGGATAAGTGAAGGGTTAGTTGTTGCGTCTTGCGGTTTGTACAGTTTCATCGCCGCGATATCACCCGTGTCAGCAACCACAGTGGTGAGTTGACGCAGAGCAGTTAATTTATCCGTCATAGTCAGTATTTCTCTTTGAGTCTAGCAGTTAGGGATAGGTAACCAATATCTATTGATGATATCACGCCTTAAGCGAGGTGCAACCGCGATACGCCACTCACATTACAAAGAGTAGAATTAGCGCAAAAACACCGTATCTCTTAGCTATAACTTCAGTAAATTACCCGCTATTCACCACAGTCTGCTTCATAAGTATCTCCAGCAAAGTCATATCGCTGAATGCTTACAGCCGATTTAGGGCTCCAGAGACAAAAAATGAGAAACGAGCCTACTGATGAGCAAAATAAACCACCGGCTTATCACAGCGATTGGCCGATAGAAGAGAAAAATTTGTTAAAGTAGCGGCTCACACCAGCAAGGAACGAATATGTTAATTCTGATTTCACCGGCCAAAACACTGGATTATCAAAGTGATTTAGCGACCCAGCGTTATACACAGCCCGAACTGCTGGCGTATTCACAGCAATTAATTGACGTCGCTCGGACTCTCAGTGCGCCACAAATATCATCACTTATGAGCGTCAGTGATAAAATTGCCTCGTTAAATGCGACTCGCTTTCACGAATGGCAGCCCAAATTTACCCCAGAAAATGCCCGTCAGGCGATTCTGGCGTTTAAAGGCGATGTCTATACCGGTTTGCAGGCTGAAAGTTTCAGCGAAGAGGATTTCGATTTCGCCCAGCAGCACCTGCGGATGTTATCCGGTCTCTATGGGGTACTGCGTCCACTAGACTTAATGCAGCCTTATCGTCTGGAAATGGGTACTCGCCTTAATAACCCTGGCGGCAAAGACCTGTATCAATTCTGGAACACCGTTATCACCGACACGCTGAACCAGGCACTGGCTGACCAGGGTGATAAGGTGCTGATTAACCTGGCCTCTGATGAATACTTCAAATCAGTTAAACCACGTCAGCTGGATGCCGAGATCGTTAAACCGGTATTTCTTGATGAGAAGAACGGTAACTTCAAGGTGATTAGCTTCTATGCGAAAAAAGCGCGTGGGCTGATGAGCCGCTATATCATCCAGAATAGATTAACCCGTCCTGAACAGCTGAAGGCTTTTAATCTCGAAGGCTACGCTTTTGATGAGTCCGCTTCACAGCAGAATGAGTGGGTATTTAAGCGGGCACAGCAAAACTGATATTTAAGTAGCCTGTTCCGCCACGTCTGGCGAAACAGGCTTTCATGATTAATTAAGCTTTACCCATCATCAGGCCACGCAATGCGGCGTAATCTGCCGGCAGATTATGTGAGAGTAACGGCAGGTCAGCACGGGAAGCCAACTCTTCTGGCAGAGGCAAGGTTTGACCGAGGATCTCTTCCACGCTCTCTTTAAATTTCGCCGGGTGCGCAGTCCCGAGGAACAGACCAAACTCACCCGCCTGTAACTGGTCGCGCAAGGCACGGTAAGCAATCGCTGCATGTGGCTCAGAGATATAGCCTTTACCTTGCAGTTCACGCATCGTTTCCTGCGTGGTTTCATCGCTGACGGCTTCATAGCCCAGCTCACTCATAGGCCAGCCCTTACGACGGAACAGCTCTTCTACACGTGGCCAGTTATTGGGCTGACTGACATCCATCGCGTTAGACAGAGTCGCTACCGTCGTTTTTGGCTGCCACTGTCCCTCGGCAAGGTAACGTGGCACGGTATCATTGGCATTCGTGGCAGCAATAAAGCGTTTCACTGGCAGACCTAATGATTTTGCCAGTAGGCCAGCCGTCAAATCACCAAAGTTACCGCTTGGAACCGAAATAACCAGTTGGTCGCGAGTCTCTGCTGGTAACTGAGCTACGGCTTCAAAATAGTAGCAGATTTGTGCCAATAAACGGCTGATATTGATAGAGTTAGCAGAGTTCAGGCCTAAAGCTACTTTTAACTCTTCGTCGTCAAAAGCTTGTTTAACCAGCGCCTGACAGGCATCAAAATCGCCATCAATAGCAACGGTTTCAATATTGCCCCCGAGAGTACAGAATAACTTCTCCTGCAATGGGCTGATTTTGCCGTCAGGGTAGAGGATAACCACTTTAACATTTTTTAAGCCATAGAATGCATGGGCTACGGCAGCACCGGTATCACCTGAAGTCGCCGTTAAAATGGTCACCGGCTTGTCGCTGATAAGGGTAAGCATCTGGGCCATAAAACGACCACCGAAATCTTTAAACGCCAGAGTCGGGCCATGGAACAGTTCCAGACAACCCACATCAGGCTCTACCATTTTTACCGGTGCCGGGAAGGCAAAAGCGGCAGCGACACGTGCTGTCAGTGCTTCTTGTGGGATCTCTTCGCCGATAAAGGCACCGAGTATTTTGCTACTACGACTCACAAAGTCCATTTCCAGCATGGCGTCTATCTCAGAGCGAGAAAACTCTGGCAAAGCGTCAGGGAAAAACAGACCTTGTTGTCTGCCAAGCCCCTGTGTGATGGCTTGTGCGAAAGTGACCTGTTCGGTGTTATCTTTAAGGTTATACAGTTTCATTCGTTATCCCAAAACTCGTGCGCCGGCCGTATCCAAACGGCAAATATGTACAAAACCTTCCTGGTTCTGCAAATAGTGTTGGCCAAGCCAGTCAGCCGTACGCTGTGCGGTTTCTAAATTATCGCACAGCGCAAATAAGGTCGGGCCGGAACCCGAAATTCCGCTTGCCAGAGCGCCAATATCCGCAACCGCCTGGCGAGCCTTATCAAATCCAGGTAACAATTTGGCTCGATACGGCTCTGCAATCACATCCTGCATCAATTTTGCCGCCAGCTGTGGCTGACGGGTATAGCAGGCGTGAATAAAGCCAGCCAGATGACGGCCATGGCTGATACAGTCCTGACGGCGGTACTGGGCAGGCAAAATCGCCCGCGCTTCAGCGGTAGAGACTTTGATCCCCGGATAAGCTAATACCCACAGCCAGTTATCAAAGCAAGGAACCGACTGGCTGATAATGTCGTTTTCTTCAATCATCAACTGCATACCGCCAAGAAAACACGGTGCGACATTATCATAGTGAACGCTGCCAGAAATTCGCCCTTCCAGCTCGCCCATCAGCGTCAGTAAGCGGTTATCACTGACGGGTTTGCCACAAAACTCATTCATTGCCATCAGCCCGGCGACGACTGAGCAGGCGCTTGATCCAAGACCAGAACCAATCGGCATATTTTTTTCAAGCGTCATGGCAACCGGGATTTCTTTACCGATTTCCCGGCAAAAAATTTCCCAGCACTGATAGACAATATTCTGGTCTGGTTCAGTCGGCAGGTTACGCGCAAAACGCCCCAAATTAGTCAGACTAAAATGGTCAGCCGCTTCGACTGTCACATAGTCACCGAGATGGGAACCCTCTATGGGTGAAACTGCCGCACCCAGGACATCAAAACCAACACTCATATTGGCGCTGGAAGCGGGGGCATAGACTTTAACCATTTTAAACTCCTAACTTCCATGACAGGGTACGTAATAAATCAGCAAATACGCCCGCAGCGGTAACATCATTCCCGGCGCCATAACCACGCAGAACCAATGGGATCGGCTGATAGTACTGGCTGTAGAATGCCAGCGCATTCTCACCATTTTTTACTTTGCAAAGCGGATCGTTACCATCAACAGCAACAATTTTTACCGTACAGAGACCACTCTCTTCAATCAGGCCAACATAACGCAGAACCTTATCCTGCTCGCGCGCCTCGGCAACACGCAGGGCAAAGACTTCATCAAGCTGCTCAAGGCGAGCCATAAAGCTCTCAACATCACCGCTGCTATCAAAGTTAGCAGGCAGAACGGGTTCAATAACGATATCTGATAATTCCAGCTCTCGGCCGGTTTCACGGGCGAGAATCAGTAGCTTACGAGCAACATCAACCCCGGAGAGATCATCACGCGGATCCGGCTCGGTATAGCCTATTTCACGAGCAATACGCGTGGCTTCTGATAAGGAGATACCTTCATCCAGCTTACCAAAGATGAAAGAGAGTGAACCCGACAAGATGCCAGAGAAATGTTGTAGCTCATCCCCTGCATTCAGCAAATTCTGTAAGTTTTCGATAACCGGTAAACCAGCACCGACGTTAGTGTCATACAGGAACTTGCGACGTGATTTAGCAGCCGCATTACGCATCTGATGGTAGTAATTCATTCCTGAGGTATTGGCCTTTTTATTCGGCGTTACCACGTGGAATCCTTCGCTCAGGAAGTCAGCATACTGGTCAGCAACGGCCTGGCTGGAAGTACAGTCAACCACCACAGGGTTTAACAAGTGATACTCTTTCACTAGACGCGTCAGACGGCCCAGATTCAGTGGTTCTTCTTTAGCCTGCTCCAGTTGCTGCTGCCAGTTATCCAGATTCAAGCCATGAACACTGGTCAGCAACGCTTTTGAATTCGCGATGCCGCACACGCGTAAATCAATATGTTTGCTTTTCAGGCGTGCTTGCTGGTTTTTAATTTGCTCTAACAGCGCAGTCCCTACTCCACCGACACCAATCAAGAAGACTTCAATCACTTGATCGGTATTGAACAGCATCTGATGAACCACGCGAACACCGGTAGTTGCATCATCGTTACTGACCACAACAGAAATAGAACGCTCAGAAGAGCCTTGGGCGATAGCGACAATATTGATATTGGCGCGAGCCAGGGCTGAGAAGAATTTCGCCGAGATACCGCGTACGGTGCGCATACCATCACCCACCACGGAAATAATAGCCAGACGTTCCATGACGGCTACTGGCTCTAGTAGCTCTTCTTTAAGCTCCAGATAGAACTCATCTTCCATGGCACGACGGGCGCGAGCACAGTCACTTTGATGTACACAGAAACAGATACTGTATTCAGAAGAAGACTGAGTGATGAGCACCACGGAAATACCCGCACGCGACATAGCTGCAAATACCCGCGCCGCCATACCAGGCATCCCTTTCATACCCGGGCCTGATACGTTAAACATGGCCATATTGTTGAGATTAGTGATCCCTTTTACTGGCAAGGTATCATCTTTGCTGTCATCGCCAATCAGGGTACCAGGTGCCTGTGGGTTACCGGTATTTTTAATTAAGCAAGGGATTTGGAACTGAGCGATTGGGGAGATAGTGCGAGGATGAAGAACTTTAGCGCCGAAGTAAGAAAGCTCCATCGCTTCCTGGTAAGACATCGACTTCAGTAACCTGGCATCGGGCACTTGACGCGGATCACAGGTATAAACCCCATCAACATCAGTCCAGATCTCACAACAGTCTGCACGCAAACAAGCGGCCAGGACTGCGGCTGAGTAGTCTGAACCATTACGACCCAGCACGACCAATTCGCCTTTGTCATTCCCGGCAGTGAAGCCCGCCATCAAAATCATATGGTCAGCAGGAATACGGCTGGCAGCAATGCGACGAGTGGACTCAGCAATATCGACGGTTGACTCAAGATAGTGGCCTACAGCAAGCAGCTTCTCAACCGGGTCAATCACGGTGACCCCATAACCACGGGCACGCAATACGGCGGCCATGATAGCGATAGAGAGTTTCTCGCCACGACAGATAATAGCAGCATTGATACTGTCAGGGCACTGACCTAACAGTTTTATACCGTGTAACACATGCTTCAGTTGAGCAAATTCCAGATCGACCAGCGCAGTTAATTCAGCCGCTGGAAAACCCGGTTGAACTTCAGCAAGACCCGTTATCAGATCAGCAAAAATTTGCTCAGCTTCATTGATATTCGTCGCGGCATCCTGACCACTGATGGTCTTTTCAATCATAGCCACCAGATGGTTAGTAATTTTTGCCGGGGCAGACAGCACAGTCGCCACCTGCCCCTGTTTAGCATTACTTTCCAGGATATCGGCAACACGGAGGAAACGATCCGCATTTGCCACTGAAGTACCGCCGAATTTCAACACTCGCATGCTTATTACCCCTTGATTTTTAATCGAAAAAAAAGCCCGCACTGTGTGGGTGCGGGCTTTTTTATTAATTCTTGTACGCGTCAGCCCGCACCGTTACCTGTGGTAATAGTGATGGTAATAATCGTTGTGCTCAGGCCTGAACGAGTCATGATTGCTGTACGCTCTTTAAATTCTTCATATCTATTACCCCTACTGGTTAAAGTAATTCTATCATTAAGTCAATTTTTTTTAGATTTTTGTTAATAATTATTTTTTGGTATCTCTACTGATGAAATAACAAAAATTCAGATAAAAACCTGAAAAACACCGGCTAAAGGTCTATTTACTATCCAATTCAGGCGGTAAAAATAGCATTTTATTCTGCAATCTTTTTTTCGATATCATGTAGCAAACGATGCAACATTGCGGTATCTCGCTGCTCCAGTAACCCCAGACGTTGCTGTAACCAGTCCACCATTTTCTGGTCATCCGCTACATTAAGCTGGGTGAGTAAAGACGATAAACGTTGACGCAAGGCATTCAGCTGCAAGCCATCAGCAGGGAGCGGTATCGGCGTGGTCGAAATCATGAGACCAGATAGCTGATAACAATAGACCATCACTGCCTGCCCCAAATTTAACGACGGATAATCTGCTTTCATCGGAATGCCCGTCAGAATATCTGCCAGAGCCAGTTCATCATTGGTTAAACCGGAGTCCTCTCTACCAAAAACCAGCGCACTCTGCCCTGTCCATTGCCGCTTTTCTTCTAGCAAGGGCAACAACTGTTCTGGAGTCGCATAATAATGGAATTTTGCCCGACTACGGGCAGTCGTCGCGACGGTAAAATCAATCCCTTCTAATGCTGCTTCAAGGGTATCAAAGTGACGAATATTATCGAGAATATCACCGGCACCATGAGCCACCCAGCGTGCTGCAGGCTCTAAATGTGCCCGACTTGCAACAATCCGTAGGTCAGTAAAACCCATCGTCTTCATGGCGCGGGCAGCCGCCCCTATGTTTTCTGCTCTGGCCGGTGAGACCAAAATAATAGACAACTGCATATAAACCTTAAATGATCAGAATGACTTGTAGGCGCGGAGTGAGACTCGGCGATGAACATAGATAAACATGTAATTCAGTTGAGCGTACAGAAGTCATACCCAGAAAACTTGAAATATGACGGATATCAGCTATCTTCGCTACATCTGGTACCGGTAAATCTGCCCAATTAACAGGTGCAGGGTAGCAGAGTCCTAAGCCAAAAGTCCTATAGCCTAAATAATGTGTCTAAATAATATGTTTGCCTGATAACTCTTTCTTTCCTACCATTAGTATTGTTAATTATTTGTAATCGTTATCGATATCACATAACAATCTCTTCATAGAAGAGCAGGTGTGTTACAATCAAATTTGATATATGTCAACGATACGTAGCATTATTAAGAACCTGAAGCCGGAATTCTTGTTATGTCGCTGTTAAAATGGTTAGCATAAGCATATAACGCCTACTAGGTACACTAGGGTAGACAGGAAGGGAGGCCAGCTACATTGTTGATACTGATGAACAATGCATCAAAAAGGCAATTATTTACTTTAGTCATGTCAGGTCTGGCGTATTAACTCAGTACAGCATTGCCAGATCGGGACTATAGTACTTCCTGTTTCGATTTAGTCAGATATTTTAGGTAGCAAACATGCAGACTCCGCACATTCTTATCGTCGAAGACGAATTAGTAACACGCAATACGCTAAAAAATATTTTTGAAGCGGAAGGCTATGATGTTTTTGAAGCAACAGATGGCGCTGAAATGCATCAGATTTTAGCAGATAATGACATTAACCTGGTCATTATGGATATCAACCTTCCTGGTAAAAACGGCTTGCTGCTTGCCCGCGAACTTCGTGAGCAGGCTAATGTCGCCTTGATGTTTCTCACCGGGCGCGATAACGAAGTCGATAAAATTCTGGGGCTGGAAATTGGCGCAGATGATTACATCACTAAGCCATTCAATCCACGTGAGTTGACGATCCGTGCTCGTAACCTGTTATCACGCACCATGAATCTACCTGCCATCAGCGAAGAACGGCGCAGTGTAGAAAGCTATAAATTTAATGGCTGGGAACTGGATATCAATAGTCGTTCTCTGGTGAGCCCACATGGCGAACACTATAAACTGCCACGCAGTGAATTCCGCGCTATGCTACATTTTTGCGAGAATCCAGGTAAAATTCAGTCCCGTGCCGAGTTACTGAAGAAAATGACCGGACGCGAACTGAAGCCACATGATCGTACTGTCGATGTGACTATCCGTCGTATTCGTAAGCATTTTGAATCAACGCCAGATACACCAGAAATTATTGCCACTATTCACGGTGAAGGTTATCGCTTCTGCGGTGATTTACAGGAATAGTCTGTTAAGACTTTCCTCTTTTAGGTGGAAGATAACGTTGTGGATGAGGAAAAGTGGCCATCTCACATGAGTAGAGAGAAGCCGCTTTTGAGTATCACGGTCAGTAGATAAATACTTTTCCCTGCCCTATCAGAGCCAGAAGTCCCATCCTGGATAGAGCGACAAAAAGGGAAGAGTATTCTGTCCCTCTTTGTCAGAAATCTGACTCAGGGTGAAGCATCACTCATTCCACGGAATAATCGGCACCGCACTCAACGCATTCTTCGGAGAACCTTCAATAATTTTATCTGAATAGCTCAGGTAAATGAGAGTGTTACGTTTAGCGTCATAAAAACGAACCACTTGCAGTTTTTTGAAGATAAACGACGTACGCTGCCGGAATACAACATCGCCATCCGACTTACCCTTTTTAATTTTATCCGTTAGTTCAATCGGACCCACTTGCTGACAGGAAATGGCAGCATCAGCAGTATCCTCAGCCAGACCTAATCCACCTTTGATCCCACCGGTTTTAGCCCGACTGATATAGCAGGTGATATTTTTGATATCAGGATCGTCAAAAGCATCAATGACAATCTTATGATCAGGTCCCAATAATTTAAATACCGTGTCTACTGAGCCAACTTGTTCAGCAAAAGCCAGTGAGCTACACGCCATCAAACCACCAAAAATCGCTAACGTTTTAAAATTCATACTATTACCATAGTTTATTATTATGCTATATGACTTAGATATAGTAAAAAATTCTTTAATTAACAATAGTCCTTATCAGATTTTTATTGACCACAGGACATAAAGCACATTCTGTTAAAAAAAAGTTGCCCTGAAAAAAGTAGAAAAAATGCTATTATCACTTCCTTTTAGTCAGGTTGCGTCAGGTAAGGATAAGAGGTTTTTATGGATCAAACAGGGATCATCCGTGATCTACTCTCCTGGCTGGAAAGCCATCTGGATAAACCGCTCTCTATTGATAATGTGGCGGCCAGGGCTGGATACTCCAAGTGGCATTTACAGAGAATGTTTAAAGAGGTAACAGGGCAAGCGATTGGCGCCTATATTCGTGGTCGTCGTCTCTCAAAGTCTGCAATCGCTTTACGCCTGACGGCACGGCCTATCCTGGATATTGCCTTACAATATCGTTTTGACTCACAACAGACATTTACCCGAGCTTTTAAAAGACAATTTGCTCTGACACCGGCTTTTTATCGACGCTCTGCTGACTGGAGTGCTTTTGGCATCTGTCCGCCATTACGCTTAGATGATTTCACTCCTCCACAAGCAAAATTTATTACCCTGCCTGAAATGCATCTGACCGGTACGACGCGCAGCTACAATTGCACTCTTGAGGAAATTTCAGACTCCCGGCATGAGATGCGTCTCCAGTTCTGGACTAAATTCCTCAGTCATTCTCCTAAGATACCTAAAGTACTCTATGGGCTGCATGAAGCTCGGGCGAGTACCGAGAAAGATGATGAGCAGGAGATTTTTTATACCACAGCACTCATGACCGAGAACATCACAACAGCAGTACCTGATGCGAGCCCGGTGATACTGGAAGGTGGGGACTATGTTCAGTTTGACTATCAAGGACCCGTTATTGGATTTCAGGAATTTATCCTGACGCTTTATGTTATCTGTATGCCAACACTGGGTCTGACTCGTCGTCAGGGACAAGATATTGAATGCTTCTTCCCAGAAAAAGATGAACGGGATCAAGAGCCGCCTACGCAAATCCGTTGCGAATACCTGATCCCAATACGACGTTAGCGCTGAATTTCATCCAAAGCAGGGGCATCAAGATGTGCGATGTCACCTGCGGTCTCGACTACCCAGCCAGGAGCCAGCCATGAGCTTTCCTGGTAATCGACACGTGAAATAGAGCAGTTACGCAGACGCAAGCGGCGTTCAGACCATGCCGGTAAACCGAGAATAGTACTGATAAGACAACCCAGAGCCATCCCATGACCGACCAACAGTGGGCGGCTTCCTGCCGGGAGCTCAAGACAAGCATTCAAAGCCCCATGCATGCGATTGCTCAGCTCCTGCATACTTTCACCTTCAGGAATTCGTCCATCAGGGGAGCCATTTACCAGACTGCGACGCCAGCTCTCTTCTTCTTCAGTCAGTGAGTCCATCAGACGTCGCTCAAGTACCCCCATATCCAGTTCACGTAAACGTGGATCAAGGGTAACCGTCAGGCCACAAGCCGCTGCAATGATTTCAGCTGTTTGCCGGGTTCTGCCTAAATCGCTGGAAATAATATGGGTAATATTAAGCTCTCTAGCGCGTCTGGCTACTAACTGAGCCTGATGTTCTCCATGCTCAGTCAATGCACTATTTGACTGGCCTTGAAGACGACGTTCTGCGTTCCAGAGCGTTTCACCGTGACGAACAAGGTATACCTGTGCCATGCGTTTTATCCGTTATACTACGATGTAAAATATGTGAGGTTCTTATCTATTATGTACTATGTAGTCTGTGCGACAACCAATCCTGCCAAAATTCAGTCAGTTTTGCTGGCATTCACACATATTTATGGTGACGATTCGTGCCATATAGAGTCAGTTATTGTCGACAGCGATGTCCCAGAGCAACCTTTTGGTCACCAGGAAACCAAAACAGGCGCACAAAACCGCATCGATAATGCACGCAAGTTAAGACCTGATGCCGATTTCTGGGTCGCCATTGAAGCCGGTATCGATGAGGGGAGTACCTTTAGCTGGGTGATTATCGAAAATGCTCACCAGCACGGCGAAGCGCGTTCAGCCACCTTACCCCTACCAGAAGTTATTCTACAAAATATCAGTACAGAAAACACCCTCGGTATGGTGATGTCCCAGTACAGTGGAATCGATAAAATTGGTCGTAAAGAGGGGGCTATCGGGATATTTACTGCCGGTAAGCTGACCCGCAGTAGTGTCTATTATCAGGCGGTGATGCTGGCGCTTAGTCCATTCCATAATGAGATTTATCGCCGCTAACACCTCTCAAGGCGCGTTGTCGCCTTGCAGTAAAACTTGTTCAAGCCAGGTGCGTAATTCAGGCGGTGCGGACTTGAGGCTATTTGAGCCACGAGTAATGGTTGCAATACCTGCACCCAACTCGTTTTTCAGTTCACGCTGGCTCAGATTGCCACGTAATAGTTCCTCAATAATACGGATACGTGTCCCCAGCGCTGTACGTTCGTCTGGCGTCAAAAACAGAGTCAAGAAAGCTAGATGAAGTTGATTGTCGAAACTTTGTTGCATCAGTTCAACGAAACGAAGCCACTCTTGGTTACTTTGTTCGGCCTGTTCCGCTGAATATTGAGAGAGCTGAGTCATGTTAGGCCACCATACTATTTAACTAGTACGGTAGCATAACATAATCTTTCCACAATCAATAACGTCGTTGCCACTCATTAGCGGTCATTATCTGATAAGGCTGACCGAGAAAATAGCGATAGTAAGCATCATAGGCGAGGACATTTTTCACATAACCGCGGGTTTCAGAAAACGGAATACTTTCGATAAATGCGATAGCATCGATTCTGCCAGCGCTGTTACCTGTCCAAGTATTAATACGTCCCGGACCCGCATTGTAGGCAGCGGCAGCAAAAATACGGTTATTTTCGAATCGTCCAAAGACATGTTGCAAATACGAGGTACCGATATTGATATTGGTTTGCGGATCCAATAATTGAGCCGGATTACTGTAACCAATAATATTGAACATCCTTACGGTATCTTTTGCCGTTGCTGGCATGACCTGCATCAGACCACTGGCACCGACAGGAGAACGGACTTTAGGATTCCATGCACTTTCCTGACGCGCTATCGCCATTGCAAAACTTTGCGAGACGGTTTTATCTTTTAGAAAACCTGCAAATAACTCTTTGTAAGCCAGCGGGAAGCGCTCTTCGAGATGATCCCATAATTTACCCGCGATCGTCGCCTGCACGCTGAGATCCCACCAGTCGTTTTCAAAGGCATAACGTGCCAGACCTGCTTGTTCCTGAGGAGTACGGCTAGTGATTAAATTTGCCCACTCGCTACGGGCCGTATTATCCAATTCCCAGTACATTAACTCGCGTACTCTCGCCATTTCAGGGCCTTTTACTAAAGCAGAATCGGCTTTACCGGCATTATCAACACGCAGTGTATAGTTCTCACCTAACCGTTGTGCCGCCACCATCGGATAAAAACCGCGTTGCTGCATCAATGATTTTAAGATACTCCTTCCATCCTCGTCGCGCCCACGTTCCAGCAAGAGATCGGCCTGCCAGTAACGCCACTCATCTTTCTCTTTAGCTTCCATTGGCAAACGCGCCAGCCAGGTATTCAGACCGTCGCGATCTCCTGAACCCAATGCCATGCGAACTCGACGTTCAATCAACGTCGTCGAACCCGAACGCATAATCACTTTATCGCGCCATTCTGCCTGCTCTGGCGTGACATCATTGCCCATTAGCCGCCAGGCAACAATATCGTTAAGCTCCTGAACCTGCGCTGCAGTGAACTTTTGTGCAGCTTGTAATGCCGGGATCATAAAACGGGCATTATCGGCATCAAGGCGTACCAGTTGACCGAAGGTGGTTATCACGGCCTGACGGGTGAAGTCGGTGGGTGTCATATTGCGTGCAAAATCCAGAACAGTGGTCGGTTTCTTTTGCAGGTCAATAATGGCAGTCGTCAGCGCTAGATCGGCGGTAGGCAATTGCTGTGCCAGTGATGTTACCAGCGTGCTATTCCCGGCTTTCATCGCCAGACGAATACGCTCGAGGTACAAATCAAGCGGCTGCGCCCCCGAGGCACGCCAGGCAGAGAACAAGTTTGAGCAGCTTGCGGGCAGATTTCTGCCTGTCAGCCAGAGTGTTTTTGCCCCTTCCCAGGCCGCAGCCGTATCGCCCGTATTCCACTTAGCATTGTAGTAGTTACATTTTGCGTCAGCCGCAGCTGGCGGCTGTGGGCTGAAGGCCAGTAGCCCTCGCCAGTCCTGACGACGAGCAAGTTCATTGACAAAACGTGGGTATAAAGTACGGGCCGAAGGTAAGGTCGGATACTGCTGAATAAACTGCTGAACCGCGATCGCGGGTTCATTCATTAAATTACTGGATATCTGCCGATATTCCAGATAGGGATACAACGGATAGTCACGTAATGTCGGCAATAGCTGCTGAATAACATCCAGCTGTTTATTATCCCAGGCTTGTTTAATTTCTGCGTAGCGAACGCGTTGTTCCGCTAAAGAGTCAGCATGTACAGAACCACTCAACATGATAAGGCTGATACCTGTAGTCAGACACTGCCATACAATTTTTCTCGCTTTCAACACGCGCTCTCCTCTCTGTTCTGACGGCATCATGCCTGTGAAAAAATGAACGAACATCCCCATGCTAACCAGGAGGGAAAGGTTACGCCAAGTAATGAATGACTATTTTTGTGTCATCACTCTCTTTATAACCCAGAAATTCGAGGATTCGATGAACTTCACAAAAGTAACATCCAGCCAACTTGAAGTATGACAATACCCTGCTGGGATTAGCGCTTGAAAACGGCTACACTTCGCGTTGGTTATGTATCATCTTACTTCTTCATTAAGAGGCAAAGTCGCACTGTGGCTCAATTCGTTTATACCATGCATCGTGTCGGCAAAGTTGTCCCGCCGAAACGCCATATTTTAAAAAATATTTCCCTCAGTTTTTTCCCGGGTGCCAAAATCGGCGTTCTGGGACTGAACGGTTCCGGTAAATCTACACTCTTGCGTATTATGGCGGGTATTGATACCGATATTGAAGGTGAAGCTCGTCCACAGCCAGGCCTTAAAATTGGTTACCTGCCACAAGAACCTAAGCTGAATCCTGAGCATACTGTTCGCGAGTCTGTTGAAGAGGCTTTATCCGAGGTGGTTAACGCCCTGAAGCGTCTGGACGAAGTCTATGCCCTGTATGCAGCACCTGATGCTGACTTTGATAAGCTGGCAGCAGAGCAAGGTAAGCTCGAAGAGATAATCCAGACTCATGATGGTCACAATCTGAATGTTCAGTTGGAGCGCGCTGCAGATGCATTGCGTTTACCAGACTGGGATGCCAGCATTGCGACCTTATCAGGTGGTGAGCGTCGCCGTGTCGCACTGTGCCGCCTGCTGCTAGAAAAACCAGATATGCTGCTACTGGACGAACCAACGAACCACTTGGATGCTGAATCCGTGGCATGGCTGGAACGCTTCCTGCATGACTTTGAAGGCACTGTCGTCGCGATTACCCACGACCGTTACTTCCTCGACAACGTCGCAGGTTGGATCCTGGAGCTTGACCGTGGGGAAGGCATTCCATGGGAAGGTAACTACTCCTCCTGGCTTGAGCAAAAAGATCAGCGTCTGGCGCAGGAAGCTTCTCAGGAAGCGGCTCGTCGCAAGTCGATTGAGAAAGAGCTGGAGTGGGTACGTCAGGGTGCAAAAGGACGTCAGTCTAAAGGTAAGGCACGTCTGGCACGTTTTGAAGAACTTAACAGTTCTGAGTATCAAAAACGTAACGAAACCAACGAACTGTTTATTCCACCTGGCCCACGCCTGGGGGATAAAGTGGTTGAAGTTAGCAACCTGCGCAAGTCTTATGGCGATCGTCTACTGATTGAAGACCTCTCCTTCTCAGTACCGAAAGGCGCTATTGTGGGTATTATCGGCCCGAACGGTGCCGGTAAATCTACCCTGTTCCGTATGATGTCTGGTCAGGAACAGCCTGATAGTGGTGTTATTGAGCTGGGTGAAACTGTTCAACTGGCTTCGGTCGATCAGTTCCGTGATGCAATGGATAACAGCAAAACGGTCTGGGAAGAAGTTTCCGGCGGGCTGGATATCATGCGTGTCGGTAATACTGAAATGCCAAGCCGTGCCTATGTCGGACGCTTTAACTTTAAAGGCGTTGATCAGGGTAAACGCGTCGGTGAGTTATCCGGTGGTGAACGTGGTCGTCTGCATCTGGCGAAACTGCTGCAAGTTGGCGGCAACATGTTACTGCTCGATGAACCCACCAACGACCTGGATATCGAAACGTTACGCGCACTGGAAAACGCCCTGCTTGAGTTCCCTGGCTGCGCCATGGTTATCTCGCATGACCGTTGGTTCCTTGACCGTATCGCTACCCATATCCTTGACTACCAGGATGAAGGGAAAGTGGAATTCTTCGAAGGTAACTTTACCGAATACGAAGAGTACAAAAAACGGACCCTGGGTGCTGAAGCTCTGGAACCGAAGCGTATTAAGTACAAACGTATTACTAAATAATTCGCGGTAAAATAAAAAATGCCGATGAGCATAGATAAACTATGTTCATCGGCACTCTGAATGTTACACCTGCGAACAACTCAAATTATTTAGGATATCTATTCTGTCACTCTGCGTTGAGCATCTTCTTCACCAGCTCGACACAGCGCAGGAAACGGGAGTCATA